>LWDU01036244.1_pt1 | contig 27401 bp, 17 predicted proteins | sample 727161 | NCBI WGS metagenome assembly LWDU01 (sample SAMN04566230, study PRJNA314399) | hydrothermal vent metagenome | isolation source: deep sea hydrothermal plume seawater | place: Mexico: Gulf of California, Guaymas Basin | collected 2004-07-11
ACTATGTGCAGATCATCCTATCAGAGTGCTGCCGCGTAGCTAGTTCAGGCAATGTTATTTCGATGTCACCCAGACCGGTGTGGACCATGCCACGTGGCCATGCGCGACCATCAGATTGCCCGGCAATACCGGCGCATCGCGCTCCTGTGTGACGCGCCAGTAATACCAGTGCGTTCCCTTTGGCAGGTCGGTATCAGTGAACTTAACACTGAAGTGGCGATCGTCGGTGCCGGAAAAACGATTCACTTCAACGCCATCCCGGACAAGTGTGGCCGACGTGATCGGTCGTGTGCCAACGGCTTTTAGCGTCAGGAGAACCTGCGAGTTCTTTACCGCGATCTCGTCGCCCATGAAGACGCCGTTGGCTCGTGAATCGATCAATATCCGGGACCCGTTGGTCGCAAAACAACGCCGTTGTCGCAGTGCATCAAATATTGCGTCGGCCGTCAGCTCTTCCGCATAGATCCCGGTCAACGCACCGCTTAGTCCAGGTGCGCGACGATGAGAATCACCGCAGGCCACGAAACCCAGCCGTGCTCCGTTATTCAACGGTTCATGGAACAGCTTGGGAACGCGAGCGATGTAATTCCGCCAGCCCGATGTCAGTTCCATTCCGACTTCAACTGCGTGGCCCGACACTTTGAAGTTGTCGTGCTGGGTAAAGGTCAGGCCCCCCGCCTTCTCAACGGCTGTGTTCAGCCGGTTGATGTCATTGCCGACTTCCGGAAAACGAACGATCGGCCCGCCCGTTGGCGGATAGACCACACTGCGGTGATTGGGAAACGAACGATTCTGATAGGGAGGCGTCCAGTTGCCGGGATCATCAACACGAGCCCCGGCGCGGCCCGGGACCCGAGACGTCCATTCGTAACCGGGTAGAGCCAGAAAACCGGGCCGAGCATAGAAGTGGGCAAAGTCATTGCTCAGTGCGTATTCGTATCCGGTCAACGGAGCGTCATACAGAAAGTCGTTGTTGGTGAAGACGACAACATCAAGTCGTGCGCGATCCCGGGCGTAGTGCAATAGCTCGTCGGGCTCTCCTTCTGCATCGCACGTCAGGCCGCTGTGACAGTGCATATCTGCCCAGAACAGTTGGTATGGTCTTCCGGCAATGGTGATGGTTTGAGCAGGCGGCAGTTCCTCGCGAATCGGCAGATCGACAGGCTCCCAACCAAGCCATTTTTCCTGTTGAAATTCACTGGTGTCAGCCAGGTTCAGGCTCAGGCATTCATAGACACGTTTCGAATCACGAGGCAGGTGCGAAGCGAGAATCCTGAAACGCCCGTCAGTGACTGCGTCTGAGTGTGGCAGGTGATAGTCGACGAGGCCCTGATGCAACAGCACCGGATTTTCCCATTGTCCACCGCGCATCCGGCGACCAACAAGATCACCGACGACATTCGGTGTGCTGCCTTTGTGAGTCGACTTTCGCTCCCACATCAACCAGATGTTATCGCCATTTCGCAGCAACATCGGTTGAGCACGCTGACCCATATAACCGCCAGTGGCCACAACGCGAGGTTCGATCTGCCCCATCAGCCCGTGGGTCAATTCAGCAGCTGTGGTGTTTCCACCGGCGTCAGTCACCAGCTTCCACTGACCGCCCACCCGGACCGCCGCCTGCAAAATGTGCCACTGGCTGATGACGCCCGGCCCGCCGATCACATCCTGCTTGTTCAGCCATGCCACACACAAACCGTTTGAAGTTGCGATCGCTGTCGGTTTCAGGCAATGGTGTCCACGGGGCGAAACCTGTTCTACCGGACCAGCCGTCGGCAGCAGTGTTCGACCTTTGATGGCATACATGCCGTTTTCATAGGTGTCCCAGAATACGGACACGGTCCCACTGTCGTCGGCAACAACCGTTGACCGGTACGCTTCTGAAGTGTCGTCAGAAACTTCAAGCGGTGCTTCCCAGAGTCCGTTGTCCAGGACGCGAGCAGTGATTCGGAAACCATCGCCCGTTCTCTGGCTCCACGTCGCCACCACTCTGCCATCATGAGTCGAGGCTGCCGTGGGATAGATGGCAGTTGATGCGGGTTCTGAGAGGCTTAATGTGGACTGCCATTTTCCGTCACGGTGTTCACGAGCACGAACCTGCCAGCCGACGTCCGTTCGCGCCGACCAGATCACGCAGACAGAACCATGACGCCCCTCAACAACGACGGGAGGGCCAGCGATTTCCTCGGCGTCGCTGATTGTTGTCGCGGGTTGCAATTTACCGTCCGCAGCAAATTGACGGACGTCGATGCGGTCCTGTCCTGCTGCATACGTATGCCACGCCACCCACATGTTTTCGGTTGAAGTCACTACGGCACCGGGATGCGACTGGTACGCCGCCTGATCTTCATTCAACACGAAGTCTTCGGCGGAAGCAGTCGTGTTGTTGATGGATTGCCCCGCCAACAGGATAGCAAACACCAGCAGATTCGATCGATCGACAGAGCGATTGCGGAGCATGGTCGGATGTCCTGAACGTCTCGTGACGACTGTAGATTTGGGAGTTGAATTTCTGCTGCCCGGCATTTATTCAGCAAAGAGCGACTTCGCTCGGGAGCGTATTTGTACGACTTTGTGCTCCAGCAGCGATTGCCGCTCTTTCTGCTGCAACACCAGTTTGTCCGCGTTCAGCAACACTGCCAGCGCTGCGGCTCGTTCGTTCGTGCGCAGCAGTCCTTCGATGGCAAGGTAGCGATTGCGACCCGCAAGATAACTGAGCGATTCTGCCAACGGCGCAATGACGTCCGTTGACTCAACGTCCGCAAGACCACTCACGGCGCCCATTTGAAGTTCATGATTCGTATCTTTCGTCAGGTACTGCAGCAAGTGCGGCACCGCTGTTTCTTTGTCCATCAGAGCCATCATCCGCAAAGCATCGTACCGTGTGCCTGGTCGAACCTGGTCGTCGTCCGCCATTGCCGCGGCCAACTGCAATGTGCCAGGCCAGCGTGCTTTGACGTCTGGCAGGCCGTCGAGAATCTCAGCAAGGCGGCGCTTGGGCCAGAAGCCCAGCTGTGATGCGCCATTGACCAGACCGCCACCGATCACCACGGCCTGCCAGTCACGCAGCGGCCGTGCTTCAGCAGGAACGCACGTTTCCAGAACGTCGCGAATCTCGCCGCCGTCGTTCCGCCGTCCAACTGCAATGGCGACTCGCCAAAGCCACGGAATGTGACGGTATTCATCTTCAATATCACCTGTCCGGATTCCTGCAGCCAGCAACGAAATAATACCGGGCCCCATCCCGGGTCGCTGGTCGATCACTTTCTGTCGGCGTGCCACCGGCTGAGATTCGTCCAGCAGGAAGGGCGCGATCGCCGGCGGAAATCGGGGCAATGGTGTTTCCGTGAGATCTGCTGCCGCAAATCCGGGCAACATCCCCACCGGAACCAGTCGCACTTCGCGCAAATCAAACAACGCTTGTTTCACAGGAAGATTCGGGCGAACGACGATGACATTGACACCGGATTTGAGTTGAGTCGTTCCAACTTTTCTATGGCGATAGCGGTTCCATCCTCCCGTCCCGACAACCGTTCCGCTGACGGATTCAGCGATGCCGTCGATGCGAAACTGGTTGCCGGCTGATGCCGTAGCGCAGGCGGCGTTGATGTAGATATCGTACCGGCCGGATTTCGGCAGCCGCACCTTCCATGTGGCGAAATCCCGCTGGTCATGCCAGTAACCAATGTTTTCAAATTCTGTTTCAAAGGTAATGTCGCGTCCACGAATCTCAGCAGAATCGGCAGTCAGCAACAGGGCCCCGTTTTCATTCGGTGCAATCGTCTTTGGAACATTCCCCGGCATTCGTTTTGGCGGTGTTTCGAAGCTTGCCAGATATGCGATCACGTCGCTGAAGTCCTGAGCCGACATGTCGCGCTCCAGACCTTCCGGCATCACAGAACGTTCCGACGACCGAAACTCCTCGACTTCGCTTCGTGGAATCACGTGTTCCTTGCCTCCGGCTTCACGAAGCAGAATTGAAACGGCCGATTCCCTGACGATCATGCCGGAAGCCGTCCGTCCGTCGACTGTGACGGCCGTCCACGCCACATAACGAGCATCAACGTCTTTGTTGGGATCAAGGATGGTCGTCAGCAACCACTGAGGATCACGATTTGTCATCGCCAGTAAATCAGGACCGACAACATGACCGTGGTCTTCCAGCTTGTGGCATGTTGAGCATCGCTTTTGAAAGACGTCCCGGCCACGCGGTACGTCGCCGTCCATGCCAACCACGTGGTCGAATGACTTCAGCACCGCCGCGCGACTGGATGTTCCGGATGTATTGAACACTCGTTTGGCGGCCGTACGAACGTCGGTATTCGTACTCGACAGCAGCTTATTGCGTCGAGCCGCGTCAAGAATGTCGGCCCGAAGTCTTCCGGATTCCAGTGCCGACAGAAGCTCCAGCATGCTGTCACTTCGGCTCATCAACTCATCGGCGATCGCCAGACGGGATTCCGCTCCGACGGCAGCGTACGCGTGCAATAACATTGTCGACGTGTCGTCAGCGCCGGTGTCGGAGAGGGCCATGATGGCCGCCCGCTGAACGGCGCCCGAATGTCGGGCAGATATCAACGAGGCGATGGCTGCTGCACGTTGCGCCGGCCCGAAGGATTCAGCTGTCGCGTCGGCGTCAAGAATTCGTGTTGTGACGGGACCGTACTTTCGGCCAAGCAGGCTGATCGCCGCGATTCGCGCGGCTTCAGGTTCATCGGCGCCCACAATCGTAGCCATTGCCTGACGGTGCAATTCAACCAGCCGTTGCGAGGCGTAAGGGGTGATCTGCAATTCAGGACTGGCCGGACGACCGTCTAACCTATTCAACGCCGCAGCCAGCAACGTCGTCGCCGCGCGTGAGGGCTGTTCCGCGCCAGCGACTGGCAGACACACGTGCAATGCTCGTGCAACGGCGTCCGAGTCACCGATTTGAACTGCCAGCAGAACCAGGTTCCGCCGAATGCCAAACGTCTGCTCTGCGGCAGGTCGATCAAGGTAAGCGTTCAGGACAGGATTGATGTTGTCCGCACTGATGGAATGCAGGGCCGCCGAGCGAACATGTGCATCGGGTTCTGCGGCGCCGATCAACGTGCTTAGCGTTGCGGCGGCATCAGGGACTGCCTGCCCTGAGCTACCACCCGCAGCGATTGACAACGCAACCTGGCGTCGCACTCGGGCACTGCCGCTTCGTGCCAACGCAAAAATGCTGGTCCGTAGTTTCGGCGTATCGTTCAGGAACGGCTCACTAAGTTGCACAGCAAAACGCACGACTTCCGGATCGTCAGACTGAAGTGCCGCCGCTATATCAGCAGACGCCAGTTGCCGTAGCGCGTCCAGCGTCGCCAGTGCCTGTATCTGAGCTGCGGGACGTTTGGCGTTTGATGCGATGCTGCGGATTTCCGGGGCCACCGATTTAGCCGACCGCCAGACCAGCATTTGATGAGCAAGATCGCGGATCGTTCCATTTGCCGAACCGAGTTGTTGTGCCAGTCCGCCGTCTGTCAGGTCGCCCAGATTCGGAATCAATGCCTGTTTCGCGGACGACTTGGTGTCACCGTTACCTCGCTTCGGAACGACGCGATAAATTCGGCCACGTCGCTTTCCGGCAAACACATCAAGTTCCGCCAGCGTCGACTGCGGAATCCATCGCGAGTGCTCGATCACGTAACGGTACATGTCCACGACCCACAGTGCACCGTCCGGACCGGTCCGCGCCTGCACCGGTCGAAACCAGCGATCGGTGGAGCTGAGGAATTCCTGCGATTCTTCACCGTCGCCACGTTTGCCTGCAAACCCGTGACCGTTGCGTGACAGGTTGATTCGGTGTACCGACTGATGTACGGGTTCGCACGTGAAAGCGTCGTCTGCAAATTCGGCACCCAGCCGCGAATCGCGATAAATCCCCAGTCCGCAGGCCGCAGTCGCCCGCCCCGGCGCGCCGGAAAGTTCAAAGGTGACCAGACCATCGGGCGGATACAGCGTGTGTGCAGCGGTGTCGGCCATCAATCCCGGTGGCGACGACAAAGTGGCGAACGGGTTCCGCTGTGAGTATCGGTCGTCACCAGGGATCGCTCGCAGCAAGTTACCGTTTGAGCAACCAAACCAGTCGCCCCAGTCGTTGCGGCAGCGACCCTGCTGAGTTCGTCCGGACACCGGTTCGATGGCTCCTGTGTCCGGGTTCATGCGAAAGTCACGGTTGCTGCAATTGACGATTTCCCCGGTTTGATGACCTGTGATTGTGCCGCCGAACAGACCACCGGCTCCGTAGATCCAGTTGTCCAGCCCCCACCGAAGACTGTTTACCCGTGCCTGGGCGTTGCGGATTTCAAAGCCCGAGAACAGCTTTTGCGTAACGTCTGCGATTCCGTCGCCGTCTTTGTCGCGGGCGAACAGAATATCGGGTGCGTCGCAGATCAGAATTCCATCTCGCCAGACCTTAACGTCCGTCGGGAACCGCAGACCGTCCACAAAAGTTTTTGCTTCTTCAAAATAGCCATCACCGTCGGCATCTCGTAGCCACCGGATTCGACTGGTCTGTTCGAATTCCTCGTACATGTCTCGACCGTAGTCACTCATTTCGGCAACCCACAATCGCCCGTCCGGACCAAAGTCGATGGCCACCGGATCGGTCACCTGGGGCTCTGCCGCCACCAATCGCACTTCAAGGCTGTCATGAGTGTCCATGCATTGCAGCGAATCTTCCGGAGACTTTGGTGCCACGCCCTGAGTGCCTTTGGGCATATGAAAGGCGTCCGGTACCTGGCGATGAACTTCGTCGACAATCAACTTCTCAAGACCCGCCTTCAGTGTTGTCGGCAGCGCGAAATACGGCACTTCCGCACCTCCGCCGTACCCACCTTCCGTCAACAATCGCTCTGACGGAATGTAACAGCCAAAGTCGTTGCAATAGGCGTTCAGCCAGAAGCGTTCCCGATCGATCTCTGATTTGAGTCTCAGTGCATAGTCAACGCAAACTTCACCTGCCAGAAAGTTCATGCAAAAACTGTCGCCGAAGGACCACGTCTGAATGGGATAGTCAATTTCAGAAATCAGCTGCTCTCCGCGATCAAGTCGCGCTAGCTGGGTGGTCGCATTGTAACGATCGGTCTGACGCCCCTTGCCGGTTTGCTCAACCAGCTGTTCTCGAGTTGGCGGGTTTTTCAGTGGCAGAGCGATCGTATTCAGCACGGCCTGTGGTTCACCGGAAATGCGTTTCAATCGGCCACTCAGCAATCGTTCCACCTCAGAGGCAATTTCAATTCCCTGTCGTTCGGCCGCTTCGACGTTGTCGCCCGGGTCGCCGCTGATTCGACTTACCGGGTTCTGGTCAGAACCGGCTCCGATGGAGACCAAGCCGACGCAGCCTGGGAAACGCCGTTCAATCATCGCGGCCGCGTGTCCCGCCCAGTCTCCGCTGACTTTGTTGAACGACAATGTCACGCAATGACAGGCGTAGGACACGTAGATCGCTTTTGGTTCGTTGGTGTCCGCGTCGCGGACAACCAGCAGCGGCAGATCATGATCAACGGGGCCGCCTGCAGTGCGACGGTTCTTGGCAAAGCCAGCTTTTCCGACAGCCCATTCCAGTCGGGCCGGTGACCGCGAGGCAATCGCCTTGCGGGCCGCCAGCGTAATGTGGTCGGTCAGTTCCTGTGTGTAACGGTCAATGTGTTTCTGGTGGTCGGTCGGAATCGCCATGCTGAAAATGTTGTCACACGCTCCATTAACCTTTGGCGTGCAGTGTGAATGTGAGAACGTGAGGGCCAGGTTCTGTGGTGGAAGTCCGTCAGATTCCTTTAAACGGCGGCGTACTTCGTCCACCATCGCAGTTCGCACGCCCAGACTGTCCAGCGTCACCAGCACCAGTGGCGGCTGATCGCCCTGTGACACCGCGAGTGCTCGTGCGTAAATCTGTTGCGACACGCCTTCCGATTCTTCCCGTCGATTGCCGAAACCGTTCAGTCGGACCGGATAGTCCGGCGTAATGTCCACCACAGCGACGCCAACGTTGTATTGATCAGCCGACTGAGCTGCACCAGTGCTGCTCAGAAGCGCCGGAAGCGACAACAGAAAACAGGTGCTCAGCAATTGATGACACCATGTTGTGTTGAACAGGACCGTCATGGGATGATTCTTTCAAACTGGCCACGTGTGGGCCGGAGCGAAATTCGCTCGGATGTGTACGCGATAAACGAATTCTGATGCGACAAACCTGGACTCCCGCAAGCGAGAGTGTGCACACCCATTCAGAAAGTGCAGTGCGTTGATCAGACGCAGCGTGATTTGTTCGGCTACTCTTTATCCGCAGATTCGGCCAGCCCACGCAACCGCAGCCATTCTCCCGCGCGGGCGGGCCATGTTCCGATTTGCGATCCTGCGACCGCTCTCATGCCATAACCGTGGCCGCCGTTTTCGTAGACGTGTAGTTCGGCGGGAATATTGTGCCGCTTCAGGCCGGCGTAGATCAGAACGCTGCCCAATGATGAGGACCGGTCGTCATGGGTATGGACGATGAATGCGGGTGGCGACGTTTTCGACGGTTTGATTTCCGGTAACAGGCCATCTGTCGCTGGATCGTAGACGTTCCACGGATAAATCAGCAGCGAGAAATCGGGTGAGCAATCCTGCTCATCGGTCGCATCCATCGCTTCGTACACGGGTTTCCCTTCGGCCGTGTGGAGAATCGAACCGACCTGACCACCCGCCGAAAAAGCCAGCACTCCCACTTGATCAGCGTTCACCTTCCATTCCGTGGCACGCGCGCGAATGATGCGAAGTGCTCGTTGAGCATCCTGCAGAGGGCGACGCCACGCCGGTTCTGTTTTGGGTGTCACTTCGTTGGTGCGATACCGCAGAACAAATGTCGAAATCCCGAATTGATTCAGCCATGGAGCGGCTTCGGAACCTTCCTTGTCCGGAACCACTTTTCCGAATCCGCCGCCCGGCAACACAAGGATGGCCGTTCCGTTCGGATTGTCGGCCAGAAATACGTCGATGCTCGGCCGACGAATCTTGATTGTCCGGGTGACCGGCGGAACTTCGTCTGCCCGATACGGTTGATTAGTACCTTCGTCAAGCGATGTCTCGCCGGGTGCGTACTCGGGCCACACCATCACGCGAGCGTTGTCGCCGGCACGCACCTGTGCCGCGGGTGCCGACAGGACGAACACCGCTAGAGTTGTAACACAAAAAACCACTGCCTGATGACGCATCACGAAGTCTCCACTGGAAAAGCACGGCTGCTGCTGAGAAGTTCCGAGCACAGACTATAACCGAACCATGTTGTCGCGTCGCATCGGCAACGGATTCAGGGTACTGACGTCCCCCGCTCGCTGGGAAATAGACGTCAGAACGGTTTGCTGACGTTGCCGACTTCTATTAAGTTAGCTGCCAGATCCCCGGAACCTGACGCTGGATGGTGGAACGGGACTTTCAACACCGCAATTCGCAGGCAGCAGATTGCTATGGCTGAGCAAAAAAATGGAGAGCAATCTGTCATGACACCGGGAGCCCGTTTACGCCACGCCATGCAGGTGGAAAAGCCCGTGCAATGCGCGGGTGCCATCAACGCCTACCACGCCCGTCTGGCCGAGGCGTCCGGATTTCAAGCTCTGTATCTTTCCGGCGGCGGTGTGGCGGCGGCTTCCTGCGGTCTGCCTGATCTGGGCATTACCACGATGGAGGACGTGTTGATCGATGTCAGGCGGATCACGGATGTCACCGAATTGCCGATACTGGTCGACATCGACACCGGCTGGGGCGGCGCACTCAATATTGCCCGGGCCGTGCGAACGATGAACAGGACCGGAGCCGCCGGCGTGCACATTGAAGACCAGGTTTCCCAAAAACGCTGTGGACACCGCCCTGGCAAAGCTATCGTCTCTCAGGATGAGATGGTAGATCGGATCAAGGCAGCCGTTGATGCAAAAGACGACGAAGAGTTTATCATCATGGCGCGAACGGATGCTCTGGCCGTCGAGGGCATGTCAGCTGCCATCGATCGCGCTTGTTCCTGCGTGGAGGCAGGTGCCGACATGATTTTTCCCGAAGCGATGACGCAACTTCAGCAATACGAGGACTTTGTCAACGCGGTCGGTGTGCCCGTCCTGGCCAACATCACAGAATTCGGCACGACTCCTCTGTTTACCACACAGCAACTGTCGGAAGTGGGAGTCAGCATCGCGCTTTACCCGCTCTCTGCATTTCGGGCAGCCAACAAGGCAGCCCTGAATGTCTATAAAACGATCCGTGAGCAAGGAACGCAGGCGAGTGTCATCGATCAGATGGAGACACGCGAAGAACTTTACGAACACCTAGGTTACCACGCCGTCGAACAGGAACTCGATCAGCTATTCGAACAGCAGAGCCCGGAAAACAACGAATTATGACTGACCCCATCACAGACGTTCGTAAACCCAAGAAATCGGTCGCTCTATCCGGCGTTGCCGCCGGCAATACAGCGATCTGTACGGTGGGTCGCACCGGCAATGACCTGCACTACCGCGGCTACGACATTCTGGACTTCGCCGACACGGCCGAGTTTGAAGAAATTGCCCATCTGCTGGTACACGGCACGCTGCCAACTCAGCAACAGCTATCAGCTTACAAGGCTCGGCTGAAAAAAATGCGTGGCTTGCCGGGCCCGGTTAAGCAGACACTTGAGGCAATTCCAGCAACCGCCAACGCCATGGACGTCCTGCGTTCCGGGTGCTCGATGCTGGGGACGTGCGAAGCCGAACCCGGTGATTATTCACCTGAAGTCGCTCGTGAACTGATTGATCGACTGATGGTGAGCTCGGCTTCGATGCTGCTGTACTGGTATCACTTCGCGAACAGTGGCAAGCGTATTGAGGTGGAAACGGACGCCGACTCAATTGGCGAGCATTTTCTGGAACTGCTGCACGAAAAGAAACCATCGGAATCGTGGATTCGCGCGATGCACACGTCGCTGATTCTTTACGCCGAGCACGAATTCAACGCATCCACCTTCACCGCCAGAGTCATCGCCGGAACGGGATCAGATCTCTACTCAGCGATCACCGGTGCCATCGGTGCGCTGCGTGGACCTAAACACGGCGGTGCCAATGAAGTGGCCTATGAGATCCAGATCCGCTACGACAATCCCGACGACGCCGAGGCCGATATCCGCGAACGTGTCAGTCGTCGGGAGATCGTGATTGGTTTTGGCCATCCCGTATACACCACCGGCGATCCTCGAAATTCGGTGATCAAATCCGTCGCTCGGCAGTTGTCCGAAGAAGCGGGCGACACCGGTCTGTATGACATCGCCGAGCGGCTGGAATCGTTGATGTGGGATGTGAAAAAGATGTTCCCGAATCTCGATTGGTTTTCAGCTGTGTCTTACAACAAGATGAATATTCCGACGGCGATGTTCACTCCGCTGTTCGTCCTGGCCCGCATCACTGGCTGGGGGGCACACGTCATCGAGCAACGAGAGGATGGAAAGATCATTCGCCCCGGTGCCAACTACACCGGCCCGGACAGTCGCCCCTGGGTTCCGATGGAACAACGTTAAAGCCGTTTGCTTATTTTCGTGAACCGTTCTGACTTTTGGGCGGGTTGTTTTCCCACGAAGGCACGCGTCTTTCGCGGCCACGATTCAGCATCAATATTCTGTAGAACGTACGACGTCATGAGTTTATCATTGCCTGCTTCAACTGTGAGGCCGAAATTCGACCAGGTCATGCAGGACATCGCGGATTATGTCCTGCGCGACGACGTCTGTGCATCCCGCGAAGCGATGGAGACCGCCCGCTTTTGCTGGATGGATTCCATCGGCTGCAGCTTGTACGCGCTGCAGTTTCCCGCCTGTACAAGGCTGCTGGGCCCCGTCGTTCCGGGCACGGAGTTGCAGGATGTCGGTGCCCGGGTGCCGGGGACTGCCTTTGAACTCGATCCTGTTCGTGCCGCCTGGAATATCGGGGCGATGATCCGGTGGCTGGATTTCAACGACACCTGGCTGTCCGCCGAATGGGGTCACCCGTCGGACAATCTGGGGGCGATCCTGGCACTGGCGGACTATCAGTCACGCACTGGCGCTCGTTCTCTGACGATGAAGGATATCCTTGTCGCGATGATCAAGGCGCATGAGATCCAGGGAGTGATTGCCCTGGAGAATTCCTTTAACCGCGTGGGCCTGGATCATGTCATGCTGGTGCGGATTGCTTCAGCAGCAGTCACCGCGCAAATGTTGGGGTGCACTCGGGATGAGATCCTGAACGCCGTGTCACACGCGTGGCTCGATGGTTGTTCTTTGCGAACCTATCGTCACGCGCCCAATACCGGTTCCCGAAAATCCTGGGCGGCCGGTGATGCGACTTCGCGTGGACTGTTCCTCGCAATGACAGCTCAGCGCGGAGAGATGGGCTATCCCACGGCGATCACCGCCAAAGGCTGGGGGTTTCAGGACGTGCTCTTTGGTGGCGAAGAGTTGACCTTTGGTCAGCCGTTTGAAACCTACGTGATGGAAAACGTGCTGTTCAAGATTTCGTTTCCAGCAGAGTTTCACGCCCAGACAGCGGTCGAGGCGGCTTTGACGCTGCATCCTCAGGTGGTCGACCGTCTTAAAGAGATCGATCGGATTGTGATTGAAACTCAGCAGTCGGCCAACCGTATCATCAACAAGTCCGGACCGCTGGACAACCCGGCAGACCGTGATCATTGCCTTCAATACATGGTGGCCGTGCCGCTGATCTTTGGACACCTGACAGCGGATGATTATGAGGACGACATTGCCGCTGATCCCCGCATTGATGCCCTGCGGGGAAAAATGGAATGCCGGGAGAATGACCGATTCACCCGCGAATACCTGGAACCTGACAAGCGCGCCATCGGTAACGCGATTCAGGTGTTCTTCACCGATGGCAGTCATACCGAAAACGTGGTCGTCGACTATCCGGTCGGTCACCGCCGTCGGCGAACTGAGGGGATACCGCTGCTGAAAGAAAAATTCGAACGCTATCTGCGGGGTGGAATCGCTGAGCACAACGCCAGTCGAATCCTCGGGATCTGCCAGGCTCAGGACACTTTTGAATCGACTACCGTCGACGACATGATGTCTTTGCTTCGAGTCCCTTCTGTCGTGTGAACCACCAGAGCCACCATGAAGGTGTATGACGCTTTCGGTCGCCATCACTTCTCACCCGGCCGGGATTGTGGTGCTGCGTATGGATTGGGCAGTGGTGTTCGTCTGCCGAAACAACATGCCGCGGTGCTGCATTCACGCGGACGATGGCACGCTGTCTGGTGTTGTTCTTAACGGCGGATCACCGGGTGTCGCGACACCTACACAGGGGGCAAATAAGACGTTTCTGAACATTTATTTGGAGAGCATACCCTGTGTTTTCCGGGGTTTAGTCCATTCTACTTCGTTCGATGTGACCGACGCTGGTGAGCACACCACCGGCATCTCCACGTCCGAGCCGTTCGGTACGAACGACCGACGAGCCGACCAGTGCCAATTCCAGCATCAGGAAGAGAACGTTGATCGTTCATATGTTGGCATGTTGTGGAACGCCGGAGTGCTACGAGAGTTCTATTCGTTATCGAATCGCGAAAGTCCGCTGAAGCACCCTGAGCAACTCATGTGTTCAATACCGTCTGTTGACAAGCTTGTGGTTCAGCGTGATCGAAAGATTTTGCTTGTCAGGACTTCGTTCACGATCGTTCGCAGTCCGTAGTGATCAGCTTTCACACGGCCCAGAATGTCATCGATCTCAAAGCGATCGCTGCGTCCCATGTGTCGCCCGGTCGCGTAGGTAAGAAGCTTCTTAATCAGACTGCGTGCAAAAGGATCGAGACGACTTTCCAGCATCACCTTCTTGAAGCTCGCGAAGTCTGTGAACGTTTCTCCGGACGGCAGTTTTCCTGTCGGGTCGACCTTCGGTGCGGCCCCTTTGCCTTTGGGCTTTGCGTAGTTGACTCGCCAGCGACCGATCGGATCAAACGATTCCAGTGCGTGGCCGAGCGGATCGATGTTTCGGTGGCACACATAACACGTTTTATCTGTGCTGTGTATAGCCAACCTTTCACGGATTGTGGTTGCTCCGCTGACGTCGGCGTCGATGGCTGGCACTTCGTCGGGCGGCGGGGGCGGCGTTGTGCCCAGGATGTTTTCCAGCACCCACACACCGCGTGTCACCGGCGATGTGTCAACGCCGTTAGCGCTGACCGTCAGCACGCCGGCCATTCCCAACAGACCGCCGCGTTGCTGGTTTTCAGCCAGGCTGACTCGCTGAAATCCATCGGCCAACCGAAGCGTGTCCTGCGCGGGCAATCGATATAGCCCGGCCAGTTTCTTGTCAACAAAGGTGTAGTCAGCGTCCAGGAAATCCGTCACCGGTCCGTTGCTGTCGAGCAGGTGACGGAAAAACAGGCGCTAGATTTTGAGCGTAATACTCCCACGCGGCTTGTCGGGGCGGAGGAAGATCGCCGATGTCTCGCAGGTTCAGCCAGCTATCCAGAAAGCCATTAACGAATTCGCCGGAACGTTCATCGCTGAGCAGACGCTGAACCTGCGTGTTCAATTCGTCAGGTGCGGTCAGGCGGCCGGACGCGGCAACGGCCGACAGCCTGTCGTCAGGCGGTGCTGCCCACAGGGCGTAGGAAAGGCGGGAAGCCAGATCATACGGAGGCAGTTGGCTTTGGTCCTCGGGAGTGATTTCACTGAGGTAAAGAAAAGACGGCGAGCACAGCATCATCTTTAACGCATCGAGTGCCGCCTGGCGTGGTGTGGCTTGCTCGGACAACCGCTGCTGATAGATCGCCTCGATCCGTTTGTTATCGAATTTATTCAACGGACGGCGGTAGGCTCTCCGGGCGAAGGCATACAGTTGGCTGAGGGCCTGATCCTTCTGAAACCCCTCGCTCCCGAAAACGGCAAGTTCTTCCTTTCCACCGCCGGGTTCCGGAACCGGACCATGAACCTTGATTTCACCGATCTTGATATGAGGCAGAGCTCCTTCGCGAAGAATGTGCGTACGGCGGACACCGCTCGCGGCCTTTTTGTCCTTGAACTCATCGTTGTACCGCTTGTTGACCTGGATGACCGATGCCCGGGATTCATACGGGCCGTTGGGAAAGATGAATCGTGGTGTTTGCCCGGCTTCAAGCCAGACACGAAAACTCAGCCACTCCGGCTGCTCATCCGGCACAACGGCACTTCCCAGGATCGGTTCGATCGCCTGAGGGTAGTGGATATGTCCTTTGGCCGCGTCGCCGGGAACGACGGCCAGCTGAAAGGGTTCTGAAAAGTCGATACGAAAAATCTTCGGATCGTAGTGTGTGTCGCGGTGCATGGCCTGGACGTGGACTTCGATGTCGTAAAGTCCTGAGACCGGCACTCCCTCCAGGAAATCTTCGATGTGTCCATAGCCGCCTTGCCGCGTATCCGTGTTGGGCTGTTCATAGAGACAAAGGTATTCAAAATTGAAGACGCTTCGGTGAGCGCCGGTCAGTTCTTCGTACTGCTGGAAATTGTCGGTGAAATGCCACGACGTTGGTTTTGTCACAGGTTTACCAAGACGAGTGTCCACCAGTCGCGTGGCCGCCTGAAGGTATTGATCCAGCAGGAATCCCGATGTCACCAGGGACTCGCCGATATTGTCCATATGATGGCTGGTCTGATCTTTCGGAAAATCCGCCGTCAGCCCCAGCGTCTCGACGCGACGGCCGAAGAGAGTGGCCAGTGTGTTTTCATATTCGCGATTGGAGAGCCGACGCATGACGGTGCGAGCCCCGGAGCTTTCGAATTGGCTACGGGCTGCCCGGATGCTGTCTCGCAGAGCACCGACCAGATTCAACCGCTGTTCGTCAGTCGGTTGCTCCGCATCTTCGGGCGGCATTTCCCTTAGCGTGACCTGATCGATGATTTCGTTGGCGGTGATCAGCTGCTGCTCGGATGTGATTGGCAGTGCGAACGATTCGAACTCACGCTCGCCATCAGCCGTGTCAGCGTCATGGCACTGCAGACAGTGTTTACCAAGGAAGTTGGCGATCACCGCACCGTGTTGGGAATCCGTTTGAGCTGCGAGCGTAGAGGACCGCACTCCAAGGCAGACGGCGATGACTACAGCGAATTTCGCTGACTCATGGCCGCGAAGAGCGATTTTCATCAGCAGTTTCGTTACTCCCACGAGCCAGTATCGTTCACGACAATAAGTAAACTGCTCTAAAGCGGCGCGAAATGACCTCGGACGAGCGGACCTGAAGAAATGCATGCTCATGTTCAGGAGAACGTACCCGTACTGGTCCCGAATGATTCCTTCCGGACACCCATCCGGTGAGCGATGTCAAGGTACAGGTTGCACAATGGAACCTTGCCAGAACCGCTGGACGTGGCCTTTTTGAATTCGCCACCGCCGTAGCCACCGCCGGCCAGAACGATCGGCAGGTCTGTGTTGGTATGCGAGTTGGCGCTGCCCATGCCGCTACCGAAAAGCACGGCCGTCGAATCCAGCAGCGTTTGCTCACCATCCTGCATTCCGGCCAGGCGAGTCAGAAACTTTCCGAAGTGTTCCAGTTGATACTTCTCCAGAGTGATCAGGTGCGCGATAACCTCTTCATCGTTGCCATGATGGGATAGGCCGTGATAAGCTTTTCCGATCCCAAGATGCTGGGGCAAAAAGCTGCCGCCGATTTCCAGAGTTGCGATTCGTGTTGAGTCGGTCTGAAGCGCGAGCGCGATCAGCTCGTAGAGCATGGGAAGATCGTTGACCGTGTTTTGGTCGGCCGGTTTGTCGAAGGGCCGCTCCGGTTTGGGCTGATCTGCCCACCGTGTGCGGAATTCCAGCCGTCTCTCGACGTCGCGAATCGAGCTGAAGTACTCATCAAGTTTCGCTTTGTCTTCACTGTTCACTCGCTTCGAGAGTGAGCCCGCTTCTTCCCGGATCGAATCGAGAATGGAGGCCTGCAGCGAGTTCGCCTTGACCTTCTGAGCCCGCTGCTCTTTCGAATCGGTCGCGAAGAGTCTGTCAAACAATTCGGCCGGGCCGGTGATCGGCGGAACGCGGACGCCCGATCTGGTCCACGAGAGTTGGCAGCCGCCGTGGATACCGCCTTCCGATCCAACCGTCAGCGATGGGAATCGTGTTTGGCTACCAATTTCATCGGCGATGAACTGGTCAATGGTGACGTTGCCATCCGCTCGATTCTTCGACTCGTGATGCAGCAAGCCCGACAGAAACGTATGCACGGCGAAATGCCCGCCACGGAGTCCATGGTCAAGTCCGCGATAGATTGTGAACTGATCGCGGTTGGCGGCAAGAGGCTTGAGCAGCGTCGTCTCTTCAAAAGCTTTCCCCGTCGTTGCGGGGAAGAATTGCTTCTGCTGAAAACCGAGCAGGTTGCCGACCGCGACGAACCGGCGAGCACCAACACCCGCACCGCGCGACTCCGCAACGACCGAGTTTCCGCCGACGGACTGGGCCATCAGCGATGGCAGCCCGGGCAGAGCAAGAGATCCGGCAACGGACCGAATGACGAAACGGCGACGATCGGTTGTTTTGTTCATCGCCTTATCCTAGCCGAAACGGGTTCACAGGAAAACGTTTTCCCGACAAATGACTGAAGCAGGTGACACGACACGCGTTCGTAAACCGAAAGATCATTCCGTTTTGATGACGGGAGCTGTCGTCGCCTCATCCGCCATTCCCGGGGGCAGTTCCATGATGCGGATGTTTCTCATGTGCACTTCGCGGCCTTCGGATTCAAGGCAGATGTAACCCTTCTTCCACGATGCGTCGCGGATGCTGTTTACAAAACGGCCATTGATGGCCAGTTTGACCGTGCCATCAACGGCGACAACTGTGTATTTGTTCCATTGGCCGACGCCCTTACAACGATGCTGCAGCGACTTGCTGCGTGAACCTCGCGGATTCGCTGGCACGGCCGTCATACCACCGGCTCCAAACAGCTCGCCGTGAACATATGCGACGGGCGGATACGATCCGTCCTTTGTCCGGTGCTGACGAACCCAATCCAGTTCCAGCATCTGCACTTCCATGCCTTTGGGAAGCCGATTCCTTTCAGGTTTGGCATCGCTCCACAGAAACACTCCCGAGTTGCCTCCGGGCTCCATGTGCCGCCACTCGATTTCCAGCACAAAGTTTTCATATTGCCGATCCGTTCGCATTACCCCGATCGGCAGTCCGGTGCAGACAATCATTCCTTCTTTGGCCGACCACGTATCGGGATCCGTGTTGACGTTCACCCAGCCATCCAGGTTCTTCCCATTGAACAGACTTCGGAAGGTCGGTTCCGGCAGAATCGCAAGATCCGGTGCTGTGGAAGCGACATTCGGCGGTGCGTCGTCCTGGGCAGAAACTAACGCGCTGACAAGTCCAACAATTAGAATAATTCGTGCAAGCATCGTGTGGCCTTTCTGGAGCATAAGGAGATCCGTTGCCGGAATCCTGGTAATGTTCGGCAAATCGTGGCTCAGAATCAAACGGCCCGTGAGCAGCGTAGTGAGCAAAGTAGAGATAGAACGGCTTTCACCCTCGTTCCCAAACTCCAGTTTGGGAACGCCTGTCACCGAAGCTCCAGCTTCGCGACGTGTCAACACAGCAGTCGTCTGCAGTCACCATGCGGAAGACGATTGAAAGTGGCAGGATCGCACACCAACGTGGCAAAGCAGAGCTTTGCGGATATACATTCCCAAGCCAGATCTTGGGAACGAGTTTACGCACTGGCAGAGCCAGCGGTACACATCAGCTTACTGTGAATCCAGTGCCACCCCGCCGGCATCGAAGCGCGATGGTCTGTGCACGGAATGTTCCGCAGGCGCATCATGACTTTCGTCTGCTTGACGTCTGCGCCTCATTCGAGACGATACTACGTCTTTACACTTCTTGCCGGTGACGAACATGAAATTCTATGGTGCGCTTTTGTTCTTTTTGTCGTTCGTTCCCGGGCCGGTGAATGCCGACGATTGGAAGCAGCGATTCCGTACACCCTTCGAACAATCCGACGGATCGGAAACGGCCGACTATCACGCGGCAATTCAGTTCTATCAGGATCTTGCAGACGCTAGTGACCGAATCACCATCCGAGAAATGGGGACCACGGATTCCGGGCATCCCTTACATCTGGTTGTGATTTCCAATCGCAAAACGGACGTCGATCGCATCAGAGACGACGAGCGATCCGTCCTGCTGATCAATAATGCGATTCATCCAGGGGAATCAGACGGAGTCGATGCGTCGATGGCATTCGCACGTGACGTCGCGTTTGATTCCGCGACTTACAGTGCTCATTTGAAGCAGGTGATTGTTGCCATCATTCCCCTCTATAACATTGGGGGAGCGTTGCATCGAAATTCCGGAACGCGCGCAAATCAAAACGGCCCTCGCGAGTACGGCTTTCGAGGAAACGCTCGGAACTACGATCTGAATCGTGATTTCATCAAGTGCGACACACGCAACGCCCGCAGTTTTGTGAGCATTTTTCAGTTGCTCGACCCGGACCTTTTGATTGACACCCACGTCAGCAACGGCGCCGATTATCAGCACGTGATGACAACATCGCACAGCCAGAAGGACAAACTCGGTCTGCAGCTTGGTAAGTACCTGGACAAATCGTTCGAACCGGACCTGTTCCGGAAACTTCAGCAGGATGGCTTTCCAACGATTCCGTACGTGAATTCCGGGGGACGACCGCCGGAACAGGGGTTTTCGCAGTTTCTTGAAACTCCGCGCTATTCGACGGGGTATGCCGCGCTGTTTCAAACAATGGGGTTCATGACGGAAACTCACATGTTGAAGCCTTATCCTCGGCGAGTGAAAGCAACTCGAGCTTTTCTTGAGCGATCGCTCGAACTGCTGGCAAAGGACGGTCAACGGATTCAGGAAATCAGACGTGCTGACCGCGAAGCCTATCATCAACAGGCCGAGGCGGCGATTGCCTGGGAAGTCGACCGCGACAAACCTTCACGGCTTGAGTTTCACGGCTACGAAGCGACCTATGTGGACAGTCAGGTCACGCCCGGAAAACGACTGTTCTATGATCGCAGCAAACCCTTCGTGAGAAGCATAGCGTACTACAACAACTACAGGCCTTCGAAGAAAATCAGGTTACCGGCGGGCTACCTCGTGCCACGAGGGTGGCATTCGGTCATTGAGTTACTCAAGCTTAATTCCGTTGAATTAACAGTCGTGCAGAAACCGGCTGTCGTCGACGCCCAAGTCTACCGCATTGACGGTGTCACGACACGCCCATCACCCTACGAAGGGCACTACCTGCACGATTCCGTCAACGTGACGGCGACCAACGAAAGGGTCCAGGTCGCCCCGGGCGATGTCATTGTTCCCATTCATCAGCAGCGGGCTCGCTACGTCGTTGAGACTCTTGAGCCCGAAGCCATGGATTCACTGTTCCGATGGAATTTCTTTGACACAATCCTGCAACGGAAAGAGTATTTTTCTGCGTACGTTTTTGAGGACTCTGCAAAGGCACTTCTGGCCAGTAACAACCAGGTGGCTGCGGAATTCCAGGCCAAAAAGAACAAGGATTCAGACTTCGCGAATGACAGAAACGCTCAGCTGAAGTTTCTGTACGAGCGTTCGAAGCACTACGAAGAATCTCACCTGCGTTATCCCGTCATCAGGCTCAAAGAAGGGAGTCTTGAAGGACTATAGGACACCTGCGTCCTGTGGCGGGGGGAATACCGACGGCGATTCAGCGGGCGCGTCCGGCCGGTCTTGAGTCTGCGTGCTGACGAACCGCGGTGTCAGACAGGGTGTACGAAACTGAGATGCAGCGCCGCGTGCCGGCAGTTGAGTTCGTCGCATTCGTCTTTGGTGAGTTTGCCAAAGAAGGGATGTTTGTCCAGCGCTCCGTTGTTCTTGTAGTACTCGACCGATTCCTTGAAGTATTGCAGACCTGTGGGTACGTCAATTTCTCTGTCCGGCCAAAAAAATGCTTCTCCCTTTGCCGGAAGTGTAATGCNNGGCATCATCAACTTCATAAAGAGCGGCGGAGGTGGAGCAACGACTCGCCCGGTCGACGTGTCGTGACTTAACGCGAGGTGATTCAGAATCTGGCCGAAGGAATGGGCTCCGGTTGTGCGAACCTCTCCGGAGGCCAGTCGTTCTGCTTCAGCAATGGCTTCATCAATCGTCTGAAATGTCAGTTCACGTCGCTCGAGATCTGTTGCCATTGCGTTTCGCTTTCAAAGAGGACTGTTGCCATCTGACCACCAGTGTCGCATTTAGCCTAACACAGACAGAGACCCAAGGACCTCCGCGTGGCGACGGGATTTGAACTCCTTGATTCTTGAGCGGACAATGTACTGCCGTAAATCGTCATGTCAACACGTTGAATTTGGTTGGTCGTTTGAGCCAATTGTCGGGCGAAGTAACGAAACGTAACACATTGGCGTTACACGAAAAACAGCTCGTCGCACATCAATGCGACGAACTGTTCTTGATTTGAAGCTATGCAGGCCAGGACAGGTTACCCATGTGTCCCTACCAAACAACAGGTCCTGACCTACGTAACTACGTAGGCCAGGGATTCGTGTTTGGTAACTGGATTAACTCATTCTGAAATCCGGCGTCGACAGTCGACCATGGCCCAGCAGATGGCTCCGATCAGATACGTTGCCGCAAACAACAACAGCACGATCGTCCAGTCGGATGTCCATGCAAAGAGTTCAGCAATCAATATGGGGCAAGCGGCCGCAGCGAAATTTCCGGTCATGTTCATGATGCCGTACACCTGAGGCACGTGGTCGCCGCCGATGTCAATCGTGGCTGCTGACGCACAGGGTCCGGCCATTGCCGCCAGCAATGATCCGACCGACAACAGCGCCACGGCCAGAACAGTGCTCTCCACAAACCAGGCCGACAGAATCAGCACGGCACAACCGAACAGGAAGGTGGCTCCGACTCCGCTGCGGCTGAGCCTCAGGTTTCCAGTACGCTGCCAGATCCAGTCGGTGAGTAGTCCTCCGAACAACGATCCTGCCAACGTCCCGGCGAAGACCAGCGCCTGGAGGTAACCGGAATCTTTCACCGATACTCCTCGCGTCTTCTGAAGAAACGTGGGGAACCAGCTGGCGAAGAACATGTAACCGGCGGCTCGACATATCTGCTGGCCGCACAGAAACCAGAGCGCTGAGTTTCGAAGAATCAATCCCCAGGGAGTCGGGTTGGACGTGATCGATGAGGTGTCTACCGGAAGTCTTCCGTAACGAATGATTGCCAGTTCGGCTGCGTTCACTTTCGAATCGTCAGCCGGATCATCGCGAAATCGCGTAAAGAAACGCAGTGCCCACAAAAATCCGGGAACAGAGAACAACACGAACACCCATCTCCAGTGAATCACGTCCATCAGCACGCCAGTGGTCACACTCGCTGCGATCGCTCCGACCTGCATCCCCATTGCCAAAGATCCGCAGGCCAGAGTGCGGCGGGGGAGTGGCGTCCAGTGCGAAATCGAATCACACGAAGCGGGAAAAATACCCGCCTGCGCAGCTCCCATCAGAAGTTGTGCCGCGACCAGCAACCAGAGTTCCGGCGCAACACCGATACAGACAGCGGCCACCGACCAGCCGCACGCGAACAACACCATGGCGAACCGAGTGCCTCGGCGATGGGCCAGCGCACCACAGGGAACCTGCAGAGCTGCGTAGCTCCAGAAAAACGCGGCCATGAACCACCCGGACTGCCGAATGGTCAAGCCTAGATCTTCTCGAATCGTGCTTTCCGCGACGCCTACCGCATTACGAGTGAGGTACGCAATGGCGGCGGCCAGAGTCAACAGGCCCAGTACCTCATGCCGCACTCGCGTTGCCCGTTGGAATGACTCTGCGGCGGGAACGTGATAAGGGTCGGTATTCATGAGGCGGCCAGTGCGTCGGTCAACATCGCCAGCAGCCGATCAACTTCGCTCTGGGTTTCCGGGTCCAGACTCCAGGAATTCGGTTCACGTCGCCGATCAGTCGCAAACAGTCCACGCTTCACCAGAATGTACTTTTCGATGGCCAGGAATCCGTCCAGTCCCGCCTGCAGTTGCAATGCGACCAGCGCACAGATGGGGAAGTAAATGCGATACGCCATTGCGTCATCGTTATTCTTCAACGCTGCCCACAACGCCACGATGCCATCCAGTAAGTCGATGCCTGGCATCGTGCCAATGACGCCGCGTCGAAACGCATCAATCAGCAGAATGCCGCCCGATCCGTCGAACATGCAGGCGCGACCGTCACTGGCGTCTCGCAGGTCAGAGATATTCGGTCCGATGGGCGCGCCTTCCGGTTTAAACAGGACCTTCTGCGGCCCGTATTCATCCAGCAGGCGAACATAAAAGTCTGTTGGAATCGATGCGCCGACGTAGGACGACGCGTCCTGAACGATGAGCGGCACGGGCACCGCATCTGCCAATGCGCTGAAGTAGTCGTGAAGTGCCGTCAGTGGCAACGCTGTTGAAATGGGAGGAATCGCCATAATGGCGCTGCATCCGGCATCAACGGCTGCCGTCGCAAAGTCGACCGCCTGCCTGGTACTCTCCGCGCCAACGCTGGCCACGACGATTCCACGACCAGCCGTCATTTCCACAATCAGCTGATTCAGTTCGACGCGTTCTTCCGATGTCAGCCGCAGGATTTCAGAAACCATCGCCGAACAAACGCCGTTGCTTCCCTGTTCGAACGCCCAGTCAATTTCGCGTTGAAGACTGTCACGATCTATTTCGTCGTTAGCGTCAAACGGAGTGTGCAGAATCGGCAGAATGCCTTCGATGTTTGATGTCACATTCATTGTTTGTGATTCCATAGCCAATCGTTACGCGAACGGAGAATTAGAATCTACCAGTGGCGTAAGCTTCCAGCTTGCGGAGGATTCGAAAATCGCAAGCTGGAAGTTTACGCCACGTTATGTTGTAAACCGCCGCTCGCGTTACCAATCTCCCACGCTGCCGTCCTGATAGAAGACGCGTTGCGGAATTTCCTGTTCAAACGGATGCTTTTTTATTTCGTCTTGATTGATCGTGACTCCCAGTCCCGGCTTCGCGTTTGGTGTCACGGTTCGCGTTTTTTCATCGACAGTGAAACCTTCCTCCACAACATCATTCCGCCACGGGACGTCATTGTGCACCGACTCGCAGATGATGTAACTCGGCTGAGAAAACCCAAATTCCAGCGACGCGGCAGTACTGACCGGTCCCTGCGGATTGTGAGGGGCGAGTGCGATTCGATAGGCGTCAGCCAGTGCAGCAATGCGGCGGGCCTCTGTGAAACCACCGCAGTGAGTGATATCGACCTGGCAGATTTCGCAACCACGAGCCGCAAACAGATCTCGAAATGCCGCCAGGTGTGTCATGCGTTCACCGGTGGCGATCGATGTCGTGACGGCCGCGTTGATGGCGGCGAGTCCTTCGATGCTTTCCGGCCAGCAGGGTTCTTCAAAGAAATACAGCCCGTACTGATCCAGAGCTTTAGCGAACTGCATACCCATCGCTGGCGACGGTCGCGCGTGGCAGTCCACCATGATGTCGATGTCATCTCCTACCGCCTCGCGCATCGCAGCAACGCACGCATCAGCAGCCTTGATTGGCTTAAGGCCTTCGATCGGCATCGTTGGCGGCACCGCCATCGATTTGAATGCCGTGAAGCCATCCGCCACGGATTGCCGGGCCAGGTCCGCAAACTGTTTCGCGTTATCAACCGGCGTCTCGTAAAAACTTTCCAGATTGCCGCCGCCAAGATGACTATACAGCCGTATCGAATCCCGAACAGGTCCACCCCACAGCTTGTGACACGGAACTCCGTGAACCTTGCCGACGATATCCCACAATGCGAGATCGATTCCGGCGATCGCCGTCGATCGAATCACTCCGCTGCCGTGCCAGAAGTGTTGCCGCCACATCATCTGCCAGAGATGTTCGACGCACGTCGGATCCTCGCCAATCAGTAGAGATGCCAGATCTTCGATCGCGCCCACGACGCCGCGAGTGTGCCATTCCAGTGTCGCCTCACCCCAGCCGTACAGCCCCGGCTGGTCGGTGACAACCTTGACGAATATCCAGTTGCGCATGCGGGCGTGACAGACATGCGTTTCAATTGCGGTGATTTTCATTGTGTTCCCACCAGTTTCAGCTGTGTTGTTCGAGTCGTAGGCCGGACCGAGGCCGTCACCCTGCCGGAGCAGCGCAAACCGGTCTTGTGTCATTGGCTGTCTGTAAAGTCTGGCAGCGCCAATCAGTAAGGCCGAAGTTCCGGCAATTGCATGGTTTGCTCGATCCGTCTACAAAATCTGCCCTCGCCAGAGTACGGTTTTTTCCGCGTTCTGGCGAACGCAACTACAAACATATGACTTTGTCGCCAATGTACTTGTTTTTGTCGCCTAAGTCAAGTATCGTGCCGGCATGTCGATCGCAACGTACATCAAAGATGACCTTGCCGCTCAACTGAAGTCAGGGCGAGAGTTGCCGGTTCAATTGACGCTTGATTCACTGGCGGGGCACTACAACGTCAGCTTGACGCCCGTGCGGACCGTGGTCGCTGAGTTGATCGACGAAGGGTTGCTCAAGAAGGGCCCCAATCATCGTCTGGCCGCCACAGCCCCACGCCACAAAGGAACCCGAACGCGCCGTGAACCGAAACTGCCAGAGCCGCCACGTGATCCGTATGAAGTCATCGCCAGCGATCTGGTGCAGCTTAGTCTGCGAGGCGAATCGATTTATCTTCGTGAAGAAGCGACCGCCGAGAAGTACGACATCAGCCGGTCCGCCATCCGCAACATTCTGCATCGACTGGCTGGCGAAGGGGTGCTCGATCACATCCCACGACGCGGCTGGTGTTTGCGGCCGTTTCGGCAGGACGACCTGCAGGCATTTATCGAAGTGCGTGAGGTGCTGGAACTGAAAGCACTGGAACTGGCTCGGCCGAAACTTGACGCGGCCGAACTGCAACGCATGCTCGACCTGAACGTGCCCCCGGCATCAGCGGGAACCTCACTGAGCGTGGATGAGTCTCTGCACGAATACCTGATTGCCACTGCCGGCAACGCATACATCAAGGATTTCTTCGCACGGCAGGGGCGGTACTACTGGCTGTTGTTTGAGTGGGAAGATCATGATCGCAACGTTGCGATTGAGACAATGCGTCAACACCACGAAGTCCTGACCGCATTGTTGAACAAGAACTGGTCGGCGGCGAGGAAAGCTTTGTCGCATCACATCCTTGATAATCACCCGATCCTGGGCCAGGTCACAGGTTCTCCGGCGAGTGGCAGTTGAGATTTATGAGTGGCGTAAGCTTCCAGCTTGCGAATTCTCTGAAAACGCAAGCTGGAAGCTTACGCCATAGAATGCAGATGGTTTGAAATGATTGAGCGGTTGCGAAACCAGTTCTTTGGCACGGAATAATTTTTGGGTAGCGGAACTCGCCCAGAGTTTCGGCCACACTCGAACTGCCGAGAGTCATGGCGACTTCCGCTACGGAACGAACCCCAATTTCAGATGTCTACGAAGCACGGGCTACCTGTTTGACGTTGTTTCAGCTTGATACCGGATTGTCAGGTCAAAACCTTCCCACGGAACAAACCTCATGAGTAACTCGCCGTCTCGGGGCATCGGTTTGCCATGCCGACATTCACTGGTCCCATCCGCACGCAGCATTTAGGGCACGGACTCCACATGGCCTGCGGAGGAAACAAGGGGCCTCTTTGTTCTGTCCAGTCACTCATCGAGAGGGCTTCTCCGAGTGAACTGATGAGACCCGCCATGGAATGGTAAACTACAGCAGTTCCTGCTGACTCGTGGCCGCGAAGATCGCGTTTCGGACGATGTGAGCCGTATCCCACGAGCCAGAACCGTTCACGATTTATCAGGATGTGTTGTAGCTTAGCGGCTTGCGATGGTTGTGATGGTGAGGATGTTTCCCCGGATCTTTACGCGAGAGGTGTGTGTGTGTCACACATAGAGACAGATAGTACATGCGACACACACACAGGTGCGGACCAGAACTCTGGGGAATCATCGCAACCATCCGGAGGTTCTGACACTGAATGGATTGACGAAACGGCACTTTGAAAGGAAGGCAAGTCGTGAAGCTACCAGCCAAACCAGACCACAGCCAATGCCGAGCGGTTATCGATTCCCGTGAGCAGTTGACCGAACCGTTGACCATCGAGGAAATCGCGGTCTTCATCGGCACGCACTGGCGCGGTGCGAAAGCGTTTGTCGTGAATGCCGATGGCGTGCAATGTGGCAGCCAGTGGCAGATTCCGCTTTCAGTGATGCCGCCGTCCTACTTCGTGGCCCGTGGCAATTTTCTGCACATCTCTGCACTTTCCCGACCCGACCGACATACATGTGGAAGCACCTGATCTGTGCGAATTCGATTCTTTACTCACCACGTTCGACAAGGAGTGTCCGAACCA
>LWDU01036174.1_pt1 | contig 27398 bp, 18 predicted proteins | sample 727161 | NCBI WGS metagenome assembly LWDU01 (sample SAMN04566230, study PRJNA314399) | hydrothermal vent metagenome | isolation source: deep sea hydrothermal plume seawater | place: Mexico: Gulf of California, Guaymas Basin | collected 2004-07-11
TGCTGCTGAACGCGGTGGATGTGCTGATTGGTGCTCTGATCTTCGGATTACCGTTCATCATGGGCGGTCGCGAAGCGTGGGGACACTGGTTTCTGATCTCAACCGCCTTTCTGCTGGGTGCCACATGGGCCACGTACGCAACGATCCGCGGGTGTCGGTACAGCGTGTCGTGGTTCGAAGTGTTTTTCATCGCCGGGCTGGCCATCGTCGCGTTCCAGCTGCAGCCGCAGTCGCCCGACACGATGCAGACGTTTTCAGCCGAATACCAGCGTCTGCTGCCCACGTGGCCGGAAACTCAGACCTCCGCTGTAGAAACGGGCCACGGGTGGTCCACCTTAAGTCTGACCCCCACCGAATCGCGACACGGCTGGTGGATGTTTCTGGCCTATGCCGTGATCACCACCGTGCTGTTCCAGCGCGTGCGGCAGCACTGTTGCAGTCCGTTGCCATTGTCGGAGTAGCGATGACGGGCTTCGGATTGTTTCAATGGGCCACATCGAATGACCGATTTTTCTGGTTCTACCAGCATCCGTTCACAGAACCAACAGTCCACCTGAAAGGCGCATTCACAAACCGCAACCATTTTGCGCAGTTCCTGTCTCTGACAATCGGCCCGTTGTTGTGGTGGCTGGTTTACAGCGTAAAATCGATTTCTGACGGCAGCACCTCGGAATCGACCAAGACTCCACAACCACGAAAACGATCTCGTTCAAAGAAGACCGGGCGCCAGCGACGCAGTTCATCGTGGAACAATGTGGAACGCAGCCTGACAATCCCCGTTCTGCTGCTGCTTTGTGGCGTCTCGGTCGTCATTCTGGCCGTCCTGTTGTCGCTGTCGCGCGGAGGCATGATTGCGGCCGGTGCCGCCACACTGGTGGCACTGATCGGTTTGTGGCGAGGATTCAAAGTTGGCGGCGCGATGGCAGGTCTGCTGCTTGGTGGCGGCGTATTGTTTCTGTCTATGCTGTCCTTTGCCGACCAGGAACAGGTGCAGACCAAAATCGACCAATTGATTTCCACCGATGCGGACGAGATCGACTCCGGAGGAAACCGTCGCGCTGTCTGGGCGGCCGACGCAGAAGTGATTCAGCGATTTCCTTTGCTGGGAACCGGTGTCGGCAGTCATCGCGATGTGTATTCGATGTACATGGAAAACTACGCGGACTTCGCCACATCGGAAATGACCCACGCCGAAAGCAGCTTCGTACAGGTGGCTCTGGAAACAGGGTTCATCGGCGCTGGCTGTCTTGCACTGGCGCTGCTGGTTCTACTGATTCGTCTGGGCGTCGGTTACTTTCGTAAAACTTCCGAGGCCTGCCGCGCCTGTACGGCCGCTGTCGCTGCCAGCGCCGCCGCCGGGATTCTGCATGCGGTCACTGACTTCATCTGGTATGTCCCTGCGATCGTTGTGATCAGCCTGGTCCTGATGGTTGTTGGCCTGAAGGCTGCGTCGCGAAACTTCGGTAAGGATGCCACTTCTGCAGGCATCTGGTTTCCCCGAGTGGGCTGGGCGGTCACAGGAGGTCTGTGTTTGCTGGCGTGCGTTCAGCTGCAGCCGGAACTTCAGGCACGCATCGCTGCAGAAAAACACTGGTATGCATTTCTACGAACCGAACTGGAAGTACAGTTCGACGATTCAGACGGCTATGCCGACCTGAAGGAAGGAGACATCGTTTCCGTTGAGATCCAGCCAGTTTCTTTCCTGAAGTTTGAAGAGCCGGAAAACAACGTGGAACACGCTGCTCGTGAACAGGCGGCCCAACTTGCGTTCGTTCGCGAGCGTATCGAACATTTGACGGCATCGCTGAAGGCCGTTCCAAACCAGCATCGCGTCCAATTGGCCCTGTCCGAACAATTGCTGCGACTGTTCGATCTGTTGCAGGAACGCAGCGATAATCCAATGCCGCTAAAAATGATTCGTGATGCTGCGGTCACAAATTTTTCGGATGCCGGTGAGCGTCAGGACTGGGTGAAGATCGTATGCAACGACCGTATCCGATTAATCAAACTGGCAGATCAGCTGCTGCGAGACTCGCTGAAAGGTTGTCCTGTTCAGGGTCACGCCTACCTGACGCTGCTGGACACCGCATTCTGCACGCAACGTTCCGATCTTCATCATCAGAAACTGATTGATCAGGCGATGCTGGTCCGAGGACATGACCCTCGGGTACGTTTCGTGGCCGGACGGGAAGCACTTCTCAGTGGCGACAAAGAGACAGCTCTGCGACTCTGGGAATCCGTCTTCCATTCGAATCAATACTTCCGACTCGGAATTCTGAAGCTCGTAGCATCTCAGCTGCCAGCGGAATTCTTTCTGCAGCAATTCCAGCCGGACTCCGACGAACTGCTGGACCTGCTGAACGTCTACGATCTACTCAAACGCGAACGCGATTCCACCGTTATTCTGAATCGACTCTGCGAAGTCATCCCCAAAGAAGCGCCGAGCATTGAGGACGAAGAGGAACGTGAAGAGAAAATGTTCATCGCGTATCAGGCGGCCCGAAAGCTTGAAGATCTGGAACGAGCGATTGAGATTCTGCAGGTCGTCATCGAAGACTTTCCGCTTTCCTATGAACCGCGCTACCATCTGGCCATGACCCTGGTAGAACTGGAACGACCGCAGGAAGCCCTGGATCACCTGCAGTGGTGCCACGATCAGGATCCGGGCAACATCTGGGTCCCCGATCTGATTCGCCGCGCTCGTGAACAGATACTGAAACTCCCGGAAGACGATCACGCGCCGTTGATGCGGCTTTGACGAAAACGTCATTCGATGACTTCGTCGGGTTCCGCCAGCACCTCGACCAACAGATCTGACAGTTCGAGACCTGCGGCGAGCTCCTGAATGGCCTGTTGCTGTTGATCATCCGCCACACGCCAAAGCTGCTTCACGTCGCGTCTGCTCTTGTGGCTGCCGCGACTAATCCATGCCAGCTTCGAAACTGCGGCATCCACGTGCGAAACGATCGGCAGCCTCAGCCCCTCGAAAACTTCGATCGTGACCGACCGACCAAGCTCTCCAGGAATCAACTCTCGCGGATAGATGTCCAGTTTCAGAGTTTCGACGGAATCAAGCAGTTGAAACATCTTCCGCCCTGCAACAGCCCCGCGAATCGACTCATCCGAATACTGGAAGTCGGATTCCTGAAGCGAAACAAGGAATTCTTCCAGACGATCTGCAACCGCAGCATTGTCGATCACGATGTCGACATCCTGCGTCAAACGCGGTTCCCCGAAAGCAATAGAAGTAATTCCGCCGGTGAGGTGAAAAGAAATCTGATGCTGATGCAGGATCTCTACCAGCTTACAAACTGTGTCGCGGAACACGTCAATCGGGAACACGTGCAAGAATCCCTTCAATCCAATCTACAATGATTGGCTCCGATCCGTACAACCGTAAAGCAACCTCCCATTTGAGCCGCTCGGGCTTCATAGGGCCACGATCTTCTTCAATCTGCCGACCGATGGTTTCTCGCGTCCAGTTGTAGATCGATTGAGCACGAGCCACACGTTCGACGGGTGTCATGGCATCAATGCGAGCGCAGTATGCGTCTTCTATTTCGCTGTCACTCATCGTTTGTGCCTGTTGCCGAACGTAACTGAACCGCAACAATTTTCCAGAGTAATGTTTTATCAGACCCAGCCCGTATTCTAACGTGGTCCCGCCGAATTGACACGGTCTGCGTTTCGATCTTCACCCGGAGTCATAACAACCGCTGCCGTGACCTCGGGCTTTGGTAGGCGATCACCGGTTTCGCGGTGAAACGTATCGGGGCTGATGGCGACGGGGACACTGTCGCCAGTTTCGTCCATCCAGCGGTCCAGGACGGCCTGCAGATCCTGTTGCGTTGACGCCAATTCCGGGCTTCCCGCCAGATTCTTCAACTGATGCGGGTCCGTGTTGAAGTTGTAGAGCTCGACAGCGGGACGAGGAGTCAGGAAGACGTCCTGCTGAGCTGCGTTCAATCCACTGCTCTGTTTGAGTGCCAACAATTTCTGGTGCGACGCTGACCGGACGGAATCCGCTGGCCCCTGCCACGGAAGATACGGGCGAAAGTTACGCAACAGCAGATAGTCACCGTGCCGTACACTGCGACCGTGCGCTTCATAGTCATGCCAGTTGTGTTCTGAGAAAGCATAGCGGCGAATGACGTCCGTAGAGTTCTGCAGCAACGGCAGCATGGAGACACCCTGCATCGTGGGCGGCACTTCGCATCCTGCCACACTCAAAACCGTCGGTGCCAGATCGATCACACTGACCAGACTGTCACTTGTTCCGGTCTGTTTGATTCCACGTGGCCAGTGAGCCACCAGCGCCGTCTTCATGCCGGAATCGTGCAGCCGAGTCTTCGCTCGAGGAAATGGGCGACCGTTGTCAGCCATCACAAACAGCAGTGTGTTGTCGAAGGCATTTTGCTTCTTTAACTCAGCCACGACTTCGCCAATATAATGGTCAAAACGAGTCACCTCGTTGTAGTACGATGCCAGATCCTGCCGCGTCTCAGAATCATCCGATAGAAACGGCGGCACGATCACGTCTTTCGGTTTGTGCATGGCGCCGTATCGGTCGACGTCCCACTGTCTGTCCGCGTCCCAGCCTCGATGCGCGTCGTACGCAGCAAACCAGAAGAAAAACGGTTTGTCCTGCGGTCGGTTTTCCACAACACTGACCCAGTTTGCGTGCCCGCCGGAATTATCTTTGGACCGGCCTCCATCGACATGATCAAACGCAAGTGGTCGTGCATGAGGTCCGGTCTTCGGAGCGGTCGAACTCATGTGATGTTTGCCGGACAGCGCCGTGTAATAACCGGCCTTGCGCAGTAACTCCGGAAACCAGGGAATGTGACCAGAGATCGGCTTGTGCAGTTCGGCGGCCTTACCGTTGTTGTGAGGATATCGTCCGGTGATAATGCTCGACCGACTTGGACTGCAGCTGCTGGCCGTCAGGAACGCACGGTCAAAACGCATGCCCTGCACCGCCAACGCATCAATGTTTGGTGTGCGCGCCGCTGTATTGCCGTAACAGCCGTAGTCGTTCCAACTGACGTCGTCAGCGATAAAAAGAACGACATTCGGCGAATCAGCAGCCATGACGCGGCTGGCAGACAGAGCCATCAAAACCAGAAGCATTCTTACGGAAACCACGTCGTCACCTTCGCGTAGAGCAGATTGTCGTGAACCCAATACTCACGATTGTTCGCGACAATGACTGCCAGCACAAGTCACTCAGATAATCCCGGAATTGCACCGCAGCCCTTCGTGGCGTGCGCAGTCGTTCTGCAGTCCGATCCTATTCGTTAAGCGGCTGCATCCATGGTACACCCGGCGTAAAAGTAGTAATTCCCCTATTCGAAGTCGTCGCTGCCCCTGATTGCCAACGTTCTCAACAATAAGCAGGAGATAACGAATTGGACAACACGACCTTTATCCTAAGGCAGGCAAGTGCCTCGCCAATCATTCTCCTTCAACAGCCGGAATCGTTATGACACCGAACCAGGAACTTGAAGCGTTCATGCATGGCCTGGAAAAGCGGAATCCGCATGAAACGGAATTCCAACAGGCTGTTCGTGAGGTCGCCGAAAGCCTGATGCCTTTTATCCATGAGCACCCAAAATATCGCACGGCGCAGATCCTGGAACGCATGACGGAACCTGACCGCGTGGTCATCTTCCGCGTCACATGGGAAGACGACGAAGGAAATATTCGAGTCAACCGGGCGTGGCGAGTTCAATTCAACAACAGCATCGGACCGTACAAAGGCGGGATGCGGTTTCATCCGTCGGTCACGCTCAGTGTGCTGAAATTCCTCGGATTCGAACAGACCTTCAAGAACAGTCTGACCGGCCTGCCCATGGGCGGCGGCAAGGGTGGATCAAACTTCAATCCGAAAGGGAAGAGCGATCGCGAGGTCATGCGGTTCTGTCAATCACTGATGATCGAACTGCATCGCCACATTGGCGCAGACACCGACATTCCCGCCGGCGACATTGGTGTTGGTGCTCGTGAGATCAGCTTTCTGTTCGGGCAGTACAAACGACTGTCCAATAGTTTTGTCGGAACACTCACCGGAAAGGGCCTGGCCTTCGGCGGCAGCCTGGTCAGAACAGAAGCCACTGGCTACGGCTGCATCTATTTCTGCGAAAACATGTTCAAACATATTGGTGACAGCATGGCAGGAAAAACGGTTGCGGTCTCCGGATCCGGCAACGTTGCGATCTACGCCGTCGAAAAAGCGACGCAACTGGGAGCAAAGGTATTTACAATGTCCGACTCGTCCGGATTCATCCATGACCCGGATGGCATTGACGAAGAGAAACTTGACTTTGTCAAAGACCTGAAGGAAGTTCGTCGCGGCCGAATTCAGGAATACGTTCAGAAGTTTCCGAAAGCAACATTCCATGAAGGCGAACGTCCGTGGGCGGTACCGGTGGATATCGCCGTACCATGCGCCACACAGAACGAACTTAACACCCAGGAAGCCCTTCTGTTGCTGAAGAACGGTGTCAAGGCGGTTTCTGAAGGGGCCAATATGCCGACGGAACTGGCGGCTGCTCATGAGTTTATCAACGCTGGCATTCTTTACGCTCCCGCCAAGGCCGCGAACGCCGGCGGTGTTGCGGTCAGCGGACTGGAACAAAGTCAGAACGCCCTGCGTCTTTCATGGAGCCATGAGGAAGTGGACACGAAACTGCAGACGATCATGCAGGACATTCACAATAAGTGCGTCCAGTTCGGATCAAAGCCAGGTGGACCCATTAACTATGTCGACGGAGCAAACGTGGCCGGCTTCGTGAAAGTTGCGGACACCATGCTGGCCTACGGAGCCGTTTGAAAATGACCACCGATCCCCATAAGTCACGAACAGATTCAACGCTGTCATTTGACAAAACAGATAACATCAGTCATCGCAGTGCGATCGTACACCAGCAGTTGCGTGGTAAAATCGGCATCTACAACAAGATGCCGATTACCACTCACGATGATCTGTCACTGGCCTACACACCCGGTGTCGCTGAACCATGTCGCCTGATCGCTGAGTCACCGGAACGTGCTCGTGAATTCACCATCAAGCGCAACACCGTCGCGGTTGTCAGCGATGGTTCCGCCGTGCTTGGACTTGGCAACATCGGCCCGTACGCGGCTATGCCTGTCATGGAAGGTAAGGCCATGCTGTTTCGCGAATTCGCGGGCATTGATGCATGGCCAATCTGCCTGGACACTCAGGACCCGGCTCAGATTATTCAAACCGTCCGCAACATCGCTCCAGGATTCGGCGGCATCAATCTTGAGGACATTTCTGCTCCCCGCTGCTTCCAGATCGAAGCTGCGTTGCAGGATCTCGGCATCCCCGTCTTTCACGACGACCAGCACGGCACGGCTATCGTTCTTCTGGCGGCCCTGCTGAATGCCGCACGAGTCATCGAACGTGAGGTGGCCGAATTGTCGGTCGTTATCAACGGAGCGGGCGCAGCCGGAACGGCCATCGCAAAACTGTTGCGTTGCGTGGGACATCGCCCCGACGTCTGTGAGCCCGTCAAGGACATCGTCGTGTGCGACTCGAAAGGAGCCATTCACCGTGGTCGCACCGATTTGAACGCGATGAAGGAACAACTGCTCGCTTACACAAATCTGTCCGGAAAATCCGGGCGACTGTCGGAAGTCATCGCCGGTGCCGATGTGTTCATTGGGGTCAGCAAAGGCAACGTGCTTTCCGCACAGGATGTTGGCAGCATGGGTCCGCAGCCAATCGTTTTTGCCATGGCCAATCCCACACCAGAGATCATGCCCGATGTGGCGATGAAAGCCGGAGCCGCCGTGGTGGGGACCGGTCGAAGTGACTTCCCCAATCAGGTCAACAACGTGCTGGCCTTTCCCGGAATCTTCCGCGGCGCTCTGGACAGCGAAGCCGCTCAAATCACCGAGTCGATGAAAATCGCAGCGGCCAAAGCGCTCGCCGACGCAGTCACCTCGCTGGCAGCAGACCGAGTTCTGCCGGACCCACTGGATCGGTCCGTCGCCCCGCTGATTGCCGCCGCCGTCGCTGGTGCCGTGTAGCAGCAGGTCGCTGGCATCGTGAGGGCTCGGAGAGCATCTGCCGCACCAAGTGTTTGTCTGTCAGGCATAACATGGCCCGTCAACGAACGTAAAATCGTACCGCCTATGACTGAATTCGATTACGACCTTGTGATCCGCGCGGGACGAATCGTATGCACTGCGACTAACCTGGACGGACCAGGAGTAGTGGCAATCAGCGGTGATCGAATTGTCACCGCCGGCGCGCAAGTAGACGGAATTACCCGGCAGTTGTTGGATTTTCCGGATGCTTTGTTGTTGCCTGGTTTGATCGATATTCATGCCCATCCGTCCAGAAGCGGATCCAAATACGGAATCGACCCTGATCAGGAGTTCCTGCTCCAAGGCACAACCACTGTACTTTCGCAGGGTGACGCCGGAGCAGAAAACTGGCAGACTTATCGCAGTCAAACGATCGCACGCAGCCGCACTCGAGTCCGCCTGGCGATCAGTCTGTCAAAAAAAGGAGAACAACACGCGGGACCGTGTTTTCAGCATGCTGACTGGATCGACACAGACGCCTGCACGCAGACTGTCCTTGAAGGCGGAGAGCTGATCTGGGGCATTGCGGCAAACGTCAGCCGCAATTCGTGCATACTGAATCCTCAGGATGTCGTAAGGGACGCGCTGGAAGTGGCCGAACGAACAGACAAGCCGCTGTTGTATGGCATGCGTAATCCACGCGACTGGTCAATCGCCGATCAGCTGGCGTTGCTACGTCCGGGTGATGTTGTGACGTACATTTTTCGCGACGGCGAATGGAGCATTATCGGGAATGATGGACGAGTGCTGCCGGAAATTCTGCGAGCGCGGGATCGCGGTGTATTATTCGATGCCTGTCACGGGATGCAGAGCTTTTCGTTTCGCGTGGCCGAAGCAGCCTTTGCCGCTGCCTTCTACCCGGACACGATTTCAACTGACCAACATGCTGCACATGTCGGTTCACGTCCGCGACACAACCTGCCAAGGACGATGAGCAAATTCCTGGCCGCCGGTATGCCCGAACACGAAATCTTCGACCGTGTTGGCGCACGGCCCGCCAAGATACTCCGACTGTCTGGTGAAGTCGGAACCCTCATGCCAGGCAGTTGTGCCGACCTGACGGTCCTGGAAATGAACGATTCTGCTGCAGCTCTGATCGATGCCTGTCAGCAAACACGTCCCGGCGGCTGCTGGGAAACAAGACTGGTCGTACGGGCGGGAGTGGTGCAGACAGGATGAAAACGTTACTGCTGGACGCTGTCTTTCAGCTTTCCAGCTGTCACGCTCCGCCGTCAGGACATGAATGCCGGACGGTCGGGAAAAACTCGTCCCTGAATCTTTACCATTTTACGTGGTCAAACGGTAGAATTGTCGCTTCGTTCTGCGACTTCCCGATCTGTCCTCGTCTCGCGCATCTTCGAAAAGAGTCATTATTCGAATCCCCTGCGCCCGCCACTGCTCCGCCGGACATCCTCACCATGAGTTCAAGCCTTGTTGTCGATGACGAAGCACGCATGAATGCTCTCGAAACAACCCATCGGAATTCTCGGTCGCCTTGCGACTCATTCCGACATCTGCCGTCAACAGTCCTGCGCCATTGGGTGTTTCGTTATTCGTCATTGATCCTGGTTTTCGGCCTGCGGACCGGTCCTGCGGAGCGTGCCGATGCGGCGGATGGCGTCGACTATCAACGCGACATCAAACCACTGTTCGCGGAGAAATGCGGCGCTTGCCACGGGACACTCAAGCAACAGGCCGGACTGCGACTCGACGCCGGTGTCCTGATTCGCAAAGGCAGCGAGGAAGGACCAGTCATCGTCCCCGGCAAGGCCACGGACAGCCTGCTGATTCAACGAGTCACAACAAGAGATGTTGACGAACGCATGCCGCCGGAGGGCCAGGGCTCAGCTCTAAATGCGCAGGAGATCGCTTTGCTGTCAGCGTGGATCGACGCCGGTGCCACCGCACCCGCGGATGAGGAAATTCCGGCGGATCCTCGCGAACACTGGTCGTACGTTGTCCCGCAGCGTCCGCCAGTGCCTGTTTCGAACGATGCTGATTGGTCGCATCCCATCGACGCGTTCATCGCTCGCGAGCACCGCCAACAGGGATTGACCGCCGTCGAACCGGCCGACCCACATACGCTGCTGCGCCGAATCCACATGGATTTGATCGGCCTGCCACCGACGCCACAGCAATTGCAGGCCTATCTCAATGACAGCTCGCCGGTTGCATGGCGCAAAGTGATAGATGCTTTGTTGGAAAATCCGCATTATGGTGAACGCTGGGGACGGCACTGGATGGACGTCTGGCGATACAGCGACTGGGACGGCTACAAACAACAGTTGCGAGGCAGTCAGCGACATATCTGGCGATGGCGTGACTGGATCGTCCAGTCATTGAACGCCGACAAAGGCTACGATCAAATGATCGTCGAAATGCTGGCCGCGGACGAGGTTGCCCCGAACGACCGAGCGATACTGCCAGCAACTGGATTTCTGGCACGTAACTTCCACAAAAGTAACCGCAACATGTGGCTGGATGCCACGGTGGAACATACGGCGAAGGCATTTCTCGGGATGACGCTGAACTGTGCACGCTGCCACGATCATAAGTTCGACCCGATCGCTCAGACGACGTATTATCAGTTTCGCGCGATCTTCGAACCTCACAATGTTCGTACCGATCAGATTCCCGGTCAGTCTGATGTGATGAAAGACGGCCTGCCCCGCGCTTACGACGCGGACCTGACCGCAGAAACATTTCTGTATCTCCAGGGGAATGACAAACGTCCCGACAAAGACCACCCGATGGCTCCGGCGGTACCAACCGTGTTAGGAGGAAGTTTCGACATCCAACCCGTCGATCTTCCGGTCGCAGCTTATTTCCCGTCTCTGCTGGCTTTCGTGGAACAGGAACAGATCGCGTCGGCTCGAAAGACGCTCGCCAACCTGGTGAAGCAGACCAGCGACAAGCCCAAATCCGGGGACGAAACAAATACGTCAAAGACGCAACTGCTGACACTGAAACAAACGGTCGCGGAGTTGCGATTGAAGTCCCTGACGACCCGTTTTGCGGCCGACAAGAGCAAAATCACCGGCGGCGACGACGTCGACACTATCGCACGACGCAGCGAACTGGCCCTGGCGGCAGCAATGGCGGAACGGCAACTGAACATCAGGCAGACCGAACTGGTGGTGAATCAGAAGCAGGCCGCTGTGGACGCTGCCCAGTCAAGAAAAGAGAAAGTCGGGAAGAAGAAACAGGCCGCAATTGCTGCTGCCAAAAAGCAACTTGCGAACGCGGTCAGCAAACAGAAAACGGCCATCGAGGCCTCAAAGAAAACCGACGACACGTACACACCGACCGGCAAAGAATATCCTCGCACCAGCAGCGGACGGCGTCTGGCACTGGCCCGCTGGATTGCCAACGATGCCAACCCGCTGACCGCGCGCGTGCTGGTCAATCACATCTGGATGCGGCACTTCGATAAACCTCTGGTCGACAATGTATTTGACTTCGGACTGCGCAGCGACAAGCCGCGGCATGTGGATCTGCTGGACTGGCTGGCGGTCGAGCTGATGGAACACGATTGGAGCATGAAGCACGTGCACCGCTTGATCGTGACTTCGCGCACCTGGCAGATGGCGTCAACGGCTGGACAAATGGATGCGTCGGACAACCGTGTCATCGACCGCGACAACGATTATCTGTGGCGTATGAATGCCCGCCGCCTGGATGCGGAAATCATTCGAGACAACGTACTGGCAGTATCCGGCCAACTGGACACGACCATGGGCGGGGCCGACATCGACTACAACAAAGGAGAAGAAACGCGTCGCCGCAGCATCTATCTGCGACACGCCTACGAGAAACAGATGACGATGCTGGTGTTATTCGATGCAGCCAGTCCCAACGAGTGTTACCGTCGATCAGAGAGCATTATCCCGCAGCAGGCACTGGCGTTGATGAACAGCTCATTGTCACTGAGCCAATCCAGACTGCTGGCACCACAACTCTGGCAGGCAGCCTCTACTGATGAGTCACCACAGAAACGATTTGTCCACTCAGCGTTCCTGCAAATTCTGTCTCGACCACCAGCCGATGAAGAGCTGGCCGCCTGCCAGCAGTTTCTGACCGAACAGGCGGCAACGCTCTCAGACACGTCCCGACTGAACACCTTTGTCGGCGGTGTGGCCGCAAAGGTCAAGCCGGCCACAGAACCACCCCAGCGCGCGAGAGAGAATCTGATCCAGGTCCTCATGAATCACAACGACTTCGTGACGGTTCGATAGCATTTTCGCCTTTCGTGGACAACGCAGAGTTTACTCAACACATTAGCATCCAAACGGGACTACCAAATGAACGCCGGTTCCCCTGCCCCCCTGTATCCGATCTCATCGTCTTCCCACCGCCGTGCCTTTCTGCAGGACATGGGACTGGGCTTTGGCAGTGTCGCTTTGGCCGCGATGCTGGGTCGAGACTCTTCTGCTGCAGAGTCGGGCCGGCAGGAAATCGATGACCGTAAGACATTCGCGCCGAAGGCGAAGAACGTGATCTGGTTGTTCATGATTGGTGGCGCCAGCCATATGGAATCATTCGATCCCAAGCCCGCATTGACTCGTTACGCCGGCAAGACAATCGACGAAACTCCCTTCAGTGACGTGCTGAAGTCACCGTTTCTGGACAACGAACGGGTCGTGGCATTTGACCCGAACAACGGCTTCGTCCGTAAGACCTGCTATCCGTTGCAGGTTGGTTTTCGCCGACGTGGCGACAGTGGCCTGGAAATCAGTGACTGGTGGCCGCATGTGGGCGACTGTGCTGACGACTTGTGCCTGGTCCGTTCGATGTGGACCGAAGACAGCAACCACGGAGCTCAGCTTCAGTTTCACACCGGTCGACATCGTGCCGACGGATTCTTTCCGACGATCGGGTCGTGGGTCAATTATGGGCTGGGATCGCTGAACGAAAACCTGCCGGAGTTCATGGTGCTGGGAACGCCATTGGCCGATTGCTGCGGCGGACGCGAGGCGCATCGAGCGAACTATCTGGGACCACAATATGATGGCGTACCGCTCAAAGTTGACCCAAAAAACAGCATGCCGTATCTAGCGCCGGAACAGGGCGTCTTTGTTGAAGAGCAGCGACAACAACTGGATCTGCTGCGACAGTTGAACCAGCTCACATCGAATCGAAACCCTGACGACAAAGCAATCCTGGCTCGCATCCGCGCCTATGAACTGGCGTTCCGTATGCAAATGACCGTGCCACAGGTGGTCGACCTGAACAACGAGACTCAGGAAACGCAGGACCGATACGGCCTCAACCAAGACGCGACAAAGACATTTGGGCGGCAAATGCTGACGGCCCGGCGGCTTGTCGAAAATGGCGTCCGCTTTGTTCAGGTCTACCACGGCAGCAGCGGCGGCGCCGGTCGCTGGGACGCTCACAAGGGACTGAAGAAAGGCCACTCGAAAGTATGTGGCGAAGTCGATCAACCGATCGGGGCTCTGTTGCAGGACCTGAAACAACGGGGCCTGCTGGATGAAACCATTGTGGTCTGGGCCAGCGAGTTCGGCCGCACTCCGGGTTTTCAACACAGCGACGGTCGGGATCATCATCCATTCGGTTTCACCGTGTGGATGGCCGGGGGCGGTATCAAAGGCGGGATCGCACACGGCGCCACCGACGAACTCGGCTTTCACGCGGTCGAAAACCGGCATTATGTCAGCGACATCCACGCCACCCTGCTGCATCAGTTGGGACTGGACCCTCATCGCCTGGCCGTTCCCGGCCACAAACGACTGGAGCGAGAAGTCGGAACGCCGATCCACGACGTCATCGCCTGACACAAACCGGAAAACGATCAACCGACGCTCCTGTCAGGCCGATCACACTGTGATCCTGTTCATCAGGATCAACACAATCATGACAACACCACCTGCCGCGGGTAGCAGGAATGCGCGGCGCAGACCTTTCCTCACGGCAACAAAGCCCATGGCGATGGGCAGCAGCGTCCATCCCACCGATGCACAAGCGAAGATCATCCCGACAGATCGGCCGGCAAACTGCATGCGGTCCGTACTTTGCAGATGAGTAAACAGCTGACCAATGATGTTCGGGAAGAACGGACCACAAATGAAACCCGCAAAGACAACGGCAGTCACAACCGTCCGCCGTGATTTCGCCACAACAAGACTCAGCATCGTCAACACCGCAAGCACGGCAATGGCAACCTGGACGAACTGAGTGATACGAACAAGTTCAGCGCTGCCCAGGTTGGCGCCGTGTATGAGCCATGCCGTCAGCAGCCGCGCTCCCATAAAACACAGCCAGAAGGCGGACAATGCTCGCGCGGCAATTCTGTCCGAAACTTCCTCAGCCTCACCCTCAGGAGCAGACTCCTTGACGAGTGTCGTGGCCCAGCCCGCAGTGCCGGATTCAATCACGACCCAGCACATCATTGTCAGGCCGAGTAGCCAGATCGTCCTGTCCGCGAGCAGGTCAGAGAATCCTGCGAATGCGCTCGCAAGATCTCCATCCAGTTCTCCGCCACCAAGGTCCTGACCAAATGCCAGCACAAACGGAAGCACGGCCAGCGCTGCGATAACGGTCAGCGCTTTACGGAATCCCACTCTGGCGTGCAACGTCACAATCAGCAGAGGACACAGGAATGCGCCGCCGCCAAAGAGTGCGTCGCCAAGATTCGAGCCGGTGAACGGATCACTGAAGGCTCCCGCCATCACGGGGTTTGCGACGTTGATCATCGCCGTCCAGCCGACGGCCAGCAGCACGGTTGCGATCACCGCAACGCTGTACTTCCTGACATTGGCGAAGATCAGAAAGCTGGCCACAACCAGAAGCGATCCGACCATCCAGACGGGCTTGCGTCCATAGGTGTCCGACAATGCTCCGCACAAAATAATGACCGGTCCCACCATCAGGCCGAACGTGGAGATGAGTCCGCCGACTTTCGCCTCATCAAGTCCAATTCGCTTGCTCAGTGGCAGCTTGATTGCACCGAGTGTCGCGTAACACAATCCGGTGACCGGAAGACTGAGAACAATGAACAGCTGGAGATATGTCATAATCACTCATCACGGATTGACGCCGAACACAGGGGCACCAGTGTACGCAACATTCTGAAAACTCACCACGCTGGCACATCTTTCGTACCGCTGTATGCACAGACGTCGCGGAACCGGTCGGAGCCTGGTCAGCGATTTCCAAAGTCTGGTGTCGTCGCATCCCGCAGCGAGTTTAATCACGGCGCGAAGAAATAATCGGGATAAGTCAACGTCAGTCGTGACTTGCTGGCATCACCGTCCTCAATGCAGGCGTCGATCTCCGCTTTTAGCCGCTGCAGGTTGTCGGGGATCAGCAGCGGGTCGTTCGTTTGCTTGCGCCATTCAGCGAGTTCCTTCTTCAACTCGGTCAACACGACCGAGTGTTCAGAATTCTGCGCAAGATTTCGAAATTCATGCGGATCGCTGTGCAGGTCGTACAGTTCGAACGCCGGCGGTGTCTGCATGCAGTGATAGGACGCTTTGATGTGGTCCGGGGCGGATTCGATCGTGTCGGGCAAATCCGCGAAGAAGCGATTCAACGTAAAACCGTAGCCCGGATTATTCTGCCCCGGCTGCAGGTTGTGAATCAGCTTGTACCGCTCATTGCGCACCGTCCGCTGCGGATAGAAATTGTGCGCTGAATGCAGGTGGTATTCCGTAAACAGATAACGCCGCCACTCCGGAACAACTTTTCCCGGCGGCTGAGTCTTTAGCAGCGGCAGCAACGAACGCCCCGGCAGGTCAGGGACGCGCTCCGCTGCCGCAACCTCCAGCAGCGTCGGCATCAGGTCAAGAGTTGACACAAGTTCCTGACGGACCAGATTCGTCGTCGTGCGTCCCGGCCATCGGAGAATCAACGGTATGCGAACACCACCTTCGTACGACGTGCGTTTGCCCCGCAACAGGTCGGCACCATGGTCGCCAAGATAAATGATCAGCGTGTTGTCGGCTTTCCCCGACCGCTGCAGCACGGTCAGCAGGTCTCCGATCAGCGAATCCAGTCGACTCATGCAGTTGTAGTAGTCCGCCGTGTCGTCGCGCAGTTGCGGAGTATCGAGTCCAAAGCAAGCTAACGGCTTCACGTCATCACCGGTCAGCGGATTCTTCGGCAGACCACGCGCCTGCCGGATGAACGGACGATGTGCATCCGGATAATTCACGCTCAGAAAGAAGGACTCGTCGCCGGCGTTTATGAATTTTTCCGCATGCTTTGCGTAGTCGCCCAGTTTTTTACGACTGAAGTTCGCTGACGGAATCCTGTGCACGTCGAACGGAAAAGCGGACGCCGGATTGATGTGCAGTTTCCCGATGATTCCCGTTCGATAACCAACTGATTTCAAACTGCGGACGATATTCGGCGTGTCCTGGCGGTACATGCGAAACTTCCAGGTGGCCAGTCCGATCTGTCCGTTTTGATGCGGATAGAGTCCTGTCAACAGTGCCGCTCGAGACTGACTGCAACCCGCCTGCGGAACATACGCATTATGAAACCGCACTCCGTCGGAAGCCAGTTTGTCCAGCACCGGAGTCTGCACATAGGGTTCGCCGTAACAGCCGAGCTCCGGGCCGTTGTCTTCAGACACGATCAACAGAATGTTGGGGCGTTCTGCAGTGAAGACGCGTGCAACTCCGAATAGTGCAAAACACAATACGGTGGCGGCGGCAACTGTCAGTCGCCTGGCGAACGGGCTGAAAATCAATAGCTGCGATGAACCACGCAGCCCGGTGGGCACGCGGTTAAACGATGTGGTTGTAACTGTAACGTCGGTCATGGCTTCGCTCCTGTGTACTCAGGATTTGGCCTCATTGGATCGGCACCGACCTCCGTACGCCACGCCTTGAGCATTCTGTGCAGTTCCATGACCTTCGTCAATTCCTTGCCTGACAGATCGTTTGTTTCGCCGATGTCGTCGACCAGGTTGTACAGCGATAACTCGCCGGTCTCGAACGCTTCGATCAATTTCCAGTCGCCGGCGCGAATCACGCCGGACGGAAAACTCTGCGGATGTTGGTTGTAGTGCGGGTAGTGCCAATACAGAGCGTCTCGATCGAGACTGCGATCACCCGTCAGAATTGGCACCAGACTTTTGCCGTCCACATGTTGAAACGGTCGATCGTCCTGTCCCGTGGCCTCAAGGATCGTGGGATAGAAATCCGTGCTGATGACGGGCTCGTGCGAGACCGAACCTGGTTTCGTCTGTCCTGGCCACTTGATAATGACCGGCACACGGACGCCGCCTTCGTAGTTTGATCCCTTGTTCGCGCGCAATGGGGAATTATCCGTCGCCTTCGCGAAACCGCCGTTGTCGCTGGTGAAGATCACCAGCGTGCGTTGGTCAAGCTTCAGTTCCTTCAACGTCCGCAGCACTCGACCAACACTGTCATCCACACTCTCGACCATCGCGGCATAGTGCGGCTTGCCCTGACGATGCTTCTTCGCAACTTTCTCATAGCGAGCAACCCTATCCGGCTTGCCCTGCAGCGGTGAGTGAACGGCGTAATGCGACAACATCAGAAAGAACGGCTGATCGGCGGATTCGCGAATAAACGTCTCCGCTTCTTCCGCGAGACGATCCACAAGGTAGTCGCCCGGCTTGCCAGACAGCGGCGGATCTTTGTGCAACATCTGCCCCGTTGTCGGTATCTTCCAACTGCCCTTGAAGGGATAAAAATAGCCGCCAGGAGCGCCGTAGTCGCGGCCTCCGACGTTAACGTCAAAGCCCTGATGTTGCGGGTAATAATACGTCTCCGTCCCCAGATGCCATTTGCCCATGAATGCCGTTCGATAACCGGCCTGTCGCATGGCTTCGGCGATCGTGACTTCTTCCAACGGCAGGTTCGAAAGATATCGCCCCTCACGCAGTTTGTTTCCACGGGAACTCCACCGCCCCGACGGCAACCATTGAGTCAGCAGCAGCCGAGCCGGATATTTGCCGGTCATGATCGCCGCACGAGTCGGCGAACAGACGTTGCACGCAGCGTAGCCGTCGGTAAATCGCATGCCTTCATCAGCAAGCCGGTCGATATTCGGAGTCTGATAATACGTGCTGCCGTAGCATCGGAGATCTTTCCAGCCAAGATCGTCAATCAGAATCAACACGACGTTTGTCTGCGGATCGTCAACAGCATCCACATCAACGGTGACCGCAGTCCAACAAAACGTCAGGACGGCGATGCGGGTTAACTTGCCTCGTATCATTGGTCTTTCCCGTGCGTAATGTTGCCGGTCGTCTTGCGTGTCCAGGTAAAGGCATCGGGATCAAAGCGAAACGCTCCCTTGGTCAGAGCTGGTTCCGCCCATTGCTTCGTGATCCAGCGTGCAAGCTGCTTCCTGACAGCTGCCCGATCTTTATGTGCCGCCAGGTTGTTCCATTCGTGCGGATCGGTCTTGTGGTCGTAGAGTTCCTCGCCGCCATCGCGATAACGGATATAGCGATAACGGTCACCGCGAACGGCCACGTTGCCTTGTTTGTATTCGATGACTGCAGGGCGATTCCATACTGCCTTCGGATCCTGCAGCAACGGGACCAGACTGACACCGTCAAGTTTAGTCTTACCGCGTACCGGGTTTGCAACCTGTCTGGCTGAGTCTAATGTGGCCGGCTGGAAACCGGCCGTGCATAACTCAATCAAAGTCGGATACAGATCCAGCAAACTGACCGGACGATCGCACACGCCGGGGCGGTAACGTAGTGAGCTGATGATCAACGGCACTCGTGTCGCTTCTTCCCACAACGTCGACTTGTGCCAGTGCCCCTTCTCGCCCAGATGCCATCCGTGGTCAGACCAAAGCACGACAACTGTATTTGTTGCGTGCGGACTGTGACCAAGAGCATCAAGCACCCGGCCAAGTTGTTCGTCGGCATAGCTGATACTGGCAAGGTACGCTCGCACGGCCTGCTTCCACGCGTTCGCCTTCCTGATCGCCTGAAAGTCGCTGCGTCGAGCTCTGGCAAACACCAGACCACCGTCAGGAATATCATCCAGATCGTCGTCACGGACTTCTGGTAAGACGATGTCATTGATCGGGTACAGATCAAAAAACTTCTGCGGCACGTACCATGGCAGGTGTGGACGAAATAAACCGCAGGCCAGAAAAAACGGGGCCGAGCCGGACGGTCGGCCTTCCAGAAAACGGACGGCATAGTCGGCGCTCAATGTGTCGCCGTATTCGTCGGCGGGAATTCCCAGCGAGCCCCAATCGTTTTCGTGGCCTAATCCCGGCACGCCACTGAACGGAAACCCGCCCGGATTCGGGCCGAACGTCGACCATGGATAGTTCAGCCGGACGCTTCGAAACCAAGGATCGTTACGGAAGGTCAGGCGAAAGAAATCATCCCACTGATTCGGTGGATTATTTCCAGCCGTGTGATGAAATATTTTCCCCGCACCAACAACGCGATAACCGTGGTTGCGAAAATGCTGTGGGATGGTAACGACATCAGGCAGGTTTGGCAGCCACCAGTGACCGTTGTCGTACAGCCCGGTCGTCGAAGGCCGCAGTCCTGTCATGATGGCGGCTCGCGAGGGGGCACACTTCGGCGACGGGCAATGCGCATTCGTAAACAGCACACCTCGGCCAGCCAGCCGGTCGATGTTTGGTGTGTGCACCGTGCCTTCGTATCCGCCCAGACAGTTCACCCAGTCCTTCATGTCGTCCACGGCAAGGAACAACACATTGGAATTTCGGGCAACCGCATCAGTCGCGATTGAACAGGATGCAAATAGCAGAAATATCGCCATCACGGCGACGGACACGATTGCGCCGCAGCGTGAGAATGAAGACAGGCTCAAGACGAGTACTGCGAGTCTTCGCAGGAATTCGACGACTGCGGCGTGTGTGTTCATCAGTCCCGCTCCATCCCATCAGGCAACGCCGACTTCCAGCCATCAGCAAGAATTCTCGACAGTGCCTGCACCGTCTGTTGTTGCTCTGCGTGACCTGCGATATTTCGCATTTCGTCAGAATCATGCTGGTGTTCGTACAGTTCCACGGCCACAACGTCTTTGGACTTCCATTCACGCCACTCCACGTAGCGGTGACCAGACGTCCGCACGGCATAGCCCATAATGTCGCCATGACCGCGGTGGCGACTGCCTTCGTGGGCTCGCGGATATTGACTGAAGACGGCTGACTTCCAGGACCGAGCGGGTTCGGCCATGAGCGGGTTCAGACTGACACCTTCTACTCCGACGGGCGCATTCAGACCACACACATCGGCGAGCGTGGGGTAGACATCCACCAGCTCGACCAGCGCGTCAGTCTTTGCACCGGCGTGTGCCTGTCCGGGGACGGAAACGATCAGAGGAACGCGAGTGGACAGTTCATAGTTGTTCGCCTTCGTCCACAGCCCCTGTTCGCCCAGATGAAACCCATGATCACCCCACAAAACGATGACGGTATCGTCCGCGATTTTCAGCCGGGACAGTTCATCCAGCAGGCGACCGACCAGCGAGTCGACGTAACTGACACAGGCGTAGTATCCATGCCGCAGCTCGCGTACCTTGACCGTCGAAAGCTGTCCGTCGCCGGGAATGTCGGTGTAGCCTTCCAGTTCCTTCCAGCTGCGGACAGCCAGTTCCGGAGCAGCTTGCGGATGTTTGTCGCTTGTTGGCAGCGGGATCTTCGCACGGTCGTACAGACCCCAGTATTTTTGTGGAGCACAAAACGGCAAATGAGGTTTGCGAAACCCGACGGCCAGAAAGAAAGGCTGCTGCCCTGTCTGTAACTCTGTGAGCGCCGCCACCGCGGCATCACAGACGATGCCGTCAATGTAGGTGTTATCTGGAACGTCCGCGGCTTCGGCGGCGGATCGCTTGAGCCCTTTACCCTGCAGATTCTCTGGTAATGCGTAACGCACTTTCGGGTCACGGACGAAATCGAACTGCGGTTCGACCGACCATGATGGTGGATCTTTCGATGGCTTTCCGCTGCCGTGATAAATCTTTCCGATGCTCCGTGTGTGGTAACCGTGATTCCTGAAATGCTGTGGCAGCGTCACAACATCGGGGACGGCCGCACGAAAGTGTGTGGCCAGATCCCAGACCCCAATCGTATCGGGACGGCGTCCGGTCAGCAGCGAAAGTCGCGACGGACTGCAAACGGCCTCCTGGCAATACGCTCGATTAAAGACAGTACCACGACTGGCCAACCGGTCGATATTCGGTGTAATCGCGGTATCGTCATCGTAGCAACCGAGCGCCGGCCGCAGATCATCAATCGCGATGAACAACACGTTGAGACGATTGGATGGTGGCTGCGCATGGGCGTCCTGCCAGGGAATCAAGCTTGCAAAAACCAACGTAATGTAAAAGCAGTTCATGCAGATGCTCGTACGTGTGCGGTTGAGATTCTGATTCCACTTCACTTACGACAGACGTGAGGAATGAGATTCACGGACGCAATTGCGTCGGGATTGTTCCGTCGCCCGTTGCTTCACCAGCGACCAGCCACGAAAGATTGAATCGTGCCACCTGTGACCCACCGTCCGGACCGCCTTCGAAGTGCAGATAAATCCAGCCCTCACTTGGCGTGCCGGGCCGTCCCGCAGTCAGTGACGAGTACGCGCTGGCGCCTTCGTAGACCAGACGTTTCACCGGCCACGTCATGCCGCCATCCATGCTGACCCAGACTGTACCGCGTTCGCGTTTGGCATTGGACGTGTCGATGTTACTGAAGATCAGAACATCCCGGCCTGCGACGGGCAGTCGCACCAGTCCGCCCATGCATCCATACGATCGATGTTGATGCCCGTCAGGAAGAACGTCGACAATCCGCCAGTCTTTCCACGACTGACCTCCATCATTGCTGATCGCACTGCGGCGACGCGTATTCTTCGGTCGCTCCTGCCAGTGCACTCGTGAATTGTAGTAGATGCGGCCGTCCGACAATTCGGCGACGGTCGCTTCGCCGGTACCGTTCTCCGGGAACGGATCGCTGGTGCGCCAGGTTTTGCCATGGTCATCACTATAGATCGCGTTCGTGTAATGATTTGGCCATTCCGAACGGTCGTTCTTCTTGCCGTAGTATCGCGTCGGACGCAGCAGGCGGCCCTTGTGCGGGCCGTGTCGCAGAGTAATGCCGTGTTCGTTCATGTGCATCGACGGCACATTGCCGTTGCTATCGGCGTGTATGGTTACTTTCTCCGGCTGCCACGTTTTGCCATCGTCACTGCTGCGAAAAACGGTCAGCGGTGCCGGCGGATGGTGCTCTTCGACGAACGCCAGAATGTTGCCGGTGATCTCATCAACGGTCGTGCCACCACCTTGAAATCCGGGCTGCGCCACCGTGATTTCCGGGCCCCATGTCGCGCCGCCATCTTCGCTGCGACGCACACGGACGGTTTTGTTTCCCCAGGTCGCCAGCACGGTCCCATCAAGTGTGACGACGATGTTCGGGAAGCGTTCATTCTTAAAGACCTGCTGCATTTCCATGCGAGGCTTACCGACGAAGGATTTGAGAGAACCTTCGACCGATCTGTCGGCTGCATTCAAAGACGTTGCCACACAGGCCACGGCAAGGGACGCTGCGTTGAGTAACAAACACCGCTTCATTGTATTTCCTCAAAGTTGACTTTGGGAGCTGACACTGGCGTCCGCACTGAAAGTGCGCCGAATCGACTGTCAGATTTTCCCGGCTGCTTTCATGTCTTCTGCTAATCGACGTTGATAGGCCGCATGAGCTACGGAATCAGTTCGAGCCCGTTCACTATAGTAAACCAGACCCAACGCTCTTCGCGACCGGGTGGGCGACTGATTCCCGTCGGCACGGTGAATCGTGAGCGCGCTATGAATCAGCAGATCTCCGGACTTCGCCGGCAACGGGACTTCCTGCGCGGCATCGTCTGTTGTCGGATAATCAACGATGCCCTGACTGAAGCCGAGCGTCTGAGTCCGAGAGTGTTCGCGCATGCCGCGGTTGTGCGAACCAGACACGTAACGAACGCATCCGTTTTCTGCGTCCACGTCGTCGAGTGCCAACCACATCGTCACCGCTTCGCACGGATCGAGCATGAAGTAGTAGCCGTCCTGATGAGGAGGCGTCGGCGAACCGACTCCAGGCGGCTTGCTGAAGTACTGCATATTTTTCGGCACGACCGGTCCGTGCAACAACGTTTCGGCCATCTCTCGAAAACGACTGGCCGTCAGCATTTCGTGGAACTGCGGATCGTAGTCACCCATATTCTGAATCTGCTTCAGAGTCGCAGGATCAGTTTTGTCCTCATAGAAGGCGTGTTCCGGGGACAACTGCGGCACAACCTCGCGGACAAACTGATCCACGTTCGCCAACAGTTCGGGCAGTTCCCTGCCCGCCACAAATTGTCGCAATGCCACAAAACCATCGGTTTCAAAACGCCGCTGCAATTCGCCGCTGAGTGTTTTTTCGTTCATTGATCCTGCCCACTGATCATTTCGCGATGACAATCATCGGCCAGCAAGTCGAGTGCGTCGCAGAAACTTTGCCCTCGATCTGACGCAGGGCCGATTCCTGCCATCATTTTCATCTGCACAAATCCGAAGACTACGATCGAAGCATCTGCGAACAGTTCGGTTCAGGCATTTACTCTCCCGCCTGCGGGAGAGTCGGGCTATCAGGCCCGGAGAGGGTCCACTAACCTGAACCATGCATTCGCACGTCGACTTTCAATCGCCCTCCCCGCTCGTTCCTCGCGACCCTCCCGTAAAGACGGGAGGGTAAAGATGTGCAGATACCAATGTGCTACCGTAGACTTACGTGCATCGACGATGCCCGATGACTAATCGTCCTCGGCCCTGAGTTTTGCAAGGACCGTGTAGTCTTCCAGTGTTGACGTATCCTGAGTTGACTCTCTGCCCGCTGCAATGTCTCGCAGCAGCCGCCGCATGATCTTTCCGCTTCGTGTCTTGGGTACGGATGCGGCAAAACGAATCTGGTCCGGCGTCGCCAGAGCGCCGATTTGCGTGCGGACGTGCTGAATTAGTTCCGCCTTCAGTTCTTCCGTGCCGTCGTCCTTCTTCAGCGTGACAAAACAGCAGATGCCTTCGCCTTTGATTTCATGAGGGAAACCAACCACAGCGGCTTCCGCCACGCGAGGATGCGAAACGAGTGCGCTTTCCACTTCCATCGTACTGAGACGGTGGCCCGACACATTGATCACATCGTCAACGCGCCCCATCACCCAGATATAACCATCTTCGTCGCGGCGGGCACCATCGCCGGCAAAGTAACAGCCATCAATGGCAGAAAAGTAGACATCGATATAACGCTGGTGGTCGCCGTACAGCGTTCGCAGCATATGCGGCCACGGCTGAGCCATCACCAGCAGACCACCCTGATTCGCGTCCAGACTTTCTCCCTGTTCGGAAACAATGTCCGGCACAACACCCGGCAGCGGATGTGCACAACTACCCGGTTTGGTTGCCGTCACACCGGGCAGAGGACTGATCATGATGCCGCCGGTTTCCGTTTGCCACCACGTGTCAACGATCGGACATCGTTCCTGACCAATGACCTCGTGATACCACATCCACGCTTCCGGATTGATCGGTTCGCCGACAGTTCCCAGCAGGCGCAGGCTGGACAGATCGTGTTTTTCAGGCCACTGATTGCCCCACTTGATGAAAGCCCGAATAGCGGTCGGAGCAGTATAAAAAATACTGACCTGATACTTTTCGACGATCTCCCAGAATCGTCCTTCATCCGGCCAGTTCGGAGCCCCTTCGTACATGACAATGGTGGCACCATTGGACAACGGGCCGTAGCAGATGTAACTGTGTCCGGTGATCCAGCCAATATCGGCGGTACACCAATACGTATCGGTTTCCTTCAGGTCGAAGACCCATTGCGTGGTCATCGTCGTTCCGAGCAGATAGCCGGCCGATGTATGCAGCACGCCTTTCGGCTTCCCGGTGCTGCCCGACGTGTACAGAATGAACAGCGGATGTTCGCTGTCCAGTTGCACGGCTTCACAATCGGCCGATGCGTCTTCCATCAAATCGTGCCACCAGAAGTCACGATCCGAAACCATGTCGACATCGCCGCCCGTCCGACGAACGACGACGACCTTCTCAACCGACGGCGATTTTTCAAGACTCGCATCGACGGCAACCTTCAGCGGAATCTCTTTGCCCCGCCGCCATCCGCCGTCTGCTGTGATCACAACTTTCGCCTGAGCATCATTGTTGCGATCAGCGACAGCCTCGGCACTGAAGCCACCAAAAATGATGGAATGAACTGCGCCAATCCGGGCACACGCCAACATGGCAATCGTGAGTTCGGGAATCATGGGCATGTACAGAGTGATTCGGTCACCGGTTTCCACACCCAGATTCTTCAGCACGTTGGCAAACTTACAAACCTCGCGGTGCAGATCCTGATATCGCAGGACTCGAGTGTCCCCCGGTTCGCCTTCCCAGATAATGGCGGCCTTGTTCCGCCGGTCCGTTTCCAGATGACGGTCGACGCAGTTGTGGCAGACGTTGATCTTGCCGCCCAGAAACCACTTGGTATCCGGCATCGCACCTTCCATGACAGTGTCCCAGCGTTGAAACCAGCTGAGATTCTCGGCCATGTCACCCCAAAAGCCGGCGGGGTCGTCTTTGGCACGCTGCCACAGCTCCTGATACTGTTCTTCGCTGCTGATATTCGCCTGCTCTGCAAACGTCGCAGGCGCCGGAAATGAACGTGTTTCGGTCAAGACGCTTTCAATATTCGTATTCTCGGCAGCCGCCATAGTTCGTCCTTTGTACTCTTCGATGACTGTAAAACTGATAATCGCAGGGGAAACGCGGCCTGGTCGGCGTTCTCGTGGTTTCGATCGCCTGCAGATGACACCGTTTTAAGCAACGGCAGCCAAATTTCCAACCGAACGCGATGTTAACAAGAGGGTCGGGAGTCTTTTTCGGACCCAGATGAATCAGAGGCAACGATTGTTAATCCGAAAAAGACTCCCGACCCTTTGTTCTCGCTTGCGGGTGTTACTCGCGCGTCCCGCTTTTCGTACAATGGGAAGAATCAACAGCACAGGGCGGCGGCGTGAGATCAGAAAATGACAAAAGACAATCCGCCGATTGCGAAAGGTCGTGGCTCGCAGATCAGACCGCAGAATCGTTTCGAGTCAACGCACCGCGAAGCGGATCTTGAGCAGGTTGAGGAAGACGCAGAGTATCTGGAAAGCCTCCGCTCCATCCCCACGCAATATCTTGCCGACGATTCAAAATCCATCGTCACCAGCAACGACAGTCCTGATGTGTTCTTTCGCTTCAGCGTCAATCCCTATCGCGGTTGTGCTCATGGATGCCCAAACTGTCTTTCATACCTCGAACAGAACCGGTAAACAGGGATGGCCTGAAGCGTTTCCCGTCGGATTTCCTGAATCTAACTTCGAGACTGTCCAGCCTCGCGAGAATCGGGTAGTTCTCTCGTGATGCAATTGCGGCCGCCTCTGTCAAGAATCGCTCGCGGTGAACCTCATTGCCATCATCGACGTATGCCGTCGCATGAAAGGGGCATGTGAAATCCAGACGGTGCCCCCGTTAGTTTCCGCTGAAAGACAGAACAACAGCAATCGGCAGCCTGAGTCGTGGGATGCTTCCATGAGCAGTGTGCGACACACCAAGCCCGGCCTCTTATTTCTACACTAGTCCTCTCTGTGTATTGATTTGTCGTGATTCAATCGCACTGTTGGTCGGATCAATCACACTGATTTGCGGCACAGCTCCAACAAACCTCGCCGCATATTTTCTTGATCTGAATTGGTGACCGGTACGTTGTTCGTGTAGCCTGTTGACTCCTGTCACCATCAAGTGCTTCGCCCTGTTCAACATTCGGTTGCTGTGGGTGGCCCTCACGCCGTCTGCACTTACGCCTACCGTTCTTTCAGAACCATGTCGATGCACATGACGGCACCAATGATGAGTTCGCGGATGGGATTATCCGGCGGCACATCATCCGAAATCTGCAGCACGTAATTGTCAGCGGACGTAAACATTTCTTTGCCGAGTCCCGCCCATTTTTTTGTTACGTGTGCAAGTTCGGTGTTGCCGGACATAAACTTAAAGTTCCAGCCCGTCCAACTGCCCTTCAGGGTGCAAAGTTCTCGATCGTCAGCGCCCAGAACTCGGAACGCACCGCCGATTGAGAACAGTTTCTGCTTGAACCCACCGACGTGTTCATCTTCTTCATCCAGCACGTTTACTCTGGAAAGAAACAGCGAAATGCCACGCTGCACGCTGAGGACCGGTTCGCCGGAGGGCGTGCGCAGCTCGACGTGGAACGGAGTCAACGTTTTCCAA
>LWDU01040401.1_pt2 | contig 27385 bp, 20 predicted proteins | sample 727161 | NCBI WGS metagenome assembly LWDU01 (sample SAMN04566230, study PRJNA314399) | hydrothermal vent metagenome | isolation source: deep sea hydrothermal plume seawater | place: Mexico: Gulf of California, Guaymas Basin | collected 2004-07-11
TTTCCGACGATAACCGTTTGAAGATGTTCTTCTAAACGGGAGAACTTACTGGAGACATCGATCGACATATGGGCGTCTCGACGCCGTTCAAGGCGCCGTATTTGATCTACGGTTTCTCGCAAAGATGCGAATCAAAGACAAGACTCTCTCTTCTGCAGTATCAACTCTAATCATTCTAGTCTCACTTGTCGCGTGATTCCTGTCACCAGCCTCTTGATCGTTAGAGCCCAGAGAAGTTAGTTTAGAGTCTAGGGTCTCGACATGGCGTGTCACGCGGGCATGTCGGCCGGTAACAACTGAGAAACAGGCACTCCACAGGCACCCCATGTCAAAGTCCTCGGCCGATCCTGCAACAGCCAAACGTTGGCCGATGGTGTTCTCCTTTGATTCGGACGTCCCGATTCCTGAATTGCCCCAGCAGGTGCCTCAGGCGACGTTTCCTCGCAGACTGACCGTGCGAGGCCCCGTCTTGCTTGATGGACAAGCGTTGATCTGTCCGTGCCCGGACTGCGGGGCACCGATGGCAGTGCGATCCTGGCTGATGTTGGCGGAATGCTGGCGCTGTGGAACACGGATCGAGATTTCCGATGAGTGGTTGAACGACCACGTCACGTCCACGGCGGAACACGCGGCGCCGACAACGGTGATCCCTCCAGCACCCCCCACAAGAGCGGAAATTCCCGCACCTCGGCCACCGGCACCGCCCCCGACGCCTCCGCCGCCGCCCGATCGTCCACAACCAGCTGTTGAGTCATGGTCATACGCCACGATTATTCGGCGGCTCTTTCGGGATACACCCGCCTGGATCATCAGCCTGCTGCTACACCTGATCGCCTTGACGATTTTGGGATTGCTCAGCTTGGCCGATCACGACTCGCTGTTTATTACTTTGTCCACGCTCATCAGTCGGGCGGACTCGGAGGGTGCCCGACTCGACAATCCGTATCCCAAGCTACCTGTTGAGTTCGACATGCCGCTGCCGGACGACATCGACTTGAGTAACCCGGAAGACCGCGAGGATGCCATACTCGCGAAGAAAGACGCCCACGAGCTGCAAGAGGATCCGAACTCATCAGACCCTCAACAGGCCGACCTTACGACCGTTCGCCGCCAGATCAACACGCCTGGTGACATGCGATTGTCACTGACGGCTAGAGACCCGCGTGTTCGTTCAGAACTTGTGAGCAAAGAGGGCGGCACGACCATGACCGAAGCGTCTGTGGCCCGTGGTCTGCGCTGGCTGGCCAAACAGCAAGAGTCTAACGGCTCCTGGCAACTGCACGGTTTTGATGGTGGAGCCAAGATCCATAGTCCCACATCGGCAACGGGCATGGCATTGTTGGCGTTCCTCGGTGCCGGACAGACTCATTTGCACGGCAAGTACCGCAACGAGGTAGCTCAGGGTCTCGCCTGGCTGCTGAACGCTCAGGCAGATGACGGCGGGCTACGTGGTCGGTCAGACTCTCAAGCCGCCATGTACGCTCATGGACAAGCATCCATCGCGCTCTGCGAAGCGTTCCTGATGACCGGGGATGACAAGCTTCGCGAGCCCTGCCAAAAAGCGATCGACTTTATCGTTGCGGCTCAGTACGACGACGGGGGTTGGCGATACGGCCCACACAATCCAGCTCGCCCGGTCGAAGGAGACACCAGCGTCCTAGGTTGGCAATTGATGGCGCTTCAAAGCGCTCGTGCAGCTCGGCTGCAGGTGCCGCCGGAGACGCTCGAATTGGCGGGTCAATTCCTGGACGGAGCGGGGTCGGACGATGGATCACGATACGCGTATCTTGCCAGTCGTCCTTATCCGAGCCCCACAATGACTGCCGAGGCACTCCTATGTCGGATTTACCTCGGTTGGGACCACAACCAAATCGGCTTGAGTGAGGGCGTTCGCTACCTCTCCCAGAAAAATCGCCCGGAAGTAAACTCACCCAACATCTACTACTGGTACTACGCGACGCAGGTCATGCACCATTATGGGGGAAGACCGTGGGATGCATGGAATGAAAGGATGCGTGAGATCCTGGTTCGCACCCAACGGGTTCGAGGAAGCAACGCCGGCAGTTGGGACCCCAAAGGACCCCACGCAGACAGTGGCGGACGACTCTACTTCACAGCACTAGCGGTCTGCACGCTTGAAGTTTATTACCGTCATCTACCGTTGTTCCGGCCGATCGATCTCGACGAAAATAAATAGAGCATTCGGCGACAATGCAGGTCTGGTGAACAGCACTTACTTCTTTGGCTCTACCGGCGGTGGATCGTCATCGTCTGCACCGCTGCTAGCGGGTTCGTCTGTGGATTCACCGGCATTCAATATCATGTCCGAAGGTGGATTTTTGGTGTCAATTGGTCCCGTGGAATCAAGCCACTCCAATGGATCGACAAACGACGGTTGTTCCTCGCCCAAGTGCGTCAACGTCATCTTATAGCTCTGCATTTGCTTTAGTAGTTCATCTCGAGTATCGCCCGACTTGAGTTGAGGAAACCGTGCGATCACTTGAAGCCACATTTTCCAGCTTTCTTCAAACTGCTCTCGGGCAAGTTCAAGTTCCGCCTCGTTGAAGTGCTTCATTCCCTTGTAGCCGTGCTCCCGCGCCTTGGCGGCCTCCATCGTCTGTTCGACGATGCAGCGGGTTCGCCAGTAGTCGAAGTTTACGATTTGTCGATAGGAGCGAACTCGTCGCGACAATTGCAGTTTTCGATTCAAACGACGAACGATCTGTTCCACATCGTCGCGTTTTGATTCCGGCGCCTGGCTTGCCAATTGAGTATGACTTACGGAGAGCTTCTGACCGACCAGGTGGCGTGTATACCAGTCCTCGGCAGAAAACTCACTCTGTTTGTCCTCGGGTGTATTCCAAATCGCCAATTCTCTTTCTGAAAGATCTTCCTTGCGACGTTTGATGATACGATCCTTCACGCCGGGCACCAAAGATTCGAGATGTTCCTGAATCTCGTTGATCCGACGCCGATTTTCATCAGCGAGATTCAATTTGATTGTCATTCCCCAAGACGTTGGGATCGGATGATCAGCATAGACTTCCCACTCTTTTCCTGCTCGCGCCCATGCATTTTGAGCCACTTCCCCGAAATGTCCTTCATCTTCAATCGCATCGGCGTAATTCATCCGCGACTTCGCGGGATCGGCATGAAAAACGAGCGGGCTTTTCTTGCGAATGGACTTTCCAAGCGAGTCAACGGCGCGCACGGCCTGTAGGTACCAGAGTCGTCCCACCAACCAGTTGTCTGGTTTCCGGTTATGGCGACCACTTGCATCTTGGCTGTCCATGTCGTGCTCGAAGTCTCTCATTGCCTTTCTCAAAACGTCGTGATAATCCTGATCGTTTCGGAAGAGTTCCCGAAACTCGACGTGTTCATCGGCTATTCCTATCTTCTGGCCAATAAACCATCCGGTGTAGTGGAGCAAACGGGGCTCGTCATGGTTGTAGCGGTTTCCAATACAGAGGAAGTCGATTCCTTTCTTGACCCAAGTGTAGCGATGTCGGTAATCGTCGAAGTCGACCGAAACGTTGTAGGTCAGATTGTGACTTTGGAATTCCCAGACGCCCAGGAAATTCGGTTGCAGGCGAATAATCTGCTGAACGGTTGCGGATAGGGCATCCCAGTTTTTTCGGCGCTGATACTTCATCGCCTTGTTCCACAGAAAGTTGGCCGCCGGGCCACGAAGGCCAAGCGTTGCCAGCTTCATCGATTCACTGGTCGGATCAATCTCGCCAAGCTCGGCTTGTGATAGTTGATTTTCCATTCTCAACAGCGCCAGTTGCCCACCACCTTCTGGCGTTCGATCTTCACTGTAACTGGCTGGCTGACCAAGCCAGTACAAGGGAAGCATCAGCACAGCAATCGCCGACAGATAGACGACCTTGCGAATGATCGGAGAATTCTGATTCACGCCGCGATCTCCCGTGTCTTCAGGCAAAAATAGCTAATGACGATAAGGACCGAGCAGCAAGCTGCCGTCGTCAAACACTGCTGCGCCAGTAGCGAATTATCAACGTTGAAACCTTGTGCGACAAACACCGAGTTATTAAGTCGACCCAAGTTGGGAAGTCCATTGGCAACCGCATACATCACCGCCATCAAACCGATATCGACGAACTGCACAATATTCGTCAGCCACGGCATGGCGTCCAGGTCAATCATCACATTCTGTTGGCTGGGGATGCGGATGATCGACTCGAGTGGTCCACCACCATGAGCCACTCCTTCAAGCTCATGTTCCCGCATTACGATCCCTCTCAGGAAACTCAGCACATTGTTTTTATCCAACACCCCGCCGAATACTTGATCGATAAAGCCTCGGCAGAGCCCCAACACGATCACTCCGGACGAAACCATCATAGCAACTGGGCCGCTGAGGAGTGTGCTAAACGTGACCCCAAGGGTTGTCACGATGAGCATTTGCAACCAAATGCCCATGAAGCCCTTAATGAAATTTGACCAAAACGGCTGGTCCGCAGCTCGCAAGTAGACATCTCGTTGGGCCGCGCCAAAATACTGCCCTCGCTCAGAGCACTGGATAACGACGCGTAGCTTGCCGTCGGAAACCAGTTCATCAAACAGGTCGATCTCATCGATCTCTCCGGTCTTTCGATTCCGAGCTCCGATTTTTCGCGGGATGAACTTCTTGTCCACGACGAATTCTGTGGCGTTAAAGTGAATTGGCGAAGACTGAACGTACTCGGAATTCGGATCGATGTTCACCAGTGAGATCGTACCCAAAATGCCTCGCGTGATGGTCCCCTTGTGGGTTCGGAACACGCTGATGTTCAGCTCGAACGGCAGGCCGTCAGGAAAGTCCTTCGCCTTGACGTCCGGAAAATCGAATTCGAAGCGTCCCAACGACCCGCCTTCGATATAGCCGCGATAGCCCCATTCCTCGCCGACGTTAATTCCTTCCTTCGACGGCTTCCCATCCCTCGCAAAAAAGCTCAGCTCACCAAACATGGGAACTCGGGCGAGGAGTTGATCCTCGGGTCCAGAGATGATTACGCGTGCGTCTTCACCATCTCCGGTAACTTGCACCGTGTGAACGTGTCCCATCGCCAAATCGGTCTGACCTTCAATGACCGACTCGCCGTCAATTGTTTTACGTTCCAACCGAATCGAATGGCGGTGATGGTGATCGAATGTGGTTTGGCCCTGCCAAAACCCGTCCGTTTCGATGTCCTCCATGATGATGTTCAAATCAGACGACAATGTGTGCGTGTGGTGGAGTCCGCGGACCACGAAGGCGAGACTCGTTAGACACATCACCAGAATTAATAGACTTCCAATGCCGGCAAATCCGAGAATACGGCCCATGACGATCTCATTGGGACGAACAGGTTTAGTGACAACCGTGTAGATCGTCCTATTTTTGATATCGTCGGGCAGACTAAACGTGCTCAAGAACAACGATAAACCCAGCACTAGATAACTGGTCGCCGTCATCACGAACGCAATGTGCAGTTTCCCAGGATGCTCACTTCCCTGGTCTAGAAACCACTGCGCATAAAGCAACACGATAAAAAAGACGACAAGGGAAACCCAAACACGTCGCCGCATTGCTTCTTTGAACGCCAACCTCGCAATGGCAATCACCCGCCTCGGGGACGTGGCAATAAAGTCTGGAATGGCGGCGGCACCCGTTTGACCAACAATGTAGAAGGCCTCAATGGGACCGTGCCGTATCGCGCAGAAAACGTAGGAGAGAAACGCAGCCAGCAAAGCGCCGATCACAACAGTGATGCCGAAGCTGAGTAAGGCGATGCCCACCCAGTCACCGAACGGAGTGATTTCAAAATCAAGGGTCATAATATTTGTCGGTCACAGGAATGGACTATCGGATCAATAACATGACGCTTTTGGATCTACTACCGACCCGATGCTCGACGGCCCGGTCGTTCTTCACTCTCCCGAACAATTTTCAAGAACAACTCTTCTAGCGTCGTACGTGGATTCTCGATCGACAATAATGAACCGCCATGTTTCTCTATTACCGCTAGGATCTCCTCTTCCGCTTCCTTGGAAAGCCCGTCGGCCCGGATTTGAGTCGAATCCTGGACGGTCAACAAGGTATCGACCCGGCCCAGCTCTTTTAGCTCACCCTGGTGAAGGATCGCGATTCGGTCACACACGTCTTGCACGTCGGCCAGCAAATGGCTGCACATCAGGATCGTTTTGCCTTCATCACGCAGCCGTAGGATCATGTCCTTCATTTCGCGAGTACCGATCGGGTCCAACCCTGTCGTCGGCTCGTCTAACAGAATCAAATCGGGATCGTTGATCAGTGCGGATGCCAATCCAACGCGGCGCGTCATGCCTTTGGAGTACTCACGCAGCTGACGTCGGCGAGCGTTATTTAGTCCAACCATGGTCAGCAATTCGTCGATCCGTTCCTTCCGCTTTGCTGCCGACATATCGAATAAGCGACCGTAAAAGTCCAATGTCTCGTCGGCATTCAGGAATCGGTACAGATAGGACTCTTCCGGCAGGTAGCCAATCCGCTCCTTGTTGCTGACATCAGTAGCATCTTTGCCAAACACCAAGGCGTGGCCACTGGTTGGGAACAACAGCCCCAACAATAACTTGATCGTTGTCGATTTACCGGATCCATTGGGGCCGAGCAGTCCAAATATCTCGCCTTTGCGGACCTCCAAATCGAGAGCCTTGAGGGCACGCACCTTTTGGCGGCCCCAAAAATCTCGATAGACTTTGCTCAGATTTCGTGTTTCGAGAATTACCTCGGAGGTTTCGGGCGTGCCCTTAACCTCAGGTTGGGTCGCTGCTTCCATCAATGACTCCACAGGAGCGGGACGTTCGGAGAAGTTGGATTAGATCAAGAGACCGTTCTGACGAAGCGCACTTCGCTGTTGTGAGTACGCTTGAGAGAAGGGTCCGGTTCGTGAAACTTTCAATTTCCTGGTTCTAGAGCTGGAGACCACGCCATTCTGGAGACAAGGTGGTCTCTGTGGGATCGACGTCGGCAAATCGACTCGATTCTGGACCGGGAAAGATTACTATAAACCGAGTGTGACAGAGTGGCAAGCATTCATCTGTTTGTACGGATTGTGCCGATTTTTCCGGCAAATTATGTCCAAATTCGCCGGTCCGTCGACGCCACGATCGCCATTCGTGTTTTCCCCAGATGTCGATACGAGACAACAAGGGCCTTGTCGTGACCCTCCTTCGGAACACATTTTGACCGCTCGCATTCAGGCTAAAAGCGACCGGGAATTTGTTCTTTGGCAGATCCACCGCTTTTGTCTAGGATTCGATGCCTTAAACCAAGGCGTCAAACCAAGGCATCGATCGGAAACGTTGTCCGAGGCCAATGGCCGGAACAGTCGTCGAACACCTGACAGGGTTTCTGGCCTGTCGCAATGGGCCTGCTGGTAGTTTTATTTGGCTCGGCTGCCTAAAATGCCCGAGCCGACCCTCTATCCAACGGATCAACCATGTCGTCGACTGCCTTGACGAAAACTGGCCAGGAAATCTTCTTCAATCGAATCGACTACGAACGATCGATAACGATGCCGTACCAATCGCCGGAACTCAAGTTTCAGCGGATGACGGAACTGCTCGAGCGGCTCGGTAATCCACAACTTCAATTGCGTATTATTCATGTCGCTGGAACGAAAGGCAAAGGGTCGACTTGTCATTTCGTTGAGTCGATTTTGCGGGAGGCAGGCTACCGTACAGGCCTGTACACATCACCTCACTTGGAATATCTGGGTGAGCGATTTCGCATCGACAACCGCATTGCCAGCGACGAGGACTTGCAGGAACAAATCACCATCCTGCGGCCAATCGTTGAACAGATGGACTCCGATGGCCAGCCGCCGACGTTCTTCGAATTGTCGACAGCCCTAGCATTTAACTACTTTCATCAAAACGCGGTCGATTTCGTCATCCTCGAAGTGGGCTTGGGCGGCCGGTTGGATTCAACGAACGTCTGTAGTCCATTGATTACGGCCATCACCTCGATCAGTCTTGATCACACGGCCCAGTTGGGCGAGACACTGCCCCAGATCGCCGCTGAAAAAGCTGGTATCGTCAAAACGCAGCGCCCCGTATTTACCAGTGTTCGCAATTCGCCAGCTCTCGATGTGATCCGTCAAACGGCGGTGAAGAATTCCGCTCCCCTGCACGTTCTGGGGGAAGATTTCGAGATCGACTACGCCGGAACGCGTCATTTTGCGTCGCGTACAAAAAACGACTCGCCCTTTAACGTTCGAATGCTGGGGAAGAATGGTTGGTGCAACGAGGACCTGCAGCTCTCACTTCCCGGCGATCACCAACGCACCAATGCCGCTCTAGCCGTGGCGATTTGCCATCACATTGATCAGTTGGGCTGGCGGTTGACGGCCGACCAGATACGAAATGGGCTGCGGACGGCACGAGTACCGGCGCGAATCGAGGTGTTTTCAGAAACACCGCTCATCGTCGTTGACGTCGCGCACAACGAAGCGTCCGTCCACGAACTGGTTTCGTGCCTTCACGAAATGACCAACCAACGCATGCTAGACGGAGGATTCCGTTCGCGGCGACGATTGTTGTTTAGTTGCAGCAAGGACAAGGACATCGAAGCGATGATGCGTCGTGCCGCTAGTTACTTCGACGAAATTGCGTTGACGTGCTTTCTTTTGAACCCTCGCGCCGCCAAACTGCAAAATCTGCGACGCGTGGCCAATCGCTTTTTTGCGGCCGACAACGTCACAGTGTACGAATCGCCAGAAGCTGCCTGGCAGGCGACGTGGCCGATTACCCAAGAACATGACGTCCTGTGCATTGCCGGGTCGTTCTTCATTGCTGGCGAGCTGCTTCCGTCCGTTCGGAAAGCCGTATCAGACAAAATACCTTTCCAAGCAAGTCCAAGTGGCAGCGAGGAACGTGGATGTTAGTTCGCAACACTATTGTTATTTCTATTGCCGCCGTTGTCTCGGTTGTTTGTCATGCGACGGCACAACGCAATCACTACGCATCGCTCGTTGCCGAGGGCATGAGAATCGTCTCAGCCTTTTCGCTTAAAGAGGTCCCACCTCGACAACTCTACGAAGACGCAATGAACGGGATGGCCCAAGGTCTTGATCCCTATTCAAACTATATCGGGAAAGAGCATTTCGCCACGTTTCAGGAAAGTCTGGACCAGGAGTTTGGTGGCATCGGCATCATCGTCGAGATCAATGCCGAAACCAAACGGCTTACCGTTCTCAGCCCGGTGGTCGGTACTCCCGCCTACGAAGCCGGCATTCAATCGGGGGACGTGATTATGTCCATCGGTCGGCAAAGCACGGAAGGAATGTTGATGCCCAAAGCCGTCAAGCTCATGCGAGGTAGGCCCGGGTCGCAGGCCAGACTCCATGTGAAGACACCGAAAGACGATGTACTCCAACAATTCACAGTGGCCCGCGCTGTCATTCCTGTTGAGTCGGTCAAAGGTGACGGCCGAAACCCAAACGACAAGTGGAACTTTACGCTGACAGATCGGCCGGGATTTGGCTACATCCGTGTCGAGTCATTCGGTGAACATACTGCGATTGAACTGACGACCGCGTTAAGTTTCATTCGCAAAAAAGGGGTTTCTGGCGTGATCATCGATCTCCGTGATAACTCCGGAGGCCTGTTAGCGGCGGCCGTCGAGATCTCCGATATGTTCATCAACGCTGGTTCAATTGTCAGCACTCGGGGCCGCAATGATGTGATCCTCACCGAACATGACGCCAAAGCGGCGGTCAAAATCCCGATCACACTGCCTTTGGTCTTGCTGATCAATCAACGCTCGGCATCCGCAAGTGAGATTGTGGCCGCGTGCTTACAAGATCATAAGCGCGCCACGGTCATCGGCGAACGTAGTTGGGGAAAAGGAACGGTTCAAAATGTCTTTGAATTTGAAAACGGTCTCAGTGCGTTAAAACTCACGACTGCCAGCTATTGGCGCCCGAGCGGCGTCAACATTCATCGTGATCGTGAAGATACGGTCGACGATATCTGGGGAGTGAGCCCCTCTCCGGAGATGACGGTCCCGTTGGACGATGAACAGTTGACGGCGATCTCGGTCCATCGAAAGCTACGGGATGTCGTCCCACGGCGTGACGGACAGGTAGTGAATCGGCCCGCCCAACCGACCCTTCTGGAAATCGACCCGCAGATCCGCAAAGCCGTCGAGTTCCTGGAACAACCGAACGCACCGGCGGAGTTGTAGTTTCCCAATCTTGATAGCGGTGAGGGTCTATCCGATGAACGGCCGACCACGCCTCTTGCTCCTGCTCGCATTGTGGCTGCCCTACTCTCTCTCCAACAGTCCGATATTCGCTGAGGAAATTGACAGCTGGTATCAGTGGCGAGGTCCGTTGGCCACCGGTGCTTCGAACACGGCGAAGCCGCCAATTGAGTGGGATGAAAAAACAAATATTCAATGGAAAGTCCCACTTCCTGGTCATGGAAATTCGAGTCCGGTCGTCTGGGGAAAGCAGATTTTTCTCACCACGGCCATTGCGATCGGGCAGCCGTTTGAGCCGAGGCTTGATAACCGGCCCGGTTCTCACGACAATTCGCCCGTTACACACAAATTTCAATTCGACGTACTCTCCGTCGATCGCGACACGGGCCGGATCCGCTGGCAAACGAAAGTCCATACCGCGATCCCTCACGAAGGCGGACACTACACCGGTAGCCTGGCTTCGGCATCCGCGACGACCGATGGCGAACGCGTTTACGCCTTTTTCGGATCCAACGGTCTCTTTTGTCTCGATATGGACGGCAAGGTCCTCTGGTCTAAGCAGCTGGGGAAAATGCATACGCGTCACGGTCACGGCGAAGGTGCATCACCAGCGTTGTCGGGTGATTCACTAGTTGTGAATTGGGATCACGAAGAGAATTCGTTTGTTGTCGTCTTCGACACACGGACGGGAAAAGAAAAATGGCGAGTCCCACGCGATGAAGTGACAAGTTGGGCGACCCCGATCGTTGTCCAACATGAGGGCCGGAAGCTGGTTGTCATCAGCGGCACTCGGCGGATTACCGCCTACGACCTCGAAGACGGTCGTATCATTTGGGAGTGCGGGGGCATGAGCCGCAACATCGTCTCCTCCCCAGTTGCGACCGAGGATCTGGTAATCGCTGGAAGCAGCTATGAGACCCAGTCCATTCTTGCCATCAGATTGGATGGAGCCCGTGGTGATGTTAGCAATTCCAAGCAAGTCGTATGGCGGCGGTATCAACGCACACCATACGTTCCCTCGCCGCTGCTCTATCGCGGCGCACTCTACTACCTTAGACACTACCAGAGCATCCTGACGAAGCTGGATGCAAAGACGGGCGAAGAACCGTTGGGCCCGTTCCGCCTCGACGGCATCCGCAACATCTATGCTTCGCCAGTTGCCGCCGACGGACGCGTCTACATCACCGATCGGTTCGGCGCGACAATTGTCCTTCGCCACTCGGAAACACCGGAAGTGCTGGCAACCAATATTCTCAATGACCGCTTCAACGCCAGTGCCGCATTGGTCGGCAACCAGTTGATTCTGCGCGGCGAACGATTCCTCTATTGCATTGCCGAGGCCGAGTGAGCCGAACTCGCTACGTCGGGATCTTGTCCAAACGCGTGATTTCAAGAACCCGAGGCAGCGTCTGCGGCTCAAATGCCGGCCAAAACTTGCGTGCGGCCACTCTGGACATCACAATAATGCGACCCCCCGAAATGTCAGTTTCTGCGAACTAGAAATACTCGTGAGCTCACCATGAAAAAAACGCTACTTTGTCAGGCGACGTGCATCTTGTTGTCAATCGGGCTTTCGGCGCGGTGTGCAGAAAAAGAGATACCGGAAGGATTCACACCCATTTTCAATGGCAAGAATCTGGATGGTTGGTACGGTAACAATCCGCACACGACGGCGAAAGCCAAAGATGGTGAGACGGCAGCGGTCATCGCGGCCCAACAAGACGAGTTCAAAGCCCATTGGACGGTGCAGGGCGACGAACTCGTCAACGATGGACATGGACCCTACGCAACGACCGCGAAAGAATACGGCGACATCGAATTTCTCATCGATTATAAAACCGTGGCGAAAGCCGACAGTGGCATTTATCTACGTGGAAATCCGCAAGTTCAGATCTGGGACTACACCAAAGAAGGAGGGAAATGGGGTCGAGGCGCCGACAAAGGATCGGGCGGCCTGTTTAATAACAGTTCTAAATCAGTCGCGAAAAATCCGTTGGTGTTGGCCGATAAGTCGTTTGGTCAATGGAACCATTTTCGCATTCGCCAACTTGGCAGCCGCACTTCGGTATGGCTCAACGACAAGTTAGTCGTCGACAACGCGATTATGGAGAATTACTGGGACAAGAATGGAACGAAACCAATGGTTGCCCGAGGCCCGATTCACCTTCAGACGCACGGAGGTGAGATTCGCTGGCGCAACATCCACCTTCGCGAAATATCGGCCGACGAAGCTAACCAACTGCTGCGCGGCGATGATAAAGCCGACGGATTTACCTCGGTATTCAACGGCGTGGACCTTTCCGGTTGGGCCGGAGCCGCCGACAAGTACCAGGTTCGCGACGGCGCCATCGTCTGCAAGCCAGGGCAGGGCGGGGTACTACATACAAGCGAAAAGTACGATGACTTCGTGGTTCGACTAGAGTTTAAACTGCCGACTGGGGGAAACAACGGGCTGGCGATTCGTTACCCAGGTTCCGGCAACGCAGCCTATGTTGGGATGTGCGAACTTCAAGTTCTAGACAACGACGCGGAAAAATATTCCACTCTGGATTCGCGACAGTATCACGGTTCTGCCTACGGGATGGCGGCGGCGGCACGTGGCTACCTGCGACCGACAGGGCAGTGGAATTACCAACAGGTAACGGTCAATGGTTCGACAATTAAAGTCGAATTAAATGGCACGGTGATCCTAGATACCGATCTCGCCAAAATCACCGAATACAAGAGTAATGCCGCACACCCAGGAAAGAACATCAAGAACGGTTATTTTGGATTCGCCGGACATCAAGATCCCGTCATGTTTCGAAAGATCTCCATCCGGAAGTTGGGCAAATGATGCGATAGCCCCTATTTCTTTCGGATGCTCTTCCCGGCCAAAGCTCCTGTCGCCTCGCCATCTCGAATGGCGAGTGTGCCGTTGACCAGGCAGTGCTGCAAGCCCGTGGCGTATTGATGAGGGTTTGCAAAAGTTGCACGATCCACAAACTCGTTCCGATGCCAAATGACGATGTCGGCAATCGCCCCGACTTTGAGCTGTCCTCGATCGGTTAGACCGAGAATTTTGGCGGGTAGCTGTGTCGCAGAATAGACGGCGGCCTCGACTGAAATCACCTTCTCGCGTACGGCGTAATGGCCGATCTTGCGGGGAAACGTGCCATAAAACCGCGGGTGGGGCTTGTCGGTGCCGGGGCGGGTTGCTCGACCGTCAGAGGCAGTAGCGACCCAGGGAACTTGCATGACAAAACGTACGTCCTCCTCGCTCATGCTGAAGTTGACAATCGACGCACCGCCAGTCGTCAAGATCGTCATCGCGATGTCGAGCGGTGACTTCTGCTCCGCACTAGCGATCGATCCCAAGTCGCGGCCAACCCATTCTGGCCGTTTTGGATAGCGAGCAATTCGAATGGCGCGACCGCCATCCCTTTTTTGCAGAGTCCGGTCGATCCTCTCGCGCAACTCAGGGCCGTGCTCGACGCCTTGCAAACGCTTTACCATCGCCGACTTGCCGCCCTCTCGAGCCCAGGTTGGAACCAGAGTAGCTGACAACGACGTACTACTAGCGATATAGGGGTATTGATCAGCCGTCACGATTTGCCCAGCAGCGCGCGCTCGCGTCATTTTCTCCGCCGCCGCTCGAACCAGTCCCCATGCATCCTCGCCGGACGCCTTAAAGTGGGATGCGTGAACCGGCAGGCCAGCGCGTTGACCGATCTCCAGGAGCTCGTCCACCGAGTCCAGCAACACCGTGCCCTCGCCTCGCATGTGGCTGACATAAACTCCACGATGGCGCGCGACAACCTCGGCCAGGCTAACTAATTCATCGGTATCCGCGTAGCTGCTGGGAACATAGATCAATCCGGTCGACATTCCCCAGGCCCCCGCGCTCATCCCCGACTCAACGATGTCGAGCATCCGTTTCTTCTCATCTTCGTTGGGCGCACGTCGCGACGTACCCAAGACGGCCCGACGTACGGACCCTTGCGGAATCAAATGCATGACGTTCGTTCCGGCGCCAAGTTGGTCGATTTGATCATAGTAGTCCTTTACTTCAATTGGCCCGCCGCCGCAGTTGCCCGTCACAACCGTCGTACATCCCTGCCGCAGGAAATTCATGTTGCTTCGTGTTAACGGATTCAAAATTGACGAATCACTATGGCTGTGAAGGTCGATGAATCCGGGTGAGATTATCAGGCCCTCACAGTCCAGAACGATCGCCGCACTCACTTTCGCCGTAAAATCGCCCAGAGCCACGATCCTGTTGTCGACGATGCCAATATCACCGCGAACAGGTGGATTTCCGGTGCCATCCATGATCATCCCATTCCGCAGCAAAACGTCGACGGCGATCGCTTGAGTCTCTACCGGTTCGTCCGCGATCGACGGAGTCTGAACCAGCATGAACAATACCCAGGCGGCACAACCATTAAGAAACATCACAACATTGAAGCTCTTCATAAGTTACGTCCCGTACGTTTTCCTTCAGTGGAGTTTCACTTCACAACAAACTACTTCACAATGCGCATGTTGAAGTCATCGATTCACCGCATTCATCGTCAGATATCAACAGCTTTAGTAAAGCACTTTTATTTACGTAACCTACCTCGGTCCACGACCCAATGCGAATTGTGATCCTACATCCCCTGGCACGAAAAATCGACGATCCGATACCGAGTAAGAGCACTTGGTGGACGATAGTTGTTGAGATGAAGGTTTTATGACTATTTACGAACAACTGGGCGTACCGCGCATCATCAACGCCTGCGGAACGGTGACCCGCCTGGGTGGAGCTCCCATGCCGGCAGCTGTGTTGGATGCATTCATCGAAGGGGCCGGTCATTGGGTGTCGCTGGAACAACTGCAGGCGGCAGCTTCCAAGCGGATTGCCGGGCACACGGGAACGGAAGCCGCGTTGGTCACATCTGGCGCCGCGGCCGCCTTGACGCTTGCTGCCGCGGCCATCATGACTGATCACGATCTAGGTCGGATGGAACGGTTGCCACAAACCAGTGGGTATGCCAACGAGTTCATCATGGCGAGGGAGCAACGCAGCGGATACGATCACGCAGTGCGGGCTGCCGGGGCAACATTGGTCGAGGTAGGATTTAATGAAATTGTCTCCAATGCGGGAGTGCGACGGACGGAAACTTGGGAATACGAAGCGGCAATCGGAGAGCGAACTGCCGGGATACTCTACTGCTTTTCCCGTCACAGCGCTCCACCTCTCAACGAGGTCATCGAAATGGCTCGTGGTCACTCGTTGCCGGTCATCGTCGACGCGGCTGGCGAACTACCTCCGCGAAGCAATCTTCGCGATATCCCGGCCAGCGGTGCCGATCTCGTTGCCTTCAGTGGTGGCAAGGCCATCCGTGGACCTCAGTCGACGGGAGTCCTTTGCGGCCGCCGACGGTGGATCTCTGCAGCTGCGTTGCAGATGTTGGACATGGACGACCATTTCCAACTCTGGGACCCGCCAGCAGAACTGATCGATCGTAAAAAACTCACCGGACACCCTCGGCATGGGATCGGACGTGGACTCAAGGTCTCGAAAGAGGAAATCGTCGCGTTGCTCGTGGCACTCGACCTGTTTGCCGGAGGAGCCTACGATAGTGAACGAGTCGAACAACGCGAGCGGTTACAAACAATCGTCGACCAATTGCAGAAGACGACGATCGAATGCCAAATCCGTGACCCGGATGATGGCGAAAGCTGGCCAACCCTGGAACTTGCCGTTCCTCAACGCGATCCTCAAGCGGCTTTTGCACTGTGTCGGCAATTGCGCAACGGAACACCGCCGATCTACGTTGGGCACGGTCGGCTCCACGAGGGCATCTTAGTTGTCAACCCGCTTTGTATCGATCGAGACGACGCCCGTCTGGTCGCGGATCAAATCGTGGCGATACAATCATTAGTGTAGCTAGGGTCGTGCACACGGCCTGTCGTTTTGTTGCCGCAGCTAAAACTAATCGGTAGATTCACGCGAATCAACCACAGACACGAGGTACTCGCCCTTGCAAGCCGATCCACTAAACTTGGCGCACGTTTTGGAGCACGCAGCGCGATTTCACGGCCGTGTGGAAGTCGTCACACGCCGCGTGGAAGATGGAACCATAGAACGTTATACGTACGCGGATGCGTTAAGACGGACCAAGAAGCTGGCGAATGCGTTGAAGAAACTCGGTGTTGAATTTGGCGATCGAATCGGCACGCTTGCCTGGAACACCGACCGGCACTTAGAAGCGTGGTACGCGATCGCCGGTCAGGGAGCGATCTGCCACACCATTAATCCACGCCTGTTCGAACCGCAAATCGAGTACATAGTGAACCACGCTGAGGACAAGGTTCTGTTACTCGACACTCTTTTTGTTCCCATGATTGAACGATTGCAACATAAGTTACCGACGGTCGAAACGTACATTGTGCTCACCGACAGAGCGCACATGCCCCAAACAGAACTCCACAATGCGCTCGATTTTGAATCCTTGATTGTTGACGAGTCGGAGGATTTTGAATGGCCGTCGTTCCCGGAGGAAACACCTTCCTCCTTGTGCTACACATCTGGCACAACAGGCAATCCCAAGGGCGTTCTTTACACCCATCGGTCAAATTTCCTACACGCCAATGCGATCAACGGCAAGGACGTTATTGGACCATCGTGTAGTGACTCGGTCTTGCTTGTAGTACCGATGTTTCACGCCAATAGTTGGGGGCTCAACTATTCCTGTCCGATGGTTGGGGCCAAACTGGTGCTGCCCGGTGCCCAACTGGACGGCGAGAGCATTTACGAGTTGCTCAACGGCGAGCAAGTGACGTTGTCAGCTGCTGTGCCAACTGTTTGGAATATGTTGTTGTCTCATCTTCAAGAGCATGAGTTGAAACTTCCTCACCTCAACGAGGTGACGATTGGAGGATCGGCCGTACCTCGCAACCTAATTGAGGCCTTTGACCTGGATTACGGCGTAACCGTGATCCACGGTTGGGGTATGACCGAGATGAGTCCGATCGGGTCGGCATGCCGTTTGAGGCCCTTCATGAAAGAGCTAAGCTACGAACAGCAAGTCGATGTCCGCCTTAAACAGGGCATTCCTCCATTCGGCGTCTGGATGAAGATCGTAGACGACGATGGATCCGAACTTCCACATGATGGGGGAACCTTCGGCCGGTTGCTCGTCAAAGGTCCCTGGATCGTTAAGCGGTATTACAAGGACGACCACGATGCACTGGACGCAGAGGGTTGGTTCGACACGGGTGACATCGCCACGATCGACGAACACGGGTACATGCAAATTACCGATCGGGCAAAGGACTTGATTAAATCAGGTGGAGAGTGGATCAGTTCCGTCGACCTGGAAAACGCCATGATGGAACATTCGATGGTCGCGATGGCCGCAGTGATTGGATGCCACCATCCAACATGGGAAGAACGTCCCTTGATGATCGTCAAGTTACTGGACGGATGCGAACCATCGTCCAATGATCTACTCGACTTCCTCAAGAGTCGAGTTGCCAAGTGGTGGCTTCCCGACAACGTCGTGTTCGTCGACGACATTCCTCTGACCGCGACAGGCAAGATCAGCAAACTCACGCTCCGCGAGCAATTCCGCGATTATCAATGGACAACCGATTAGGCCGAATGATGCGGCACCCGTATCAGTCCAAATCAAACTCTCCAGCTGGTAAAGAATGATGAATGTCTACAAGACCTCCCGACACCTTTCCGGTCCATTGTTCGTCATCTTCATCCTTTTGGCGACGCAACATTCGCTGTCGTTCGGCGACACCTATACCTACGTCTCATTGGCCGGAGAACAAAAGGTTGTTGTCTACCGACTCGCCAACGGCAAGCTCGGGCCGTCGGTCCAGGAAGTAAAAGTCACAGATTCCCCTGGCGGAAGTGTGTTCGAGCCACGACGCAAAATCTTCTACTTGGCCGTGCGGGGAGAGGGCCGGTTGCTCAGCTTTCAGGTGATGTCCGACGGAACACTGAAGCTGCAGTCAGATGTGGCCGTTTATGAGGACCCGGCTTACGTGGAAGTCGATCCCGGTGGACGATTCTTGCTCTCAGCATATTATCGAGCAGGTAAAGTGGCGGTTCATCGGTTGAGTGACAAAGGCGAGATCCTAACGAACGTCCGCTGGTACGACACGGCTGAGAAGGCTCACGCGGTTGCCATCGACCCCAGCAACAAATTTGTCCTGGTCCCGCATACTGGCCCGAATGCGATTTTCCAATTTCGCTGGAATGCGGCGGTGGGAACGCTGACCGCATGCACGCCAGATCGCCTTCAGACCGGACTGAACACGGGTCCTCGACACGTCGTGTTTCACCGAAAACTCCCCATTGTCTATGCGGACAACGAACAGGGCAGCAGTGTCACCGCGTTTCGATGGAACGCCGCAACCGGGCAACTATCTGCCAAACAAACGGTTTCCACTCTTCCAACCGATTTCACAGGAAACAATTCGTGTGCCCGTTTGGCGATGACCAATGATGGCCGTTTCCTATATGCGTCCAATCGCGGCCACAACAGCATCGCTGGCTACCGAATTGAATCCGACGGATTGCTAAAACCTCTCGGTCAATTCGCCACCGAAGAAGTACCGCGAGGTTTTGCGATCGACCCCCGCGGCGACCATTTGATCGCCGCCGGGCAAAGTTCAGGCAACCTTCAGGTTTACACGATTGGCAATGCCGGGCACCTAAAGGCGACACAGAAAGTTGTTGCCGGGAAACAACCGTGGTGGGTCACCTGCATTTCCCTAGATCGCCAAGACTGAAGAAAAGGGACACGATCCGGACTTCGTAACCCGATGCGTAAGCGAGGGAGCAACGCTGACGCGTCGGGTTCCGTCCCCAACTTAAGGACCGGCCTGTTCTGCTAGCCAGACATGAAGTTGAGTGCGCATCTGATTGACTGTCTCCAGATGAGAGAAGTCACGAGAAAGGTCGTTTGTTTCGCGTGGATCAACCTGCAAGTCAAACAATTGAAGTCGTTCGATGCGTGGGTATTCGATCAACTTCCAACGTTGTGTTCGAATCATTCGTTGCCGGTCGCGAAAATACCCGTACACTTCGTCGCGAATAACGAAACTCGCATCACCAACTGCGGGAACTAGACTTCGGCCGTCGACCGTCTTCGGAATCGGTGTTTTGGTCCAAGCACAGACTGTCGGAAATATGTCTCGCAGATAGACCAACGTATCGCGACGTTTGCCGGCGCTGATTCCGGGGCCACGCATCAATAGAGGCACTCGTTGCGTGTGTTCATACATGCTCTGCTTACCCCGCAAACCGTGGCTACCGAGCCCGACACCATGGTCGCTTGCAAAGACAACATACGTATTGTCGGTGATCCGACTCTTTTCGATTTCAGAGAGAATGCGGCCAATCTGGTCGTCCATGTCCGAGATGACCGAGTAGTATGCGGCCTTGGTTTCCCGCACGATCTGCTCCGTACGCGGCCACGGCAGAAGTTTTTCGTCACGACCGTTGCCGTTGTTGCGGCACGGTAAGTGAACGTGAATCGTACTGCCATCTCGGATCATTCGTCGGAACCAACGGATCATGGGGCGCCGTGAAGTTAACGTGAAGGAAAAAAGGAGTCGGAGATTTTCGAGCGATAAACGCAATCGCTGCATCGGCGATCTGCCGACTCGTCCGTGGCGTCAAACCGACGCCCTGTTCTGGGAACTTGTTGCCATCGTCATCCTGAAACACCCAACCGCGGTAGCCGGTGATTGGAAATCCCTTGAAGTCGACTCGGTCTCTCGCCCATTTCCCCCCACCGCCGGCGAAGAGTCCCACGGTTTCGACATAACCTCTTTGGATCGGTCGACCATCGTTGTGCCACTTGCCAACGTAACATGTGTGGTATCCATTTTTTCGAAGAGCCACAGGCATCGTTGTAAAATCGTGATGGATCGCCCGTCCAAAATCGTGGACGCCGTTGCGAAAGCTGTTGGCGCCGGTCAAGATCTCGGCGCGACTTGGAGTACAAATCGGATTTGCGCAAAACGCACGGGTAAAAGCAATCCCTTCGCGACACAGTCTGTCCAACGCCGACGTACGAATCTCATTGTTACCGAGTGCAGCGATGGTGTCGGGGCGTTGGTCGTCGCTGACGATCAAGACCACATTGGGTGCCGCCGCGAGAGCGGCATCGGAACAAGTGAATATAGACAGCACCGCCCACAGACAGAGAGCCATCAACGGCACGCTTCCGCCGTGGACTCGCTGGGCCGCGATACCCAATTTCACGATCATGTGTACTCTCCGTCTTCAATACAGATTGTTTGCCGCGTTGTCAGATCACGCCATCGGAAACAGTGGCGAACAGGCTCGTTCAGTTATCGTAGATTCAATGACGACCAATAAGCAAGCGATTACTTGCCACAGAAAAAACTGCTATATTGTCGGTTTGCCGCGACCGCTCGGCCGGCATCACCGGTCACAACATGAGATGAGGAAGAAGCATGTTCCGTTCACTGCTCGCTGGCATCATTGTTCTTGCGATGCCCATTCACGTATTTGCTCAAGACGAACCAGCGGATAAGAAAATAGAGCTGAAGACAATCGAGGAGAAAGGGTCGTACACGATCGGTTACCAAATTGGCCAACAGTTAAAATCCCAGGGGCTACGGCCTGCTCTCAACGCACTACTGGCGGGAATTAAGGATGCGCTGAAGTCGGCTGACCCGAGGATGACGCCCGACGAGATGGAAGCTGGCATTCGAGAATTCAGCCAGCAAGGAGCTGCGATAATCAAGAAAGAGATTGAAGCAATGGCCGCTAAGAACAGGCAGGATGGCGTGAAATTCCTGGCCGAGAACAAGAAGAAGAAGGGTGTCACGACTCTGAAGAGTGGCTTGCAATACGAAGTTCTAACTACGGGTAGCGGCCCTTCGCCAAAAGCCACCGATCGCGTCAAGACGCACTACCATGGCACGCTGATCGACGGCAGCGTATTTGACAGTTCGGTGGAACGCAAAATGCCCTCGACGTTCGGCGTCAATATGGTCATTGCCGGTTGGACCGAGGCTCTACAACTCATGAAAATTGGCGACAAGTGGCGTCTGTTCCTCCCATCGGAACTCGCTTATGGCGTCCGCGGTTCGCAACCGAAAATTGGCCCCAACACGACCTTGATATTTGAAGTCGAACTGTTGGGAATCGAGTAGACATTCGAGACGGGGAGTAGTGCTTGGGCCGCGGCGGGGAGTTCTCAACGCCATGACATTCTACGTAGTCCAGAATTAAGGATTAACATTGTGAGTGCTGACGCGAAAATCGATAGTCTGGGTCTGGAACTTCCACCGGCTCCGAAACCAATGGGTGTCTACAAGCCACTGCTGATCGTGGGCAACATGGCTTACGTTTCGGGGCACGGCCCGCTTTTGAAAGACGGTAGTCTGATGCAAGGACGCATCGGCAGTGAAGTTGACCAGGACCACGGCTACCGTGCGGCCAGACAGACTGGACTGGCGGTCATCGCCACTCTACAAGCTGGACTCGGTAGTCTTGATCGCGTCAAACGGATTGTAAAAACACTGGGAATGGTCAATTGCACTCCTGAGTTTGAACAGCATCCGGCCGTGATCAACGGATTCAGCGATCTGTTCAAGGAAGTGTTCGGCGAAGAGACTGGCGTCGGTGCACGCAGTGCCGTTGGCATGGGTTCGCTACCCGGCAACATCTCGGTGGAAGTCGAGGCGATATTTGAGGTTGAGTGAGCCCACGCACGCTCCGCCACGCGCCGATTTTCATGTTAGGCTTTCACGTCGCGTTGTTATTCTCATGCGGCGTAAGCACGGGTGGAGTCGTGATGAACATAACTATTCTGCTGGCAATATCGGTGGCCAACTTCGCCATGGGGTGCTGTTAACGGTGGGTCGTTGACCCATTGGACGAACTTATGCAGATGTGACGGACCGTAGCCAAAAAAGGCGGCCGCCATGAACCCCGCGCCCTCAACGTCGCGGCCCGTAACTTCAAGGCACGTCTGGCTGCTCGCCGAACGTCCACCGAACAGTCGGATGATCAATCCGCGACAGAAGAGGTAAGTTCAATCCGTCAGCGGATTTGTCCCTGGTTGCTCAGTGCACCCGTTCGCCAGGCTTCGCACCGTCATCGGGGCTGAGTAAGAACACCTCTTCACCGCCTGTTCCCGATGCAACGACCATGCCTTCGCTCACGCCGAACTTCATTTTCCGCGGCGCCAAGTTGGCCACACAGACGACAAGTCGTCCGACAAGCGATTCGGGTTGATAGGCGGCTTTGATACCGGCGAAAACAGTTCGCGTCTCGTCACCGCCCAAACTAAGCGTCAACCTGAGTAGTTTCCGGGCCTCGGGAATCAACTCCGCGGCGACGACGCGGGCAACGCGAAGATCGACCTTAATAAAGTCGTCGATCGTACATTGCTCGGCCAGTGGTTCGGCCTTCAACGGCTCGTCGGAATCTTGGGATTTGGGGGCTGCATTCTCCTCAATGCGTTTCATCAGATGTTGAAATTTGGCGACCGGTGTTCCGACCTGGGGAGTCTTGCTCGCCTCCCAGGAATCGAGCGTTACGTTTAACAGTCGCTCCGTCTTCTCTCGCAATTCTGGCAACACGGGTGAAAGGTAGATTACCAACTGCCGGAACAGGTTCAGTGCAACCGTACAGACATCCTGTAACTGTTGTGCTTTCGACTCGTCTTTGCGAAGAACCCACGGCTGAGCGTCCTCGACGTATGGGTTCGCCTGATCGGCAATGCTCAGAATTAGCCGCATCGCTTTGTTGTATTCGAGGTTCTCGTACGCCTCAGCGATTTCGTCTCCCAGGGCCGCAGCGCGATGAAAAAGTCCGCCATCCTCTGGATATTCGGCGGAGAGTCCAACTGACTGAACGAATTTCGCAGTCCGCGACGCCAGATTGACCACCTTGCCAATCAGGTCGGCGTTGATCTTATTGACCAACTCCTCCAAATTCAAATCGATGTTGTCCAGCCGCGACCCCAATTTGGAAACAAGGTAGTATCGTAGGGCCGATGGATCGAGGTGATTCAAGTAGGTCCGCGCCAGCACGAATGTGCCGTCTCGTTTGGCCATCTTGCGATTATTTACAGTAAGAAAGCCATGAATGTGCACTGCCGTCGGAAGTTGAAATCCGGCCGATTTCAACATCGCTGGCCAGAAAAGCGTATGGAAGTAGGTGATGTCCTTACCGATGAAGTGGTGGATCTCGGTGGACTCACTTTTCCACCAATCGTCAAGTTGTTGATCATTTCCGTCGCACCATTGTTTGGTGGAGGCGATGTAACCGATTGGGGCGTCAAACCATACATACCAATAATTGCCAGGACTGTCGGGGATCTCGAATCCAAAATAGGGAGTCGGTCGCGAAATATCCCAGTCCCTCAGAGGATCCTTGAGAAACTGGCCCTTAAGATAGTTGGCAATCTCGGGCTGAACATGATTGTCGGTGGAAATCCACTCTTCGAGGAATTCATGAAATTGTTCGATTCGAACAAATAGCTGTTTCGTTGGCCGGACTTCTGGCTTGGCCCCACTAAGGGTGCTCACCGGGTCCTTCAGATCCATCGGCTGGTAGGTGCTTCCACAGACATCGCAATTGTCACCGTATTGGTCTGGCGCCTGACAGGACTCGTTCGGGCAGGTTCCCATCACGAAACGGTCCGCTAGGAAGACGCCGGCTTCCGGGTCAAACAGCTGCTCGATCTCCCGTTCAACCACCAAGTCGGCTTCTCGCAGCGACTTCCAGATTTCTCCGCACAAGTGCCGGTTTTCTTCGCTGTTGGTGCTGCCATAGTTGTCGAAATCGATGTGAAACTCGGCGAAGTCCCGCCGGTGATGTTCACTCATTTCAGCGATCAACGCCTCTTCGCTACGGCCCTCCTGACGCGCCCTCATCATGATGGGCGTACCGTGCGTATCATCGGCACAGATGAAAATACACTGATTCCCGCGGAGTTTTTGAAATCGTACCCAGACGTCCGTTTGCACGTATTCGGTCAAGTGACCAATGTGAATGTGCCCGTTTGCGTACGGCAACGCTGCGGTGACCAATATCCGTCTGTGGGTCATCATTTCCTCGTGATATTGCCAATGCGGTGGCGAAGTGGGTTCGTTTTCGTCAATCGGCCGATTTTTTTCAATCCGGCAGACGCCGGCGATATCAAAAAATAGCGGTTTACATCAATTGGCATTAGAGATGCATGAGTTAGGCCACTGGTTCGGTATTCGACGGCTGGTAGTACCACCTTTCATCGGGAAACTGCCGGTTTTTACGCTTCGGACTGATCGTTCCTGCAACCTTTTCCAGGATTGGTCTTGTAAGATTTACCAAAACGGAACACATTTATTCCGTTCGGCAGGACGCCGCAAACGAAAACTCGGACAAGTTCATCGTAGCCATGGAGGGTAAACGATGGTTTCGCTATCAGCGATCATTCTCACGTCCATTCTGACGGCACCGAGCAATACGGTCCTCTTGGAGTTCTCTTCTCCCGATTGTCATTACTGTCGCGTTATGCAAACGACGGTCGAACGGCTGCGGGAAAAAGGTTACCCGGTTCGCGTGGTCAACGTAGAACGCGAACCCGAATTGGCGCGAAAATACAGAGCTCGATTTCTGCCGACATTCGTCCTTGTTTCCGATGGGCGTGAAATAGCTCGACACGAAGGGGCGACAAGTTTTTCGCGGTTGACCGGCATGTTCGATAAACTAAACGCCGCCGACTCGACAGCTGGTGGAAGCGATGACATCGTTCGTGGCCAATCGCCAGCCGGCCTGCTTCCCTCGCTTCCGCTGCCAAAGCTGAAGCGTACCATCGAGAAACCGACGCCCCCGTCGGCTGAAGACAGGCCACATCTAGTCGATCGTTCAATCCATTCGACCATCACCGAAGGCAATGGCCGTCCGTCAGGTAGCAGCGAAAACGCAGACCTGACTCTTGGGCCCGAACAGCTCGCCATGCAGGCAACCGTGCGGATCAAGGTGATCGAAGAGGGCGGACACTCGTATGGCACTGGTACGATTGTTGACGCTCATGGCCCATACGCACTGATTATCACCTGTGGTCACCTTTTTCGCGATGTGGGAATGAAAGCCCGCATCGAGGTGGAGCTGGTCGACCAACAGGGGGTTCATCGAACCGTAGCCGGCAAGGTGGTGACGTTCGATGCTGACGAGCGGGATATTGGACTCGTCGAAATCCAGCCCGGCGTCGCCGTCCGTCCCGTTGCGGTGGCAAAGAACGAACGAGGTATCGTTGTAGAAGGTCGTTCGGTGTTCAGTATTGGCTGCGATCATGGTGCGGATCCCACGCTGATCGGAAGTAGGATCACAAAGATCGATAGGTATATGGGTTTCCCCAACATTGAGGTGGCCGGCCAACCGGTTGTCGGTCGCAGTGGCGGAGGACTATTCTCAGCCGACGGAGCGCTCATCGGCGTGTGTAACGCGGCGGACGACGAGTACGATGAGGGAATCTACGCGGGGTTGCCGATGATCCATGAAGAACTTGCCGCCGTCGGGATCACTCCCCAGACTCGGTCTACCGCACTGGCAAATAGAGACCCTCAACCAGATTCGGGCCCGTTGGATCACCCCCTTCTGACCGCTGCGGTCCGACCTACGGACCCAATGAACGTCCAACCCGTTGCCGTGTCCCAGGTGATCTGCATCGTGCGTACCGCAGAAAACCCACAGGGTGAAGTGGTGGTGATTGACAATCCGAGCCCTGAATTGTTGGCGAAAATTCGCCAACCAACGGCAACGCGGACAGCGCATCTCGACGATACCTGGCGACCCGTCCCACGTTAGACGAAACCCAGCCCGCTGGGCTCACTGTAACACACAAACTTCTGGTTAAAACAACTGGCTGTTTAGGGCCGAAACTTCTTTCAGTTGTTGGACAGATGGCGTGGGTGTTGAAGTCCGCTCGAAGGTCGGAGTTCGATTTGTCATGTGTCAATTCTCGTTTGTCATTTCATATTCGCAGTTTTGGCGGATGCGGACTCGAACCAAGTACATCGGTGATGACTTGGACGGCGAAATCGATCGACCTGTCTTGCAATCCTTCTGCTTGATCCGAGCCTCCCTCGCCACATATGTCCTGACTCCACCCCTTCCTTGGCAAATGAGAATTCATAAATGACTAATGAAAGATCTTCGTGGGAACCTCCGTGGATCTTCACTGCTTGGTCGCACAACCAAGACCAACACTGATCATTCGCCATTCACTGTCAAAATTCGGCCCACAATTTGTGCTGATGTCCTACTGGTCGTCGTAGAGAACAAAAACCTCACCCTCTACTTCCACGCTGTCACCGGGTACGAGTTTGCGACGGCGTCGCAGTTCGACTTCGCCATTTACCATGACTTCGCCACCTTGGATCATGAGTTTCGCTTGGCCACCTGTGTCGGCAACCGAACTCATTTTCAAGAATTGGTCGAGGCGAATGGAGGACTCGCTGTCGGGCTCGGGCGCTGTCATTTTGGTCGGCTACTCGCTTGGGGCATCGACGACGTCGTCGTCGTGCGAAGAATCGTCAGCGACAAAGCTATCGACGACGTCCGCTTCGTCGGCCGCGCCGTAGGGACCATTCAAAGGCGACATCATTTGGACCTTGACGTTGGTCTTAAAATACTTGCTCAATCCCCGCCGGAGCAGCCGTCGAAACGGCGGAACGAGCAGGCAGAGTCCAAACGCATCGGTCAACACACCCGGTGTGATAAGAACAGCACCGGCAAACAGGATCATCGCTCCATCGGCCAGCGAATCAGCGGGCATGCGACCGTTCCGCATGTCATCTTGAATCTGGTTCCAGACCCGAAATCCCTGAGACTTCGCAAGCAACGAACCGACCACTCCGGTCACAATCACCAGTCCCAGAGTTTCCAACCCACCGATGTGTTCAGCGATCTGAAATAACAGCGCCAGCTCCACAAAGGGAGTCACGACGAACATCAGAAACAGCAGTGTCAACAAACGCAATGGACCGATTCCTGGTATCTTTCACAATTCTCGACCGACCGAACCTCTGAATCATACGCGTCAACGATCTCCGGGGACAGGCGGAAGCAAAGACAAACGACCGCGACGACGTCGCTAATCACCCGGCCTGCATGATGGAAACAACATGAAACCGATACGG
>LWDU01040384.1_pt1 | contig 27383 bp, 25 predicted proteins | sample 727161 | NCBI WGS metagenome assembly LWDU01 (sample SAMN04566230, study PRJNA314399) | hydrothermal vent metagenome | isolation source: deep sea hydrothermal plume seawater | place: Mexico: Gulf of California, Guaymas Basin | collected 2004-07-11
TGGGACGTTTCTTATCGACGCCCAGGGGATGGTTCGGTGGCAAGACATCAGTTACGAGCCCTTCATGAAGCCTGATTTCGTGATCAAGGAGGCCAAGCGTCTCCTGGGAGCCAGTGCGGTCGCGAACTGAGCCGAAGCCGCTAGCCTCGGGGCTAACTGGCGTCGTTTTTGAAGGTCGTCTGAATCAAAATACTGGCTGAGCCAGTGCCACACATTGGGCGACGTTCGGTGTTACATTCGCGGGCCAAAGGCCCAGCCATTTACCTAACCCAGCCTATCCGGCTGGGATTCGGTTGCCACCTTGGAACGGCGAGGGCTAATGGTCCGGCCGATTGACTCACCTGTTGACGGCAACTGGCCGGGCCCTTGGCGGTTAATGGCTGGACGAAACCCTGCCCGTTGGGCTGGGCTAGGTAAACGCAATGGGACGTTGCCCCTTCATTGCACAGATTGCGNNAAAGAGCACTGAGTCGACGACGTCGAGGATTCCGCCGAGCCCGGGAAGCCACGAGCTAGAGTCTTTGATTCCGGCGTCTCGTTTCAACAGAGACTCGGCTAAGTCACCCGCCATTCCGGCAATCCCTGTCGCGGCGCCCAACGAGGCCCACCAAACGAGTTGTGATGGTTTTGACGCATCACCGGTCAACATGGGCTGCAGCCAAAGTCCACAACCAATCGCGGAAAGCACGGCCCCGACAATTGAACCGCAGGCGCCCTCGACCGTTTTACCTGGGCTGAGTAGGGGCGAGAACTTGCGTTTTCCCATCGTTTTCCCAACGGCGTACGCGCAAGTGTCTCCGATCTTCACAATGACCAACAGGGAAACGAGTGCCAACATCCCGGTTTGCGAGTTGTCGAATCGTCGCAACAAGATCATGAACGACGGCAGAAATCCGGCGTAGACGACACCTAGAACTTGGCCGCTGAGCGCGGCTAGGTGTTTTCCTTCGCCACCACCACGAAAGTGACGCATCTCCAAGACGAACAACACCATCACACCGATCGCCAGTGCGAGCACGGGCCAACCGGCCGGACCGACCGGACAGTCTGCCGGGTAGTCCTTGCCAGCTAGGTCCCAACCGATGGGCATGGCAGTGGCCAGCATGACGCCCAACGCTCCCACCATGGTTGGCCAAACGGGCCGGGAGTCAAGTTGGTGGTGCAACAACGAGTGGACTTCCCCGGCAGCCAGAGCGGAGACAATAAATCCCAATGGCAACAACACCAGACCGGGGGCCCAATCGGCCCAAGTGTAATCCAAATACACCATGGTCAGCAGCGGTGTTAGAATTGCCGCAGCAAGGAGCAATCGGGTCCTGAGCACGTTAGAAATCCTCACTCAATCCACCAAAACGGCGATCGCGGTCTGCGAAGTCTCGGATGGCCTGATGAAGATCGGACTCCTCAAAATCCGGCCAGCACTTCTGGGTAATCCACAACTCGGCGTAGCTTATCTGCCAGAGAAGATAATTGCTAATGCGCATCTCCCCGGCCGTCCGTATCAATAGATCCGGGTCGGGCATTCCCGCCGTATAGAGACGAGATGATATCGCGTCTTCATCAACCGCATACGATGACAACTTCCCCGCCTGCACGTCGCGAACCACGCGGCGGACCGCGTCGACCAGTTCGTCTCGAGCCCCGTAGTTAATCGCTAGGCAAAGGGTCATCCCACCGTTATCCGCACTCATTTGAATGGTCTTGTCGATCTCTGTCTGGACTTCCTGAGGGATGCCATCGCGCCGGCCGATCGTCTCCACCACAACTCCCTGCTCCATGATCGTCTGACGCTCCTCAATCATGTACTGCTGTAGCAAGTGCATGAGGAAGTCGAGTTCATGTTGGGGGCGTTTCCAGTTTTCGCTAGACAGACAGTACAGAGTCAACTGCTCCAGCTTGAGACGGGCGGCTTCTTCGACCGTGCGGCGAACGCTAGCGACCCCGCGACGGTGTCCCTCGATGCGAGGCAAGTCGCGTCGTTGTGCCCAGCGTCCGTTTCCGTCCATGATCACGGCGATGTGCCGAGGAGCTCGTTCGCGAGTGACTCCCAACGACTCCAGTGAACGATCGGCTTTGTCCTGGGCCGCATCATCGTCATGATCGGGTTTGGTCGACATGGAGACCTGTCGCTATTCGTAAAGCGGACCGTCAAATCAAGGGACGAAAATTGTCTGTTCTCGGTCCGGGCCGACCGACACGATTTCCACCGGACGTTCTACCCATGCCGAAATTTGGTCCAAATATCGTTTCGCCCCATCGGGCAGTTGTGAGTATTCTCGCATTTCCGTGACGTCGGTCATCCAACCGGGAATCGTCTCGTAATTTGGTTTTACAAGACGCAGGTCTTCCGAGTGGCTCGGAAAGTGCGTGATCCGTTCGCCATGAAGCTCATAGCTCGTGCAGACTTTGATTTCAGGGAGTTGACTGAGCACGTCGAGCATCATGACCGAAAGTCCGCTGACGCCACTCAGCCGAGCCGTATATCGAACCGCAACCGCGTCAAACCAACCGCAGCGTCGTGGACGACCGGTCGTTGTACCATACTCGTTTCCCAAATCTCGTATCGTTTGACCTATTTCATTGTCCTGTTCGGTTGGAAATGGACCGCCGCCAACCCGAGTGGTGTAGGACTTGACGACTCCGATGACTTCGTTCACCCACCGGCCGGGCACGCCGGCACCCGCCGAGACGCCGACTCCGGAACTGTTGCTGCTGGTGACGAATGGGAACGTGCCGTGGTCGATGTCCAACAAGGCACCTTGAGCGCCTTCATAAAGCAACGCTTTGTCTTCCTCCACCGCGTCGAGTAACATCGCGGTCGTATCGATCACAAACGGCTGCAACTCGTCGGCGTAGGCCTTGTATTCTCGATAGATCTCCCCTGCGTCCAATGTCGACTCGCATGCCAGACTGGAGAGGTAGGGCTGCTTGGCAGCAACAATCCGATCGATGCGTGCACGAAAATCGTCACGAATCATGTCTCCCACTCGGACCGCGTTGTTCCGCCCGACTTTGTCGCGATAGCACGGCCCAATTCCGCGGAGTGTCGTGCCGATTTTCTCACCATCGACGATCACATCGTTCAGCGCTCGATCCTCGGCCATGTGCCAAGGCATCACCACATGAGCCCGATCGCTGATCTTCAGGTTCTTTGACACGTCGATCCCACGAGATGCCAGGCCGTGGATTTCCTCCAAGACGGTTGGTGGATTCAGGACAACGCCCGAAGCGATGATGTTGGAAACGTTGGGATTGAGGATTCCACTTGGAATGTGGTGAAGCTTGTAGGTTTGGTCGCCTACCACCACGGTGTGCCCGGCATTGGCGCCACCCTGATACCTCACCACGATGTCGAACTTCCCGGTCAGCAAATCGACAAGCTTTCCTTTCGCTTCGTCTCCCCACTGCAATCCGATCACACACGTTCCCGGCACCGCGTATCTCCTGTTAACATCTCGTCTTGATGGCAAACGCGTTAGTCTACGTAACTAATTCCGCGTTGGTCAACGGGGCAACGTTGTCATCCCTCGCTGACGGAGCCGTGACGATTTCCGGCTGTGACCGCAACCCAAGCACGAGCGAAGGATGCACTTCCCGCCGTTATACGGGCCGACGCGACGTACGAGCCCTTCGGAATCGGGGCACTAGATTCGGCACAGGTCCCCCAGGCCAACGCCCGCTTCAAGAAATGAGAAAACTGGACGATAGTCGCACGGAAACGCCTCAAAAAGAAAAACTCTTAAGCCGGCTTCAATTAATGACTTATGAATAAATCGTGAACATGACGCGTACTACGTTGTCTCAGATTAGGTATAGTTGTATGTGCTTGAAAAACCAGCGAGGTCGCCCTAATACCGGGCGACGTTACACGAATGTTTGAAGCGACTATTCCGTTAGTGGAATCGCAGTTGGCGTTGCCCTTATTTGGGCCGCGCGATCAAAACCTGCAGAAAATTCGTGACCTTTTTGGCGTCGCTGTGACGCACCGTGACGGCCGGATCCGAGTGGCTGGCGAGGCCGAAGCTGTTGCGCAAGCGGCGGGCGTGTTGGAACAGCTCAAGACAATCGTTGAACGGACTGGTGGTCTGTCTGACGATGACCTGACACGCATCCTCGCAGGGTTTAATGGCTCAACGGTACCCGCCGCCTCAATCGATGTAATCAACGTCAGCCGACGCGTTACGCCGCGCACGCCGGGCCAGGCTGCCTATGTCGATACGATTCGCAAACGCGAGTTGACATTTTCTGTCGGGCCGGCCGGTACTGGAAAAACCTATTTGGCCGTGGCATTGGCCGTCGAAGCCTTGAAGAACCAACTTGTCCGAAAAATCGTCTTGGTTCGACCGGCTGTCGAAGCAGGTGAGAGCCTCGGATTTCTTCCGGGAGACCTGCTCGCCAAAATAAACCCCTACCTTCGTCCTCTTCTCGACGCTTTGCATGAGATGATCGACTTCGATCAATTCAAGCGATTCATGGAGCAAGATGTCATCGAGGTGGTGCCACTTGCCTACATGCGCGGGCGGACCCTCAATGAATCATTCATCATTTTGGACGAAGCGCAGAATGCCTCGATTTCCCAAATGAAGATGTTCTTGACCCGCATGGGTGCCGATTCAAAGATCGTCGTCTCTGGGGACGTTACACAAATCGACCTACCCCACCATCAGGGGAGTGGATTAATCGATGCTGTGGAAAGATTGCATGGTATTGCCGGAATTGGAGTCGTACACTTGACGGAGCAAGATATCGTTCGTCACCGACTTGTTCAGGAGATCGTCCGAGCCTACGACCAGCCGCCATCTAAGGCTCGTCGAAGCCGCAACCGTCGATAGGTCCATGTCGCAATCGAGCACAAAACGGTCTCGTGCTGAACGGGTCGCTTCACTTCGCAATCAGCCGGGGCGTTTGGCTGTCCTTTGGAAGTCGATTCGCCGGCGCGATAATCTGTTTCGGCTGGGTATCCTGTTCGCCGGTGCGATGGTGATGTGGACGGTAACGGGAGCATGGAAACCTCCTTTCCCCTACCGCAGCGGATATGTGCCCATTCGGCCGATCCACAGCCGAGTCGAGTTCACCCGTCCCGCTCCTGCTCGCACCGAGGCCTTGCGCCGTCGAGCGCGTGCCGAGACATTGGCGATCTACCAAAACGATCCGGTTCCACTGCTTCAAATGCGAGCCGCGCTAAAAGACCGGTTGCTAGAGGTTGTCGGTATGCACCCGGACCAATCGGTAACGCCCGAGTTGTTTCATGCTTTCTTTGGCAGCGACGAAAAAAAGGACGAGTCACTGGCGCAACTGCGATCGGCGCTAGCGGACGAACAGGCGCATGCCGATTGGGAGACAGCGGTACAACGCGTGTTCAACGATCTGGAAAAAAACGGCTTGCTAACGAAAATGACGCACCCGCTAGAAGATGAAGACCAGACATTCATTTTGAATCAAACTGCGATCATGGTTCACCCTGTTGGCGACAACTCTTTTCTGCGTCGCGCTGAGAGCGAAGACGTGCGGATTGCCGACGTACAAGTCACCTTAGAATCCGACTTGGTTCTCGAGCTGCAACGGCACGAGTTCTCGAACGAAGACGCAACACTCTTGGCGAAGGTCACCGAGCATTGGATACGCCAACAAGTGTTGCCAGTGACGTTGACGCTGAACGCAGACGCAACCGAAGAGGCCCGACGCTCGGCGGAGGACGCTATCGACGAGCAGGTTTACACGCATCGCGTCGATGACAAACTGGCGGAAGCGGGAGAGCCTCTAACGGCGGAAGTGCACATACCGTTACTAGAATTGGAGCATCGCCAATACGTGGCGAACTTGAGCTGGAGCAAGAGCCTGCGTCATTCACTGGCCGCGATCGGAATGTACACGGCATTCTATGCGCTGTGTGGCGCATTCATTGTGTTCAACGCCCGCTCCCTACTGACCAACTCTTACGCCTTCTTCATGCTCGTCCTCACCGTGGTCGTAACGGTCGTTTTAACCTCCTACTCGGCTCGCGCCTGGCACGCCGAGATCGTGCCACTGGCAATGTGCGGTATCACGTTGACGATCGCATTCGGTCGAGAGTTGGCGTTACTTGTCGGCATCGCGCTGGCATTGGTCGTCACGATGTCGCTAGGACAAGGAATCGCCGAGCTGGTGATTTTGGTTGCGGCTGTTTCGTCATGTGTACTATTCCTTGGGAGAATCCGCAGTCGCACGAAACTCATCACGGTGGGCTTGCTTGGTGGCGCAGTGACAGCCGCAACGACTGTTGGAGTGGGGACATTCGTGGACCAATCGTTTGTCAGCCCCGGAGAGGATCTTATTGCCGAAGTATTGGCTACCGACGTCTTGTTCACATGGCTCCTCGTGCAAGGCGCCGCATGGTTTGCCTTGTGTACGGTCGTGGCCGGCGTCATCATGACCGGATTGTTGCCATTCATCGAGAAACTGTACGACGTGCAGACCGACCTCAGTCTGCTCGAATTAGGTGACGCCCGACACCCCTTGTTGCAACAACTGGCCCAACGCGCTCCCGGTACGTACAACCATTCGATCAATGTTGCCTCGCTATCGGAAGCGGCAGCAGAGGCGATCGGTGCCAATGGTCTGTTGCTTCGCGTCGGCGCGTACTTTCATGACATTGGCAAGATGACTCAGCCTGAGTATTTCGTGGAGAACCAAGGCGACAGTGGCAGCCGACATGAGTCGTTACTTCCGGCAATGAGCACTCTGGTGATCATTGCCCACGTCAAAGACGGTCTCGACTTGGCGCGACAGCACCACTTGCCTCGCCCGATTATTGACTTCATCGAGCAACACCACGGCACCACTCTCGTCGAGTATTTCTATGACCAGGCCGCCAAACAATCTGAGGATGATCCGGACACCGAGGTTGACGAAACTAGTTTCCGATACCCGGGACCGAAACCTCAGTCCAAAGAGGCGGGTGTCATGATGGTGGCCGACGCCGTCGAAAGCGCCAGCCGAACGTTGGTCGACCCCGCACCCGCGCGAATTGAGTCACTCGTACACGACATCGTCTTGAAACGCCTATTGGACGGACAGTTTGATGATTGTGGGTTGACGCTCAAGGAACTTCACTTGATCCAAGACAGTCTCGCCAAGTCTCTGCAATCGGTATATCATTCACGAATCAAGTACCCCGGCCAACGGTCCGCGTCCTAGACCGCGGCCTTCTAAACCAGGGGTTTCATAATCCTCGCGCAAGATCTGGACAAATACTGCTCTCATGACCGCCGAATACAATCCAAACGAAGAACGATTTGACGAGGGAGATTGTGGGGCGGCGTTATTAACTGCCGTTCGGCAGCTGGCGGTCGACTGCGGCACCACACTTGAAGAATTCAAGGGCCAGACCCTGGCCCATATTGCATTGAGGGCCCGTGAAACATACGGCGACGGACTGCCCGAATTCTGGGATGTTTGGGAGAGCTGGCATGCGCCCGATTCGACTCCCGAGATGGGTGATCTGTGACCGACGGATTCGACCAACCGATGCCAAAGATCGAAGTGGTGACGCTGATTGACGAGGTCCCGGACGAGTTAGAGGGGACAATTCGCGCGGCGGTCGGGGCAATCGTTCACGATGCCGGTTTTGGTTCGTTCGACCTCAGTATTGCCATCGTGTCGGACGCCACCATCCAACAAGCAAATCGGCAGTACTTGGACCACGATTACCCAACCGACGTTCTTAGTTTTCGGCTGGACGAATACGCTGAATCCAGCTCGTCCCACGCCCCATCCCCATCAGAACAAACACTGGAGGGGGAAGTGCTGGTGAGTTGGGATACCGCCTGTCGGCAGGCCGCCCTGTTCGACTGGGCACCTAGCAGTGAGTGCTTGTTGTACGTTGTGCACGGCACATTGCATCTGATTGGGCACGATGACCGCGACGAACACGATCGTCAAGAAATGCGAAAAGCCGAACGAGCCGTACTGGCGACGTTTGGTTTGGCACCGCATTATGACCGTGACGTCAGCGAAACCGCAGAAGAGGAGGCTGGGTCGTAGACTTCAGCACAAAATGACCGAATTGGCCTTGATGTGGATGGCTGGACTGGGAGCGGCACTCGCGTGCATGAGTGCAACTGGAAGCAAGGTCCTCCAGGAGATTCCGAGACATCCGGTCGAGGCGTACGCTCGCCGGCGCCGATCCAATCTCGATCGGATCATTTTGGCCGAACATGAAGAAGCGGCCCTTGGCGCCGAGTGCCTACAAATCTTGGGCACGGTCGTTGGCATGTCGGCGGCAACGGCCTGGTTGGCAAGCCAGGATAGCGACATGACAACCAGCTCCTTCGCGTTGTTTTCAGCCTCTTCGACCATTGTTGTGCTCGCTATCAATCTCTGGATCCCCTGGGCAGTGAACAAGCTGTTCGCCGCTCCGTTCGTCTATCACACATGGCCGCTCTGGTGGGTGGCGCAGAAAATAACCTGGCCACTGACGATCGGCGTGAAGGTGGTGGGCGAGTTTTTTCGACGTCTCGCCGGGCGTCCAGAACAGGATGACCCAGACGACGAGGAATTATTCGAAGATGAAATTCGCAGCGTGCTAACGGCCGGCCTTCGCGATGGCGTGCTTGAGGCAGCGGCTGGAGAGATGATTGAAGGCGTAATGGAGTTGGGTGACACCGACGTCAGCGACGTAATGACTCCCCGCAGTCGAGTGGATGCTCTTGAGAGCAAGACAAGTTTCACCGAGATGGTGCGATTTGTGATCACGGTACGCCGCACGCGAATCCCCGTCTACGACGGGTCACTGGATCAGATCCTCGGTGTACTCTACGTCAAAGACCTACTTCCCGAACTGGCCAAAGATAACGCGGAAGAGAGAAAAACACTGGCCCAATTACTGCGTCCGCCGTGGTTTATCCCGTCCACCAAGTCGTTGGACGCTATGCTGCGAGAGTTTCTCGCCACTCGAAAACACTTGGCCATCGTTGTGAACGAATACGAGGGGATGGTCGGCGTTGTGACAATTGAAGACGTGTTGGAGGAAATCGTTGGCGAAATCGTCGACGAATACGATCGCGACGACGGTGAGAATCTAATCCGCCTAAGCGACACCATATTGGAAACGTCTGGGGATGCAAGGATCGACGAACTAAATGAGCGACTTGGATTGTCACTCCCCGACGAGGACGATTTTGACACCATTGGCGGTTTGCTGATGCGGCGTCTCGGTCGCATTCCCGCAGAAGGAGAATCCGTCGCGCAGGACGGTGTGGTTGTCACGGTACTCGAAGCCAATGCGCGTCAAGTGAAACGTGTGCGACTCGAATGGGGCGGCGCGGCATAGAATTGGATCATCAAAGGACAAACGTATCGAGGATGAGTAACGCTCAACAACAGAAACCTGCCTCTCGCTGGCAACTGCGGGAGACAGAGTTGCGATTCTCCAAGATCCCATTGTTGATGGGGATCGTTAACATCACGCCGGACAGTTTTTCCGACGGTGGACGATTTTTTGACCCCGACCAAGCCGTGAATCATGCCCTGAATCTGCAATCGCAGGGAGCCGCCATCCTCGACGTTGGAGGTGAGAGTACTCGTCCGTATTCGACACCCGTCGAAGAGACTGAAGAGCTGCGTCGAGTTGTGGCCGTTGTCGGACGGCTTTCACGTGAAGCTCGCTTGCCGATTTCAATCGATACTACAAAGCCAGCGGTAGCCGACGCGGCACTAAAGGCGGGAGCCGAGATTATCAATGACGTGTCTGGCTTTCGTGATCCTCAGATGGTCGCAGTCGCAGTGCGCCACGGTGCCGGTGTGTGTGTGATGCACATGCAGGGAACACCACAAGGCATGCAGGATCAGCCCGACTATAAAGACGTCGTTGAGGAGATTCATGTTTACTTGGCGCAACAACGGGACATGCTGCTCGAGTGTGGTGTCCGCGCCGATCGCATCTGCCTGGACCCGGGAATCGGGTTTGGAAAATCACACGACCACAATCTGGAATTGATTCGAGGCGCAGCTCGATTTCACGACCTCGGTTGCCCTGTCCTGGTTGGACACTCCCGAAAGGGGTTTATCGGCAAGGTCGTTCAGGACCAGGATGTCGATCGCGATGCTGGCACGATCGCTGTGGCACTTCGTTTGGCGCAGAATCAAGTCTCGGTCATCCGAGTTCACGACGTTGCCGCCGTACGTCAGGCACTGTTGCTGTTCGACGCCTGTGCACCGGATGTTCACTATCGCTGAACGCGGGCAGACCCACCTTCGGCAAAGGCCTCGACTTCGGGTAGTGACGACATCGACACGTCCCCGGAAAACGTCGTCAGCATAGCACCGTGGGCCCAACCAAGACGGAGCGATTGTTCCGGATCACAACCGCTAATCAGACCGTAGATGAGCCCCGACGCGAAACCATCGCCACCCCCAATTCGGTCGAGTACATCCAATTCGCATGTCGGACTGACATAACGCTCTCCATTCAACCAGTAGACGGCCGCCCAGGTGTGCCGGTTCGTCGAGTGTACTTCTCTCAATGTTGTGGCGACGAGCTTCACGTTTGGAAACTTCTCTACTGCTCGATCAATCATGTCAAAGAACGTATCGGGATCCAGTTTCGATTTCGATTCCTCGACCTCTGGCCCTTTGATTCCCAAACCCTTTTGCAGATCCTCTTCGTTGCCGAAGAGCGCGTCCACGTTGACGACGATATCGCGAATCATCTTCTGACCAGCCTCAAGACCGCCGATCGAATCCCATAACTTCTCGCGATAATTCAAGTCGAACGACGTGACGGCTCCTTGCTGTTTTGCCGCCTTCATGCCATCAGCAATGACCGCGGACGTCGTTTCAGAGAGGGCGGCGAAAATTCCGCCAGAGTGAAACCACTTCACGCCGCCGTCCATGATCTCATCCCAGACAAAGTCACCGGTTTTGAGCAAGGCGGCCGCTTCATTTGCACGATTGTAGAACACGACGGGTGCACGAGTACCCTGGCCGCGGTCGCTGTAGACGGTTGCCATGTTGGGTCCGCGTACGCCATCGTGCTCGTACATCTTGTAGAACGGTTTGACGCCCATTTCACGAACACGGCCCTGTATCATTTCGCCAATGCCATTGTTCACCATGGCCGTCGCCATACCCGTTTTCAGACCAAAGCATGAGGCGAGGTTGGCAGCCACGTTGTACTCGCCACCGGATACGTGAATGTCAAAGGACTTCGCTCGGCGAAACGGCGTTACCCCCGGATCAAGACGATGCACCATCGCACCCAAAGAGAGGAAGTCCAATTGGCAATCGTCGGAACGAATATCTAGTGCACTCATCAATCAAATTCCTAACTTTCTAAGTCGGTTCAGCCGCCACATTGTGACTGCGTTTAAATCGTCACACTCGAAAAACCGCCGTCAACGATAATATTCTGCCCTGTCACAAACGATGAGGCGCGGTGAGATGCAAGCCAAACGGCGGCACCCGCCAGCTCCTGTGGGTCGCCAAATCGGGCCATCGGCGTGTGCCCGATGATCTGTTGCCCGCGATCGGTATAGGTACCGTCGTCGTTGAATAACAATTTACGGTTTTGCTCTGCCGGGAAAAAACCGGGACTGATCGCGTTGACACGAACACCCGTCAAAGCCCACTCGCGAGCCAGAAACTGAGTGAGATTGAGGACGGCCGCCTTGGCCGCCGAGTAGGCAACAACGCGAGACAAGGGGATCATCCCCGACGCCGACGCGATGTTGATGATGCTCCCCTTCTTTTCCTGCACCATCGTCTCACCGAAAACTTGTGAGGGCAGCAGCGCCCCGCCGACAAGATTGAGGTCGACCACCCCCTGCCATGCTTCGAGCGGAAGTTTGCAAAAATCAGAACCGGGGGGAAGGGTGGCATCTGGCCGGTTGCCACCAGCCGCACTGATCAGAATGCTCATGACGCCAAGCCGCTCACAGATCGCGTCGCGAGCGCGTGTTAGCGATTCGAGATTCACCGCATCGGCCTGTTCAAAACAGGCCGTGCCACCAGCCGCTTCAATCGACTTAACTCGCTCCATCCCGCGTCCTTCGCTGCGACCGACAATTGCGACTTTCGCCCCGCAACCAGCGAGCGCTTCGGCGAGTTGGCCGCCCAGGATCCCGGTGCCGCCGACAACAACGGCCGTTTCGTTTTCCAGGCCAAATAGAGAATTCAAGTTCATGGTCGTGTACTTTGATTAGAGTCCGTAAAAATGCGTCGCTGTGCCGCCAAAAATGAGCTCTCGCTCCGTCGAACTGAACGCTGCTGTCAAATCAACGAGCGCTTGGTGCACTACAGCATAACTTGCCGCCAATTCGCAGACCGGCCAGTCGGAGCCATACATACAACGTTTTGGGCCGAATGCCTCCAGCGCCAGGTCGACATAGGGCTTGAGGTCTTTGGTCTGCCAGTTTTGCCAATCGGCCTCGGTGACCATACCCGATAGCTTACAGTAAACGTTTGGGTACTTGGCCGCTTCCAGGAGTTGAGGTAGCCAATCCTCCGTCACCTGCTCGCGAATGCGAGGCTTTGCCAAATGATCCACTACCATTGGAAGGTCCGGCAGCTCTCGCGCCAAGGTGGCAGCATGATGCAGGTGCTTGACATAAAATAGCAAGTCGAATGGAACGCCATGTTTCTCCAGGACATGCAGGCCGCGCAACACGTCCGGACGAACGATAAAGTCGTCGTCGGGTTCATCTTGCGTTATGTGCCGTACGCCTACGAACTTGGGGTGGCTTTTCAACTCGACAACTTGATCCTCGCACTCCGGGCTCGCAAGATCTACCCACCCAACGACGCCGGCGATGAAGTCGTGCTCTTGAGCCAGTTCCAACACCCATTCTGTTTCCTTGACGTTGTGCTGCGTTTGCACGAAAACCGATCGATTGACCCCCTCGGCTGATATGAGTGGCCGAAGATCCGAGGGCAGAAAGTCGCGACGTATTTTGCTCAAATCAGGATCGTCAAGCCATCGGTAATCGAAGGGCTGTGTCAGCTGCCAAAAATGTTGGTGAGCGTCGATGCGTTGACTCATCTATCCGTCCATCCGAACGCCAAGAGTGACCAGTACATTGGCAAATCGTTGCTGGTCCGCCGTTTGAATCGTCAACACATGATCCGCTGTCGCCACCGCTTCATAAAACGCCCATTTCTCAATCGCCGCAAGTTGGAGATCGATTCCCAGCGCTTCAATGGTCTGTCGATAATCGTCCCAAACGGGTGGATCACCGTCCAACGCGTACGGCCCTTCGGTCTCGTACATCATCGTTTGAACGGCTTCGACGGGCACCGCCGATAGGACCGCTTCTAAGGCTTGATTACAATTGATCACGCCAGGCATCAGATTCATGGAAATGACCTGAGCATTCGGGCCCTTTTTGCTGGCCGCCGGGTAATTCCCATCGGCGATAAGCACTGTCGAATGGTGGCCGGCTTGACCGAGAACTGCGTTGATTTGCGGGTGGATAAGACGGTGATTTAGCATCGAGTGTTTTTCCTTTGGCCAGATATTGTAGGCAACAAACGGCTGTACTCGTTACGCGACCGCCGCTCGATATGCCTTGATCGTTTGTTCCGCGGCCGCATCGGAATCTGGATACGGAAGAGCCTCGGCAGAAAGATAACCCTCGTATTTAATCTCCCGTAAGGCGGCGATGATTGGCCCGATATCAAGATGTCCACATCCTACAGGGCGTCGATTCGAATCGACAAAATGGACGTGACCGATGTGACTGCCACCCACACAAAGCGCGGCGGCAATACCTTGCTCCTCAATGTTCATATGAAACAGGTCTGCCAACAGCTTGACGTTGTCCGTCGATAGCGAGTTCAGCAACTTGACGCCGTCGGCGACCGTGTTGACCTGATTCGTTTCATACCGATTTAGTGGCTCATAAATCAGCGGAACGTTGTATTGAGAGGCATATTCACCTAGTTTCTCTAGGGCGTCGGACAAGTATCCGCGGGCGGTCGCGGAATCGACCTCCGGTCCGCTGCTACCCTGCATCGAGCCGATGATCGCCGCGGCACCGTGGCCGCCGCCGAAGTCAATAATCGTCTTGATAAAGTCCTGTGCTTTGGCTCGATCGCTCGCATCGCTGGCGGCAAGTTGCAGGCGGTGCTTGACCCATCCTGCACCCGTCCCCACTGCAGCAAGTTTCAGCTCGTGGTCGGCGAGCAGGTTCGTCAGTAACTGCGGATCAACGGTATCGGCGGCTGGCGCAAATATCTCGATGGCGTCGTATCCCAAGCCTTGGGCCTTCCGACAGGCCGCCGGCAAGTCATCCCAGAAAATAAATGGGCCGCCTCGAGCCTCTTCAACCAGACTCACAGTGACACATGATTGCATTTTTTGTTGCTCCTTTCCCGCTGGAAAGCAAGTGTGTTAATCAATGTTCGTTCAGCGGAGCGTTGGATTGTTGTCCCAACTGCTCTTGGTATCGTTCTGCTAATTCTCGATTTGGACAACCGCTTTGACTACTCGTGCATCCGGGTCTAGCCATCGGGGAAACTCATCCAACATATCGTCCAACGAGGCTTGGTGCGTGATCCAAGGGCGTGTATCGATCGAGCCATCCTCGATCAAACCGATGATCCGGGTGAAGTCTTTGGAGAGAGCATTGCGGCTGGCGAACAGCGTGAGCTCGCGACGATGCACAATCGGAGCGTGTGGGAACTTCACTTCGTCTTGAGAGATGCCAACGTAGACCATTCGTCCGGAAAACGCACAGTACTGGATGGCCGCCGACATCGAATGGCAGTTGCCCGTCGCGTCGACAACGACGTCGCACAGTTTGCCGTCGGTCAGCGAATCTATTTGGGTCAATTCCGATCCATCGCCGCGGAACACGACTGTATCCGGTACGTTCATCGATTCGCGAACGAATTCCAATCGCGACTCGTTCATGTCCATGACGATCGTCTTAGCTCCGGAGATCTTCGAAAACTCGATCACACTCAACCCAATTGGACCGGCGCCAATCACAAGCACCGTTTCTGTTGGCTGAGGATTGCCCCGATCGACGGCATGGCATCCAATTGCCAATGTCTCGACAAGGGCACTCTGAGCGTGCGTGAGATTTGGAGCCAGATGGAGCTTACGCGCGGGCACGGTGAACAAACGCCGGAGCCCACCGTCACAATGAACGCCCAATGTCTGATGATGCTCGCAACAATTCGTGTGGCCTCGTGTACACGAATAACATTTCTGACAATTGATGTACGGCTCCACGGAACACCGATCGCCCGGTTTAACATTTTCAACACCCTCACCGACAGCCACAACCTCGACGCCCAGCTCGTGCCCGGGAATTCGGGGATAACTAAAGAATGGCATTTTTCCTAAATATCCGCCGTAATCTGTTCCGCAAATGCCGACGCAATGAACTCGCACCACGGTGTCTCCGAACGCCGGAGAGTCCGGCTCGGGAACATCGATAAATTGGAACTTCTTCGGTTCCGCGAGTTGAACCGCTTTCATCGTTCTACTCCTCTGTGCCAACACGCCAGATGCCTAGCCCGCATCCTTGGCGACGGTCGTTGGTTTGAATCAGTTGTTTTCGGGGAGGCCTTCGATATGGCCAATGTTCTTGACGGGAGCAAAAATCTTCAGCACTTTCGCCATCAACTCCTCGTCGATCGGTTCCTCGGCCCATTCGGCCCATTTTTGAATATTGCTTGGGTTCGCGCTACCCGCGATGGTGGTGGTGATCTGTTCGTTGGCGAGTGAAAACTGAACGGCAAGTTTGGCGATGTCCACACCATGTTCGCTGCAGCATGACGCGGCGGCTCGAGCGGCTTCCTTTACCTCGGCCGGTTCCTTCAACCAATCGGGTAGAGGCGAGTTGGTCAACAACCTCGCCGAGAACGGACCAGCATTCATGACGCCAACGCCCTTCTTCACGAGGTACGGCACCGACTCATCCTGAAAACGAGTGTTTTGTAACGTGTACTGGTTGTAACTAAGGACGCAGTCGATGTCGGTTTGGTCGCAGATAAATGGAAAGACCTTCTGAGGGTAACCGCTGAAGCCCACGAATCGGACCTTCCCCTGTTGCTGGATCTTTCGTAGCGCTGGAATGGTCTCGTCGACGATCTGCTGCATCGGCACAAACTCGACGTCGTGACACAGAATGATGTCCAAATGATCTGTCCCCAAGCGATGCAGAGAAACGTCGATACTCTCGGCAACTCGTTTGGCCGAAAAGTCAAAGTGAGACAAATCGTATCGACCCAGCTTTGAACAGAGCGTATAGCTGTCTCTCGGCACGTCCCGCAGGGCGATTCCCAACATCACCTCGCTCATTCCACGACCGTAGAATGGTGAAGTATCGATGAAATTCATGCCATATTCTAAAGCCACATGGACACTTCGCAGCGCTTCGTCCAATCGCACCTGGCGAAACTCTTGTCCCAACGATGACGCACCGAAGCTCACAATTGGCAATTCCAAACCAGTCTTGCCCAAGGCTCTCGTTCTCATCGTCAGTTCTCGTTACTCATGGTTGCATTCAGTGACATCGGATCGGGTTCGCACAATTGCTGGCGGCTGGCGTCAACCGTCAGCCAGAAACAGAGGGCACATATGCCGCACGTAGATGTTCTCCGTCACGTTGCGGGCGACAACTTCGCAGTTGGCTTTCAACAAGTCCAGATACCGTTGACCATGTTTCGCCGCAACCTTGAACGAAACGTGCAGTAGTTGGCGAAGATGCGCATTGAAATGTTCGTGGTCCTGGATGTGCCGCATCGCGCTCGCGAGTCGCGGTCCATCCCATTCGTTTACTTCATCCGCTGCCGGCAATTGCTGGCGATCGATGTCGATCACTGATGCGTAAGGCGCACAGAATTCCTCCACGTGCTCTAGGGCATACGCATAGATCTCCTTGACCAATGCCAGTCCGTCGCCGCCAGCTTCCGATAGACCGATCAACTCTTCGAGCCACGTCGTACCAGCCGTTTTCAAGTGCAGCCCGGCGCCCGTCCTTGCCAACGCACGACGGATGATTGGGTAAAGTGAAAATTTGTCACTGCCACTGTGCACGCTCATTTTCAGATTGGCCGGAAGTCCGTACGTCTCGATGGCAAACGCGATCACCGCCAAGTCATCGTTGAACTCCTGTTCGAATTGAGCCAGGTCGCCCACATAGTCCACACCTTTGTTAAATCGCCCGGTGAACTTCGGTGCAATCGTCTGAACTTTCACCTTCTCATCAGCGAGCATTGCCAAGATCACTAACAACTCAGGAGGTGTTTGTGGAGCGTCGGTTTCGTCCATCGAGACTTCTGCGATCAGTTGGTCTTCACCTCCCTTTTTATCCGCAATGTACCGGTAGATCTTGCCTGCTTCGCGAACCGCCAACATGTACTGGGACGCGATGGCAGAAACCGACTCGACCGTCAGCTCCAAGCTGTCTGCAATTCCTGGAATTTGCAACGACCCAAGTAACTCGTTGTGTTTGGCAACAAACGCATCGACCTCAGCAGAATCGATCGGTTTGCCAATACTGTCGGCAACATCAATCGTAAAGAAGTCAGAACAATTGAGAAAACGGTCGACTGTCGGCAGTCCAATATGATCCGCATCCACATGCCAGTTCTTTGACCAGCCCAACTCTCCAACGGCGACTTCAGCAGCGTCGAAGACACTCTGTGGCTCGGAGTTAACAAAAGTGTGTTCCCGATTCGACTTGTTCCAAACTGGGAAAACCTCCACACCCTGTTCCTCAATCATCTGAAAGGCACGCAATTGAGCTGCAGCTTGATGTGCAAACCGATCACCAACGCCGAAAGTAAACCGTTCCAAGATCATTGTTGACATTCCTCGTCCCAAATACCCCTCGGATCGGGACTGAAAGCGAATTGAATGGCTGGTGGGAGCCCTCGGCCGGGTGCTATAGTCGTCCCCCGCCTGAGCGAACTTGGCCGCAACAAACTTGTGGCCGGGAAAATCGACGTCAATTTGCAGACCGCCGACGAATTGGCAAGCCATTTGACGTGCCCATTAAACGAATGTATCGAAGATACCGTGCGACTTGCCACTACCCAAGGGGTGAGGCAGGCCTCGGATCGCCCGACTCGACCAGTTTCGATCGGGATTTTGAGGTGTTTACCCGGAGATAGGGCAAAATCGATGTAATCGTCACAACCGTCACGGTCACGGTCCAACAATCGTCAGATCCCGTATTTCACGCATAGTCGTTACACACGGCAAGTCGATGATTGCCTGAGACCGAGCGTGAAAAGACGATTGGCACGCGAATCATTAGCGCAGTACGAGGCTCGAGGATGGCGGCATTCCGCTCGATAGATCGCATCAACCGTCATTTCGGGCTGGCTCTCCTTGCCGCCATCATTTCGCTGTCTGGTTGTGCCACGCATCGACCACCGCCACCGGATCGAACTGTGGAAACGCCGGCCCCTAAGATCGTAACCGTAGCATTTCACCAGCCAGCCGACGCGACTTCCTCGCCCACCGAGGGCGATGCGCAGGACCGCCCAGTGCCCGGTACGGCTTCTCTGGATGCACTTGTCACAGCAGCCGTCGACGAGAATCCGCGGCTGGTTCGTCTTTACCGTCTCTACCGTGCTGCCGCTGCCCGTAGCCGTTATGTTGAAAAACTTCCTGATCCTAAATTCAGCGTGAACGTGTTTGGTAACCCCATTGAGACGGCTGCCGGTTCACAGCGCGCAAACGTTAGTTTGAGCCAGCTTATTCCCTGGTTAGCCAAACTCGATGCGGAACAACAACGCTCGTGCTTTGAAGCGCTTGCGGCCCGCGCCGACTTCCTCTCTGAAAGGTTGCGGGTTATCGCCGCATTGAAAACCGGCTGGATACGACTCTACGTCCTCGATCAACAGATCGATGTGGCGGAGGCGAATCAAGTACTGCTGAAGTCTCTTTTGGATGTGGCAAACGCCAGGTTGGCCACGGGAGGGGCTTCGCAAGGGGACGTGTTGTTGGGGATTCTCGAACTGTCCAAAATTGAAGAGCGACTCCTAACCGACCGCCGCCGTCGGGTTGCGACTGTCGCGGAGATGAATCGGCTAATCGCCCGACAACCAGACACGCCGATCCTAGGTCCCACCCAACTCTCCGTCGACGTACCCACTATCTCGGCAGCCGAGGGTCTGCAATTGGCACTCAGTTCCCAGCCCGAAATCCAGGCAGCACGACTGCGGACGAAGGCAACTTCCTGGGGAATCGAAGTTGCCCGCCTCAGCCGTCGCCCGAATGTTGCTCTCTCCGCCAACTACGCTTCCACGGATGACAATCGACCCGCAAGTCCTGTCGTCCGAGTTGGCGAGGACCCGTGGTCGATCGGATTGCAAATCAGCATGCCGATTTGGCAAGAGAAATACGACGCCTTACATGATGAAGCAACCTGGAAGCACCTTGCCGCCCACGGTTCTGTCGAGGACCTTGAAGACGGCTACGCGTCTCACATCCTGGATCTGCTCACCGAGGCTCACCGAGCCGCGGAGACGGCCGTCCTTTACCAAGACACAATCATGCCCCAGGCGCGCCAGACTCTTGAGGCCGATCAACAGTCGTATTCCACCGGAGCTGTCGAATTCGACCGAGTCGTGCAAGGCTACCGCAACCTCCTGACCCTAGAACTTGGCCACCTCCAGGCTGTCGGCGACCTTGGAATCGCTATCGCTCAACTTGAGCGAGCTGCCGGGGCCTCTATCCCCGTCTCAAAGTCAACGCCAACCCCGTAGGCTGCGTCCTGTCAGAATCAGCCGCTGGTCGCTAGCTCAAGTTCTTCTTTGTGGTCCGCCCTTTGGCGCTTTTTTTCGGGCAGGCACGGGACGCTAACGCGTGCCTGCTGATTCGTCAACGTTGCTCTGCTAGAGCCCAATTCGGATGGAGCTGCCGAATGGGACATCGCGGAGTAGTGGAGTAGTATTGTTCTGTGGGACGCACCCACCGTGACCGCCGTATCGACTGGGATTTTTTCATGGGACATTCGTTGCGAACGATGATTGCCTAAACGATGACGGCATTGCTGTCTCTGCCATTGCCGGACCGCGCCCGATATTCTGGAACTGCTAACGCTGCTCGTTGTGCCTGTCATCTACTCGGCCATCAAAAAGCAACAGCTCTATTCACTGAGCGATCCAGTCGAGGCGCAGGTAGAGGGTTAGTTGCCGTATCCAGCTCGCCCGCTGGCCTTAGCCCAAATACCAGCACGAACCCCAAGTGAGTCAGAGGGTTGTCGGCCACGATTCACTGTCCGCTAGCAGTTGTCAGTTCAGTACTTCTCTCTAAGCTGCCTCGCAGCCTCGGCCTCGTTCTTCAATTTGCAATAGACTTCGTCAATACTGACTTTCGCAGCGGAGCCAGGCGCGAATCCGCAATCGGGATTCAATATAATCTGAGACGGCTCGAGGTATTCCAAAGCGGATTCCACACGAGCTACAATCGTCTCGACCGAGTCAATTTGACCGGGCTGGCAACTGACGCAGCCGAGGCCCACTTCAACTCCATCGGGCAATTGTCGAAAGACCGACATCTCACCAGCCCCTGGTGTTGTGAATTCCATCGTGATGTGTTGAACATCCAGCCGCGCCAACTGAGACAGAATTGGATCATAACTTCCGGCGTGGTCGTGCTCGCCCCGAGCGCGCGCCCCCGCTCGGCGACATAAATGGACGGCCAATTTGACGCCAGCGATATTTTGGACAACTTGGTTGTCCATGTCGACGGCAAAGTCGGCGGCTCGATCTGGATCGTCGTACTGAGCGCGAACATCGGGATCGACGAACAAACACAAGTGCGGGTCGTCAATCTGAATAATCGAGACACCTTCTTCGCGAAGCAGTTCAACTTCCCGTCGCAAGATGGGGACGCAGGCCTCGACAAACGACTCTCGTGTGGGGTACGCCTTCGAAGACCTGACGGGATCCCACATTCGTTCCCCTAACAAAGCCGGTGCCGGCAACGTGGCTTTCACCGGGCAGTTCGTCAGCGATTTCAGAAAAGCAACCTCTTGAGCAATGTGTCCTGGCTGCTTCGGATGTAGTCGATCGACAACGATCGTCCAGGGACGCCCGTCTGCCGGATTGTAACCCAATTCAAATCCGTGCGCCATTTCCGCGATCACACCGATGTACGACTTCCGCCACCACTCCCCGTCGGACACGACATCCAGACCAGCCGACTCTTGCAACGCAACGATGTAGTGGATCGCAGCGCCCATCAACCGCCGGTATTCGTCGTCAGCTAGGCTCTCGTCGGCAATCAGCTCCTTAACAAAATCAGGCCGAGGCATCGATCCAATGATCGATGCTGGAAAAAGCGGTTGACCCATTTTCCGTTCCCCTTCGATGCGACGATCTACTTTTCGCAGTGACGACTGCACCAATGCTGACGAGCGTATTCGAAATCTTGTTGAGTATCTATTTCAATGTATCCGCCAGGCGTATCGACATGGGACACTTGCTCTCCACGATCGATCATTTCTTGGAGCAGCAGAATGAAGTAGGCTTTTTCGAATAATTTTGCCTCACGCCAAGGCTTGCCCGAGAATTCTTGTTGACAACGAATGTAGTGCCCTTGAAGGCTTGCGGCTCCTGCCGCTGAGAAACCGGCCACGCCAATGAATTCGCCGTACGACTCGGATTCGGCGAGTCCACGGTGAATTCGTTCCACTTTTCCGTTCTTAACCGTCACCTTCTCCGCATCATCGGACGGATGTTCAGTCCTTGCTTGGTAGCGGACCAGCCAATCGGTGTCGACTCCCACGACGACGTCGTCAGAGTGCCCGAGAATGCGACGAACGATTTCTGCGGTAAAAAGAATGTCCGAGTAACAGCAAATAAACGGACCATCCATCAGGTCCTGGGCACAAAACAACGATGCCAGGATGTTGTTGTTTGGCCAATCCTGGTTCTGACGAAATGTAAACTGCGGATACATCTGTTTTACTTTATCGATCTGGTATCCGCCGATAAAACAGATGTCCGTCACGTCGTTGGCCACAAAGGCCTCGACCGTCCAATCCAAAATCGTACGACCGGCAACTTGAGCAAAACACTTAGGCGAATCAGCGGTCGTCGGCATCAACCGGCTCCCTCGCCCAGCACCAATTATGATCGCCCGCACGGCTTCCCCTTTCAGCTTGACTCATCACCGGCGGTAGGTTGGCTACCGGTCCGATTCCACAGCACTGCCACCATAATGGCTGCCAGTAGCGCCCAGCCGGCCCACACACGGATCACAACTTCCCATTCGTAGCGATCCTTGAGATACCCGGTTACAAAATCGCCAACCAAGGCTGCACCAATATAGCCAAAGAAGTTGACAAAACCAGCGGCGGCCGCCGAGGTACCTCGACGAGCCAAATCGGCTGGGGCCGTTCCCACAAGGATGACTTGGGCACCGTAAATACAAAACCCCGCGGCAGCCAGCAGGAACAGGGTACCGAGCGTGGAACTGCGTGCAACGTAGTCGTAGGCTAACGTGATGCCGCACAGAACCAACAGCAGAAAACAAACCACTGGCGCTCGGCGGCTGGAAAAATATCGGTCGGAAATCCAACCGGACGTCACGGCGCCGAACACGCCACCCAACGGCAGCACAGCAAATTTTACTGCGGATTTTAGAATCTTCGTATTCAATTCCTCATCGCTGCCGCTGACTTCGACCAGATGAATAACTCCCCAATCCAAGTACCCGTACCGGATGGCGTTTGTCATTCCCAGTGCCAACCCAAGAGGCCACAACAATGGATTACATACGGTCTCCAGGAAAGTCTCCCACGTTGACAACTTTGATTTTGGTTTTGTGACTTCGGCAGCGGTCGCCTGACTTTCATCTTCATCGCTGGTAGTTTTCGCTGGCTGTTCACGCAAGAAACACAACATGCCGATTGCGGCTGCCACTAAGATCAATGGCGGGACAAACATGGCGCCGCGCCAACCGAGCAGGCTGAAGCCAACACCAGCCACGACATAAGTCAAACCGGCCGTCAACTGATATCCAGTACCGACAAACCCCATGACAAATCCACGTCGCTCGACCTCAATCCAGTTGCCCACAACCCGTACACACGGAGTCCAGCCCAGAGACTGAAAGTAGCCGTTGCACGTCCAAATGAACAAGAACAAGTACAAACCATGACTAAACCCGAAGCAGTAGTTGAGCGCTGCCGAGGCAAACATGCCAATCGCCAACATGACTCGGGCAGAACAGCGTTCAGCCAGCTGGCCGTTGATCAACTGGCCGACCGCGTAGGCGATCTTCAATCCCATCAAGACGATGGCCATGTCCTGCTTCGAGAGACCGTATTCCTGTTCGATTCCAGGTAAGGCAACCGAGATATTCGTGCGACAAAAATAGAACGCGCCGTAGGTCATCCACACCGTCCATGCTATTTGCCACTCAGCCACGCTGAGGCGGGGACGGGACGATCTAGACTGTGGCCGCGTTTCCTTGCCGGCGGATGTTGGGCCTTCTGGCACTAAGCGCTCCTCTTGTTGCGATCTTCAACGTTGACGAAAGTCATGATTGTACCGTCGAGCGCGAGAAAAACTACGGACTGCCCGTTGTTGAGTCGTTCCGGAAGGAATTCGTTTGCCGCTTGAACATCGGAGTTCTGACCGTAGAACTGTCGGTAGGCGTCGAATAACGGAGCAAGCAACTCGATGTGAGACGACGTCGCTCGCACGATGTCACAGCCGGCCCGATTCAAATCAACTGGTTCGATCGGCATTTGGGTACCCTTCAAGGCTAAGCCTACTAGAATAACCGAGACACCAATGGCGGCAAAAACGTTCGCGGCATATGCGCGTGACATCGTTTGTTCATTCCACTTCTTCACCGTTCCACTCCGCATCGCGGGTAGTTGCTTGTTGAAGTGTCAGATGATGACGCCTAGCGACCCAGGCGAATTCACAAATGGCCGCGAACACCGCCACGCTAGGTAAAGGATCCGTCCATCGCCACATGACTTCCTTTGCCCGCAGCAAGTCTCGTGGCAATTGTTTCAATTTTCCTCGTTTCCAAGCATCCCCCACGCCCCACGTTGACATGGCGAATCCAACCATACTAGGTATGGAGTAGGCGCCCAGCGGGTCTTTTCGCTCACCCCTGAAGGCCGACAGAAGGTCACCATCGTCGGCCAGAGAATAGACTCCACTTGTTGCTCGGGGATTCGCTTCGATGGGCCAAAGTGTACCGTCCTCGGCTTCGATAATGTCGAATCCAATCATGCCGGTAAACGTCAACTCTTCCAATAAATCGGCTACGTACTGACGGATGGCAGGATGACGTTGAGGTACAAAGTAGATCCCCGCACCCTTGCCAACGCGATAGACGGATTCATAGCACACGTGGGCTTGGAGTCGGCCTTGTGAGGCGATGCTGAATGAACAGAGCTCGCGCCCTTCGATGCGCCGCTGTGCAATCCAGCCGCGATCGGCGGTCGGATGCAGATGATTCAACTGGTCGGTGGTTGGCGAGATGAGCGTTTCTGAAGCAAACCGCGAGTACATTGGTTTGAATACCCATTGCTCCGACTGCGACCGAAAAGCGGACAGATCCGAGTCACTCCATAATGGGTGAGATTCTGGAGGACGTGTTCCATTCACGGACGTGACTTGGGTAAACAGCCACTTGTTATGAAGTTTCTTTAGAAGCGACGAGGGTGCGACGAAGACTCGGCACGGAACGCGATCATGAAATTGCGCTGCATAAAACACTTCTTCGCAAACCGGGATCCACAGATCGATAGAGTATTGTTTAATCGCTGCAGTGATTTCTCGGATCCAGTCATGAGGTCGGTAGGCAACCGAAGACACACGGATTCGCCGCACTACTGATCGAGAACAGGCCGTCACATCCCAATAGATGCTATCGGCCACATAAATCTGATGCCCCTCGCGGTGCAAGCGACGTGCCAGCTCAAGCGCCGCCGGCGATCGGCTCCCCGTAAGCAAGACTCTCATGGTCAGATTCCCGCCGGCCTTTGAGTCAAATCGATGCCTTCTTCCGTCCGCATTCGTTCGCCGTATTTGCACAAGGGGAGCAGAGCAAAGTGGCCAGAACTGTGATCGGTCTTGTTGATCGGTCGCTCTGATCGGTCAATTGCGGTTAAATTATAGTCAGTTTGGTCTTGGAGATCACGCTGGAGTCACAAGAATACAATGCCACTCGATCACAGGCCACTGCGCTTCGCTCACCATAGGCGTCACATCGCAGCGACCATACGATCCTCATTCAGGCAAATGAGACCAAATGAAGCCCGCCAAAGGAAAGATAAAAGAGAACGCCGAACTGAAAGAGGCGTTCCGTGGCGCTTGCCTTATTTCCATTGCGGCTGGCGTCGGCGTGAGTTTCGTTGTCTCGACGTTCGGTGAGATGATCTGGGGACTCGGCGGAGGAATCGCAGTGTCGGGGGCCTTGTTTGCAACGTTGGTCACAATAATTCGTTCTGGCGACGGGCCGGGCAACGAGGGTGAGGTCGACGAGCAGGGATTCCGTCACGGCAGATGGCGGTGGGAGTACGATGACGGAAAACTCGAGAGGGAAGAACACTACGACCACGGCGTTCGACAAGGTCCTCACCTGACGTGGTACGACAATGGAAACAACGCCGAGGAACGACACTTTGAAAATGGGAAAGTGTGTGGCGAAACGACCATCTGGTACAAGAATGGCACAGTGTGCGAACAGTCCATCTTCGAGAACGGACGGATGAAAGGGCCGCACGTCGAGTGGTACGCGAACGGCCAGAAGAAACTCGAGTGTCATTATTTCGATGAAGATCAGCTTGACGGGGATTGGATCGCATGGCACGAGGATGGGCAAAAAAAGATCGAGGCTCACTACGATCACGCAACGCCGGTCGACACGTGGACTGAATGGAATTCGCAAGGACAGAGGGTCTGCGAAACGACTTTCCTGGCGGGTGTCCAGCAGGCAAACTCGACTGCTTACTTCGAGAATCCGCCGCGGCAAAAACGCCGAGCATCCCATCCGTTGCTCTTTATCGTAATGCTTGTGTTAGTTGCCTATGCGTTTTATCACGAAATTCAACCCTTCTCCTTCTTCATCCCGCTCGTCCTGGTTATTTTCATACACGAGCTGGGACACTTCACCATCGCCAAACTCGTTGGCATACCGCTCAAGACATTCGCCGTCGGCACAGGCCCAAAGGTATTCGGCTATCACTTTCGAAATACAGCGTATGAAATACGTCTCTTTCCAATAATGGGTTACGTGCAGGAGTACCGGCTGCGAGTATCTGAGTTTAGACATTTCAAGAACGCACGACAGTCGCCCGTTTCACCTGACGACTCAACGCAAATCGAATATTCGGAGTCTCGGCAGACAGGTTCGGCGTTTGTTTCCCGACCGCGGCGATTGTCCTACTATTTGGGCGGAGTTGGATTCAACTTTCTAACCGCTTTTGTCGTCTTGTATGTTGGGTGGTTTCATGCCCACGCAGGCTCCACTGACGTGATTCTCGGCTTCTCCGATTCGCTGGAAAATCTTTGCCGATTCATACTATATCCGTTCGATTCAGCAACCATCGAACCGTTCGTGTTAGCCGGAGATTTTTGGCAGATCGTGGCAATTGTTAGTCTTATCGCAGCCGTGTTCAACTTGATTCCGCTCGGGTTTCTTGACGGATTTCATGTTCTCAAGACATTAATGGGCATGGCGCTACGGAGAGAAGTACCCGACAAATGGCTGATTCCACTGAAGGTCACAGGATCGTTTTTGCTCTTCGTCCTATTGTTCTTTGAGGTCCTCTTTCAGGGCGCAGCCGTGGTTGTCGGAATCTCTCAATTCGTAGAATCACTACATACACCCGAGATTGTCGGGCAAGTGAAATCAAGCCGTTTTCTCGATGGTCCGGTCCCCTTGATCTCCGCAGAAGGCCGGCGAGAGGTCGCAGCGATAGACAACCACCGTTTCTTCCGTGTCACGTTGCAATGCAGTGGCAAGCAAGTATTGACCACGGACGAATATTATCTCCTCTGCTTCACGGAAAAACGTGCCCCTCGCGAGAAAATCTACCACCGCCCTATTGGCGTCTGTTTCGGTAAGCCACACGCAAAGTCCGTGTATAACGATCGCCAGCGGGTCTCACGAGTCGAAATTCAGTCGGAAGAACCAAATTCGATGCGACACACAGTACTATTGTCCGGCGATAAAATTACCGGCATGACGCTTTTTGATCCCGAGATTACGTTGTTATACGAGGTGAAACGCGAAGCAAAGATTTTCGAATTGCACTACGAATCAGAAATCATTCCCCTCACAACGGGCAAATCACCGTAGGTCATATTCGACCGGGCCTTGTAGACTCGCAACCGGAGAGTTCGACGTTATGGCATCCGACAATCAGAGTAGATTTGGATTTTCGTTGGAGCAACTTCCCTGGGTGCAA
>LWDU01032546.1_pt1 | contig 27374 bp, 23 predicted proteins | sample 727161 | NCBI WGS metagenome assembly LWDU01 (sample SAMN04566230, study PRJNA314399) | hydrothermal vent metagenome | isolation source: deep sea hydrothermal plume seawater | place: Mexico: Gulf of California, Guaymas Basin | collected 2004-07-11
GCTGGCGGTCGAAGCGCAGAGCAGCGTAATCCGGTTGATGTCCTCGTGCGCACCTGAGCGGATGCTGCCGGCCGGGATTTCAGGCGGCAGCGGGGGGTAGTGGATGACGCGCAGCGTCGTGTCGCCCCACTCGGCCATCTCGCGCAGCCGTGCCCCCTCCTCGCCCAGATAGAGTGCGCACGCCTCGAGCAACGTGTTGGCCATCGCACCGAGCGTGTCGTAGAGCGCCAGCGTCGTCTCGCGGAAGCCGGGGCGCTCCGCGGGCCAGACGTTCGGCCCCCAGTGCGGCAAGTGCGGGTCGTCTGCCGGTAATTCGCGTCCCACCATCCAGAATTCCTTCAGGTCCGGCGCGTTCGAGTCGCGCGCGTGCTCCTGCCCGAAGCTGGTGTAGCCGCGCTGCCGCATGATGTCTGGCCGCTCGCAGGCGCGCTTCGTGTCGTCGGGCAGCGCGAACAGCGCCGCCGCCTCGGAATAGGTGCGCACCAGCAGTTCCGGCGCGATGGAATGGTGCGCGACGGCGAAGAAGCCGATGTCGCGCAACGCGTCGCCGACCGTGGCGGTGAACTCGGGCGTGCCGGCGTCGCGCAGGTCGACGACAGGGATTGATGCGCTGCCCATGTGCATAGGAGTCGCCGCCAGCGCTTAAACCCGCGGTCCCTGCCGGTCACATGAACCCGATTGAGCGCTTGCTGGCGTCGCGCAGCGGGACGGAGCTGCGGCTGCAGGTGCTCGGCGCGCTACTGCTTTTCGAGTATACTGGCTACGCTCTCATCAACCACCTGACGGTGTGGCGTGCTGACACGCTCGGGCACAACTACCTGGAGCCGTGGTCAGCGCTCGACAACGCGATTCCGTTCGTCCCGGCCGCCATCCTGCTCTACCTGCCGCTGCTGCCGATGGTCGCGGTGCCAGCTTTCGTGCTCTCCGAAGCGAAAATCCGTACCGGCTTCTGGACCTACATCGGGGTCATCGCTTCGTCGTTCGCGGTCTTCCTGCTGGCGCCGATGAAAATGTCGCGCGCTGGGCTCGAGCCCGGCGCGCTCGAGCCGCTGTTCGAGCTGATGTGGGCGATTGACCCGCCCTTCAATACATTTCCCAGCCTGCACGTCTCGCTCGCGACCCTCGCCGCGCTGGTGGTGTGGCAGCATGACCCTCGGCTCGGCCGCTGGATGGCGCTCGGCGCGACCGTGCTGACGCTCTCGACATTCCTCGTCAAACAGCACTTCATCAGGTTGCCGCGCTCTGGTATCGCTACCACTACTTGCCGCGCGCACGGCTCAAATAGCCGCGGCAGCTGGCCCACCATGTCGCTGCCAGCCACTAGCGCCGAGCTGCTTGACTGGGGCTGGGACGACTACGCACCGCACTACGAAGCGCTCGCGAGCGCCGAACTGGACGCGGCGTCCGTCGGCGACTGGCTACAGCAGTGGTCGGACCTGGTCGAACTGCTCTCGGAAGTCGGCACGCGGATGCACATCGCGACGACGGTCGACACCACTGATACGGAGGCTCGTGACGCCTACCACGCCTTCTTGGAGCAGGTGGGCGAGCCGGCGCAGGCGGCCGAGCAGCGGCTGAAACAGCACCTGCTCGCATCGGGGCTCGAACCGGACGGCTTCGGAGTGCAGCTGCGCGCGATGCGCAGCGAGGCGGAGCTCTATCGCGAGGCGAATTTGCCGCTCTTCACCGCGTCGAAGAAGCTCGCCAACCGCTACGACGAAATCATCGGCGCGCAGTCGGTCGAGTGGGACGGCGAGGAAAAAACGTTGGCACAGTTGCAGCCGGTGATGCTAGAGCAGGACCGTGACCGCCGCAAGGCGGTCTGGCAGCTGGTGACGGAACGTCGCCTGCAGGACCGCGACGCCATCACCACCATCTGGCAGGAGCTGCTCGAGCTGCGCTGCACGATTGCCGCCAACGCCGATTGCACCGACTTCCGCGATTTCTGCTGGAAGGCGCTGCAGCGCTTCGACTATTCGCCCGAGGACTGCCTTGAATTCCACGAGGCGATTGCCGCGGTGGCGCTGCCGGCCGCCGGGAAGCGGCTCGCGCTGCGGCGCGAGGCACTGGGTGTGGGCGATTGACCCTCCCTTCAATACATTTCCCAGCCTGCACGTCTCGCTCGCGACCCTCGCCGCGCTGGTGGTATGGCAGCATGACCCTCGGCTCGGCCGCTGGATGGCGCTCGGCGCGACCGTGCTGACGCTCTCGACATTCCTCGTCAAACAGCACTTCATCAGAAGGCGCCGGGCGGCTACTGTACCGAATACCACCGGCAGAGGCTGCCGTTCATCTTCATGAACGCGGTCGGGGTCCACGGCGACGTCCAGACACTGCTCCACGAAGGGGGGCACGCGTTCCACGTCTTCGAATCGGCGCAGCTGCCCTGGGCGATGCAGCGCGAAGTGGGAATGGAGTTCGCCGAGGTGGCGTCGATGGCGATGGAACTGCTGGCGGCGCCCTACCTTGCGGAGCGCGACGGCGGCTTCTATTCCGACGAAGAAGCGGCGCGCGCCCGCGGCGAGCATCTGGAGCGGTCACTGCTCTTCTGGCCCTACATGGCGGTCGTCGACGGCTTCCAGCACTGGGCCTACACGCATCCCGCTGCCGCAGCGCAGCCGGCGGAGTGCGACGCCGCGTGGCTCGATTTGTGGCTGCGGTTCCATCCACACCTTGACTGGAGCGGCTTCGAGGATTACGTCGCGACCGGCTGGCACAACAAGCTGCACCTTTACCACGTGCCGTTCTACTACGTCGAATACGGCATGGCGCAGCTCGGCGCGGTGCAGGTGTGGGCCAACGCGCTGCGCGACCAGCAGCAGGCGGTCGCCGATTACCGGCGCGCACTGGCGCTGGGCGCGACGGTGACGCTGCCGGAGCTCTACGCCGCGGCGGGCGGCCGTTTCGCCTTCGACGCGGAGACGCTCGGCGACGCCGTGTCGCTCATCGAGCGCACGCTGGGGGACCTGGCGGCGTGAGTGAAGCCGTGCAGGACCGCTATGCGCCGAGCAGCATCTGCTTCGGCTGCGGCCCCGCCAACAAAGAGGGGCTCCACATCAAGTCGTTCCGCGACGGCGAGGGGCTCCGCATGACGTTCCAGCCGCAGGCACAGCACCAGGCGTTTCCCGGCGTCATCAATGGCGGCATCATCGGCGCGCTGCTCGACTGCCACGGCAACTGGACCGCCGCCATCTCCATCATGGACCGGCTCGGGCTGGAGCAGCCGCTCTGCACCGTCACCGCGCAGTATGAGGTGAAGCTGCGGCGGCCAACGCCGTTCGGCCCCGCGCTGGAGGTGCGCAGCCGCGTGCTGGCGCTCGAGGACGACCGCGCCGAGGTGATGCTCGAACTCAAGGCCGACGGGGAAACGTGCGCCACCGGACGCGGACTGTTCGTCGCCGTGCGAGAAGGCCATCCGGCGTGGCACCGCTGGGGATGAGCGACGACAAATTGTGGAGCGCCGCACTGCGCCACCACAACGCCCGCGACTACCACGAGGCGCACGAACTCTTCGAGGATTTATGGCTCGAGCAGGGTAATCGCGCCGACAAGGACATCGTGCAGGCGCTTGCGCAGGCCGATGCGCTGGCGGTGCACCTGGAAACCGGAAATTTGCGCGCCGCACAACGGCTAATGCGCCAGCTCCCGCAACTAGCGGCGGCGCTGCCCGACGCGTGGCGCGGCGCCGAACTACGGCCGCTGCGCGAGTGGGTCGCCGAAATCGCCACTACGATTCCACCGCAAGGTGATGGGCCACCGGTGGAGCGGCGAGCGCCGCCTTCAATCGGTGAGCGCAGAGGTTAGCGCGTCATACGGCCCCGGCTCGGCCGCGACTGCGGCGCGCAGCGGCTCGAAAAGCCGGTCGAGCGCAGCGGCGGTGCCGTTCTTCAAGTCGAGCGGGTGCAGTTCGCCGCCGGTGCACGCCGCTTCGAGCGCAGCGTAATCGTCGAAGGCGACCGGGCCGCCGAACTTCTCGGGGCGGTCAATCGTAACGTCGTCGAGCGCGGGTGCGAGCAGGTGCTCCCAGATATCGAGCACGGGGTTGCCCCTGCGCTCAGGCGGGCAGAACGCCTTAGAGAGTTTTTTCTGCAGCTGTTTGGCGCTGTCATGCACCAGCAACGCTCCCGTGGGGTCGGACTTCGACATCTTACTGTCGGTGTCCATCCGTCCCGGCCCCGAGAGCGAGCCGAGCAGCGGCGTGTGCAGCGCGACGATTTTCGGCAGACGCAGCTTCTCGGCAGCGTCGCGTGCGAGCATATGCGCATGCCGCTGGTCCATCCCGCCCAGTGCCAGGTCGACTTCGAGTGCGTAGATGTCGGTCGCCTGCATCGCAGGATAGAAGAACATGCTCGTGTCGGAATCAGCTTCGTCCTCGTTGCGCCCCATAATCGATAGCGCGCGGCGCATCCGCTTGAGCGAGGTCGCCTTGGCGACGCGCAGCACCTGCTCCCAGTAGCCGTCGCTGCACACCAGCTCGCTCGCGGTCTGGAACTCCACGCCGGGGGCGAACACACCGAACATCTGCCGCTGGTATTCGACACCTGCGCGCAGCGCGTCCCAGTCGCTGCCGAGCTTGTTGTTGATGAAGCCGTGCCAGTCGGCGAGCAGGACGGTGACGCTGAAGCCGGCGGAAATCAGGTCGCGCACCTTGAGCATTGGCACCAGTGACCCCGCGTGCAGCAGGCCGGACGGCTCGAAGCCGACGTAAGCCGTCGGCTCTGCCTTCGCATCCAGCAGCGCTTCGAGTTCGGGCTGCGTGACGCACTCGGCCACCCCGCGCAGCACCATTGCGAGTCGTTCCGCCATCATGCTTCACTCCCACTCGCCCTTTAAGTGGCTGCGGCCGTTCCAGCGACCGTCGGCAGCAGAGTTCCCGCCAGACGATTAATCTACGACAAAACGGGTAGATAAGTATTTATAACGAGGACCGCTCGACGGTCGGAGAGAAATATGTCCGAAGCTGCAGACAATCCGGAAGTACTCGAGGCAGTCCGCCTACTGATGGGCGACTTAGTGCGCGAAAAGCAGTACATCATGCTTGTTGCAGAGCCCGGTGAAGGAGATCCCCTGTTAGGCCGTTTCAGGACCGTCAATGATGCGAAACGCTTCGCAAAGAGAAGCGAAATAGAACGCTTCTCGCTCTGGACCGAACTGCACCTCGGCGAGGGCGGTGGGGATGACGATGACCTCAGCCTTGATGAAGAATTCGAGGAGAGCGATCTTGATGAGGAGCTGGGCGACCTGCTCAGCGATGATGAGGAGCTGCCCGACCTCGAAGAGGATGAGGAACTGGACGACCTTCTATGAGTCTCCAGGTTGAAATCCACGAACTTCTCGATAAAAACCTGAAAGGCGCGACCGTTATTGACGGTTTTCCCGGTGTAGGACTGGTCGGCACGATTGCCGCCAACCACCTTATCAACTCGCAGAGCCTCGAGCAGATTGGCGTCATCGAGAGCCCCCATTTTCCCGCCGTCTCGGTGGTCAAGGACGGCGTGCCGCACAACCCCGTGCGGCTCTACGCCGGCGAACAGAGCTGCCGCGACGGCACCTGTAACCAGCTGGTGGTCTGCGTCAGCGAGTTCTCACCTCCGGCGCAGCTGACCAAGCCACTCGTTACGACGCTTTTCGACTGGATGCTCGACAAGGGATGCACCCGGTTGGTTTCAGCCGAGGGATTCCGCACTGCCGACGGCGACGCTGTCCCCGACGAAGTCTACGGCGTCGGTTCGACCGAGAAGGCACGCGGCTGGATTGGCGACGCGGGCGTAATTCCGTTCAAGTTCGGCACCATCGGCGGTGTTTCGGGAGTGATGCTCAACGAAGGCAAACGGCGCGGAATCGACGTACTGAGCCTGCTGGCTGAGGTCAAGGAAGATATCCCCGACGCCCGTGCGGCAGCCCGCGTTATCGCAGCACTGGACGAGCTACTGCTCGCCATCAAGCTCGATCCGGAGCCGCTGTTGAAAGAGGCCGAGGAACTCGAGGCACAGCTGCGGCTGACGCGCGACCAGGCACCCGCCGAGGCGCAGCCGGAAACGCCACGGTACATCGGCTAAGCGTTTTACCACCGTCGGACTGAGGGGCGCGTGACCCACGCAAAAGCGCTCGCTGCGGCCGAAGAAACGGTCGCCGCCGCGCTACAGGAACTGGACTGGCCGGCGCTACCGCTCGACCGCCGCCCTCGGCAGGGCGACCTCGCCGTCATCTGCTTCCCCGCCGCGAAGCAGCTGCGGCAGCTACCGGAGGCGCTGGCGACAGAACTGGCGGCTGCGCTCGCCGACCGTGGGCTGCGCGCGACGGCCGACAGCGGCTACTGCAACATCACGCTCGACTGGCGTCCGCTGGCTGCGCCGTTGCTGGCCGAAATCAGCGCTGGTGATTTCGGCACCCGCACCCCGACTGGCCGCCGCGTGCTGATTGAGCACACTTCGGCCAATGCCACCGGCCCGTTCCACATGGGGCGCGCGCGTAACCCGATTATCGGCGATACGCTGGCGCGACTGCTGCGCTACGCGGGCGACGAGGTCGCGACCGAGTACTACGTCAACGACATGGGCCGGCAAGCGGCCACGCTCGCGTACGGTCTGCGCCACTTCGCGCCGGGCGACGCGCCGAAGGTCGACCACGCGCTGGTCGAATGCTATCGGCAGGCGAACACCGCGCTCGAGGAGGACTCCGCCGCGAAGGAGGCAATTTACGCGCTGATGGAGCGCTGCGAAGAGGGCGACGCGGAAGCGGCCGACGAGGTCGCGGGCGCCGCCGAAAAGATGCTGGCGGGCATGCGCGAATCGCTGGCGAGGCTGGGTGCCGAGGCCGACGCGTATTTCCACGAATCGGCACTCGTCGCTGGCGGTGCCGTCAACGACGTTATCGAACGGCTGGCGCAGTCCGCGCTCTGCGGCAACGATGACGGGGCGAAGTTCCTTGACCTTGCGGGGCACGGCATTGCCGGCCGCAACCAGCGCTTCTTCTTCACGCGTAAGAGCGGATTGAGCCTCTACACGACGCGCGACGTAGCCTACCATCTCGACAAATTCGACCGCTGGGACATGGCGCTGAACGTCCTCGGCGAGGACCACAAACTGCAGTCGCAGCTGCTCGGCATCGCGCTGGGCGAGCTCGACGCCCCCGCGCCTGAAGCGGTGTTCTACGCCTTCGTCAGCCTGCCGGGCGGCAAGATGTCGACCCGCGCCGGACGCGTCGTCTACCTCGACGACATGCTCGACGAGGCGCAGCAGCGGGCGCTCGCGGAACTCGAGCAGCGCCGCCCCGACATGGCTTCCGCGCAGCGACAGGCGCTGGCGACCGCCATTGGAACGGGGGCATTGCGCTACAACATCCTGCGCGTGCAGGCCGAAAAGGGCTTCACTTTCCGCTGGCAGGACGCGCTGAGCTTCGAGGGGGACTCGGCGCCGTTCACGATGTATTCGCACGCGCGCTGCTGCGCCATCCTGCGGCGCGCCGACGGAACGCTGGGCGGCGACCCTCCCAGTGAACTGCACCCGACCGAGGAGGCGCTGCTGCGGCAGCTCGCGCGCTGGCCGGCGACGGTCGCGCGCGCCGCCGACGAGCGCAAGCTGCACCTGCTGCCGTCCTGCGCGCATGGCTTGGCGGGGGCGCTGAACGGCTTCTACCGCGACTGCCCGGTGATTGGCTCCGACGCCGAGGGGTTCCGGCTGGCGCTGGTCGACGCGACACGACGCGTGCTGGCAGATGTGCTGGGACTGCTGGGCGTGGTCGCGCCGGAGGAAATGTAGGTGCTGCGACCGCAGTGGCACTTCCTGAGTGAAGAGCCGCCGACCGATATTGTCGAACTGCTGCTGGCGCAACGTGGCCTGGCGGGAGCGGAACGCGACGCGTTCCTGCATCCATCGCTCGACCAGCTGCATGACCCGTTCGGGCTGCTCGACATGGAGAAGGCGGTCGCCAAGCTGGAGTGGGCGCGGACCTGGCAGCAACCCGTTACCGTCTTCGGCGACTACGACTGCGACGGCGTGACGTCGACCGTGCTGCTCTACAGCCTACTGAAACAGGCGGGGATGCAGGTAGACTACCATGTGCCGCATCGCATCAACGACGGGTACGGGCTGACCGAGGCGGGCGTCGAGAAAGTGCATGCGCGCGGTAGCCGGCTCATCGTGACGGTCGACAACGGCATCAGCGCCAATGCGGCGGTCGCGAAAGCCAATACTCTGGGAATGGAGATCGTGATTACCGACCACCACAAGCAGGAGGGCGAGCTGCCCCCGGCAGCCGCGGTCGTCAACCCCAACCGCAAGGATAACGAATACCCGTTCCGCGCCATCGCGGGCGTCGGCGTCGCCTACAAGCTCTGCTGTGCGCTCGCGCCGCGTATCCTGCCCGCAAGCGATGCGGACGCATTCCTGACCGAGGCGCTCGATCTGGTGACGCTCGGAACCGTAGCCGACATGATGCCGCTCGTCGACGAGAACCGCGCGCTGGTAGCGCACGGACTCTCGCGTGTCGCGGCTACCAAGCGCGCCGGAATCCAGGCGCTCATCGAGCAGGCGCGCGCCAAGCGCGAGCTTGACCCGGCCGACATCGGCTTCAAGCTGGCACCGCGCATCAACGCCGCCGGACGCATGGAGGGCGCCGACATCGCACTCGAGCTGCTGCTGGCACCCGACCTGGCAGCGGCGCGGCCGCTGGCGGAGAAGCTCACCGGGCTCAACACCAAACGGCAGGTAGAGACCGCGCGTTGCGAAGAGCTAGCGCTCGATCTGGCCGAGGCGCAAGCGGGGGATGATTTCATCGTCGTCTGGCATCCCGAGATGCACGCCGGCGTAATGGGGCTGGTCGCGTCGCACATCATGCGCCGCTTTCACCGCCCGACACTGGTACTGCGCATCGACGGTGACGCGGCGGGCGGCTCGGCGCGCTCGATTCCGGGCTACGATCTGAGCGCCGCGTTCGATCGCCACAAGGCGCTGCTCGACGGCGGCGGCGGCCACGCCATGGCGGCCGGCTGCCACCTGCCGGCCGCCAATCTCGAACCGTTGCGCGCAGCGCTGGTGGCCGACGCGAGCGAGCGACTGTCCGACGAGATGCGGCAGCCGCTGCTCGAGATTGCCGCCCCGCTCGAGGCGAGCCGGCTCGATCTGCAATTCATGACGCAGCTGGAGCGGCTAGCGCCCTTCGGGCAGGGCAACCTGGCGCCGACCTTCGCGCTGCTGGGGCAGGAAGTGCAGTCGGTCCGCACAATGGGGCGCGACAGCGACCACTTACGGCTCTCGCTGGCACGCTGTCCCGACGCCATCGGCTGGGGCATGGGGGAACGCGCCGAGACGCTGCTGCCGGGCGACCGGATCGACATCGCGTTCAGGCTCGAGCGCAACCGCTACAGGGGGCGCGAGCAACTGCAACTGCTGCTGCAGGACCTCAAGCCTTCAGAATAGATGGTGGTGAGGGCCGGATTTGAACCGACGTGGTCGCGATCTGCAGTCGCGTGCATAGCCTCTCTGCCACCTCACCGCGGTCGTGCCACTTGCCGAGGCGTTTAAGGATTTCCGGTTCGCGCAATCGTGCGCGAGACGTCACTGCTACCGAGGCTTTCGTGCTTCATATCGGCCAGGAGCCGTTCGTAGTGGACGACCTGTTCCTTGATGCGGTCCAGCTCCGAGGCGTCGCCGTCACCCTGCTCGATGCGGGCGCTGACTCGCTCACGACGCGCTTCCCATTTCTCGAGTTCTGCGATTGCCTGCAGGATTCGTTTCTCGTCCATCTCTATATAAGCCGGATGGTCTCCAGATTGTGCGGTGATTCGACCTTCAGCCGCGTCTTGCGCCGGATGTCGGTCGCAAACTGGTCGCACTTCTGCGGGTCGCCGTGGTTGAGCAGCACCAGCTTGGGACGCGGGCGGATTGTGCGCACGTAGCGCATCAGCTGCCGCTTGTCACTGTGCCCTGAAAAACCTTCACAAGTCTCGATGTTCATGTTGACCGGTACCGACACCATTCCGCCGTTGTCGCGGTCGTGCAGGCTGATTTCGCGGGCTCCTTGCTGGATGCGCTGGCCCAGCGTGCCCGAGGCCTGATAGCCGACGAAGACCATGCTGTTGCTCCGGTCGGGCCAGGTATTCCATCACCGGCCCACCGTTGACCATGCCGGAAGTGGCGAGCACGATGGCAGGCTCGTCGCGCGAGCAGATTTCCTGCCGCATGTCGACCGAGTCCACCTTCTGGAACATGTCGTCACGGAAAGGGTTGCCGCGGTTCTGGTAAATCTTGTTGCGCAGGTTGTTATTCAGGTATTCCGGGTAGGCCGCATGGAGCGCGGTCGCCTCCCATATCATCCCGTCCAGAAACACATCCATATCCTGCAGCATGCCTTCGCGATGCGCCTTTTCGAGGACCAGCATCACCTCCTGCGAACGGCCGACGGCGAAGACTGGAATCAGGATTTTACCGCGCCGCTCAACGGTGCGGTTGATAATCTCGGTCAGCTTGCGCATCCCCTCCTCGCGCGACGGCTGGATGTCCTTGAAACCGCCGTAGGTCGCCTCCAGCCCCGGTCGAAAAGCCAGGTGTTTTCGAACTTTATGTCGCCTGAGAATACGATGTTGTGCTGGCCATCGCCGATGTGGAAGTGGGCGCTCGCCGAGCCGAGGATATGGCCCGAGTTGTGGAACGTCAGTTTCAGATCGGGGGCAATGTCGGTCGTGTCACCGAAGTTGAGCGGGATACAGTTGCGCACCTGCTGCCGGATATGCTCGCTGCCGTAGGGTACTTTCTTGCCTTCAGCGTTCTGGATTTTGATGTAGTCAGTCTGCAACAGCGCCGCCAGATCACGCGTAGGCGGAGTGCAGTAGACTGGCCCGTCGAAGCCGTAGACAAATAGCATCGGCAACAGCGCCGAGTGGTCTAGATGCGCGTGCGTCAGCACTACCGCGTCGAGTCCCTCCAGCGGTGTCACCTCTGGGGCGTTCAGGAACGGGCTCGGCTCCTTGTCGTTACCGGGGTTGAAGCCGCAGTCAATCAGCACCTTGCTGTCCTTGGTCATCAGCAGGTGGCAGGAGCGTCCCACTTCGCGGTAGCCGCCCAGCGCAGTGATGCGCACGAACTTCTCGCCATCAATGGTGTCGCGGAAAACCTTGCGACCGACGCGCTTCATGAAGTCCTTACGCTTCTGTGCCACCTTCGGCTCGAGGATGTAATTGCGGATTTCACGTAGCGTGGTTGATTCCATCGGCGCGTCGCGGATAACTATCGGGTTCCAGCCGATGCCACGTCGCACGTCGTTGAGCACCGCGCCGAACTTGCCGATGGCGCGACCAGGGTTGACCGCCTCGATGTAGACGTCACCATTAATCTCATCGAAGCGGATGCTGCTCACCTCCGCCTCGGCAGGGATTATTTCACCCAGTTTTTCCTCCGCCTCCTTGGTCGGCAACCGCACCGCCGGGTCGGCCCGGATGATGATGCGCTTGCGCACTTTCTGCGCCAGCTTGCGCACGATATCGTTGCTGCCAGCGAAGGCTTCCACATTTTTGGTATAGAGTACCACGCTGGAGCCCTCTACGCGCACGTCGGTGAACTCGACGGTGTCAGATATGACACTCTGCGCGGCTTCGCGAACCTCTTTGATGATGCTATCTACAGCCATAGAAACCTATTTCCAGCGTGTGTGAAGGCTGCCTCAGGCAGCCAGCTTAGCCTGAATTTTCATGACGGCTGCCGCGTCCATCGCGGTGTAGCCGCTTGAATCGATTGTGCAAAGTGAGATGCCGTCGCCCGATGCCGAGTCGCGCTTCATCGCCACGGTCAGTGCCCGGATGGCGAGCTCCCTGCCTTCGGCGACGCTAAGGCCCTCACGGAAGTGGTCCTCGAGCACGCCATAGACAAAGGGCGAGCCGGAACCGGTGGTGGTAAACGTATCTGGAATCGAGCCGCCAGCCGCGTCCAGCGAGTAGACATGGCCGCCAGCCGTGTCGACGCCGCCAATCAGCAGCTGGACCCAGAACGGCATGTAGCGCCGGCCGTTCATGATGTTAGCCATCAGTGTCGAGGCTGAAAGAATCGTCATCTTCCGGCCGCGCTTCAGCTCGAAAAGCTTCACCTCGGCCGCGAGCCAGCGCGCCAGCATCTGCGCGTCGCCGACCAGTCCCGCCACGGTCAGGCCAATGTGGTCGCTGATGCGGAACAGCTTCTTCGTGTTCTTATGCGCTATGAGGTGCCCCATCGTGGCACGCATCTCGGTCGCCATGACCACACCATCGCGGCACACCAGCCCTACGGTGGTGGTGCCCTTCTTGAGTTCTTTTTCGGACAAAGTCAACTCCCAAACTGGGTAAAAGCGGCACTTCATTCTAAGGGGGGTATATGATAGTTCCGTCATCAGGCTGGACGCCGACGAACGATTAAATACGGTTCACCAATGCGCCGGCGGTGTAATCCCGTGATTAAGGCCCGTATCTCTGCAGAGCATCTCAAGGAATTCGTCGGCACCGTCGGCGCGCTAGTTGACGAAGCAAAGCTCAGCGTCGCCGAAGGCGAGATGATCGTAAAGGCGGTCGACCCCTCGCCCGTAGCGATGATTGAAGCTCGCCTCGACAAGACTGCCTTCGATTCCTACGAGGCTGCGGAAGCCGAACTGGGGATTGACGTGGACAAGTTTCGCTCGGTGCTCGCCGTTGCCCGTGCAGGCGACATGGTCGACCTGGAACAGGACACCGAACTGAACCGGCTGGTGGTCACCATCGGCAATCTGACGCGCGCGATGCCGCTGCTCGATACAGCGGGAATGCCCGACCCCAAGGTGCCGGCGCTCGACCTGCCCGCGACGGTCAAGGTCGCGGTCGAGGAAATCCTGCAGGGGCTGAAGGCGTCGAAATCAGTTTCGGACCACATTGCGCTCTCGACCAGCAAGAAAGTTTTCCGACTGGTCTGCGAAGGAGACAACCAGAATCGGGTTGACCTCGAGCTGGGCAAGAAACAGCTCGAGAAGCTCGATTCGCCCGAGGAACAGACTTCACTCTTCTCGCTGGAATACTTCACACTGATGGTTGGCTCGCTGGCGAAGGATCGCATCCTGAACATCTCGCTCGGCAGCGATCTGCCGGTGCGCATCACTGCCGACCTGGCGGTTGATGACCTTACCGGTGCCCAGGGCGAAGTTACCTTCCTGCTCGCGCCCCGCATCGACCGGGAATAGATGGTCAGGCACTTCCTGCACATCTCCGACTTTAGCGCGACTGAACTGCTCGAAATCCTGCAACTGGCGGGCGAGCTGAAAACGAAATTTCGCGCGCGAGACGACCATCGGCCGTTCGCCGGCCGTTCGCTGGCGATGATATTCGCCAAGCCGTCAGCGCGCACGCGAGTCTCCTTCGAGACCGGCTTCAGCTGGATGGGGGGGCATGCGCTCTTCCTCGGGCCGCAGGACATCGGCATCGGCAAGCGCGAAGCCATCAAGGACATCGCGCGGCTTTTCAGCCGCTACAACGACCTGATAATGGCGCGGCTGTTCGACCACGCCCACATCCTCGAGCTGGCAGAGCACGCGACTATTCCAGTCATAAACGGCCTCACCGACTACAACCACCCCTGCCAGGTAATGGCCGATTATTTCACCATCCGGGAACACCTGCCAAAGCGGGAGAAACCGCGAGTGGTCTATGTTGGCGACGGGAACAACATCGTCCACTCCTGGCTGCGGCTGGCGATGCAGCTCCCGCTCCACTTCACCTGCTGCTGCCCGCAAGGCTACGAGCCGGACGCGGAGACCGTCGCCGCAGCACGCGAGGCGGGGATTTCGACCATCGAAATCAGCCACGACCCACCCGCGGCGGTTGCCGGCGCCGACGTAATCTACACTGACGTCTGGGCCTCGATGGGGCAGAAGGAAGAGGCGGAAGCGCGCGCGAAGGCCTTCGCGCCATTCCAGGTTAACAGTGGGCTAATGTCCGCCACAGGCTGCGAAACGCTCTTCATGCACTGCCTCCCCGCCGAGCGCAACCGTGAAGTGACCGACGCGGTGATGGAGGCTGATTATTCCATCGTCTTCGATCAGGCCGAGAACCGGCTGCACGTACAGAACGGCATCATGGCCTGGCTGGTGGCCAATGGCGATTAGGACCATCGGCGTCATCGGTGCCGGACAGATGGGCGCTGGCATCGCACAGGTGGCGGCTGCCACCGGCCGCGACGTCATCCTGCAGGATATCGCGCCGGAGTTCGTCGAACGCGGCATGGCGACTATCCGCGGCAGCCTCGACAGGTTCGTTGCGAAAGGCAAGCTGCCCGCCGGCGAAGCAGAATCGATACGGGCGCGCATCAAGCCCAGTGTGGAGCAGGCACCGCTGGCAAAGGCAGACCTGATTGTCGAGGCCATTGTTGAGAACCAGAAAATCAAGCAGGAGCTTTTCGCCGAGCTGGGGCAGCTCTGCCCGCCCGGAACGATTCTCGCCTCCAACACCAGCAGTATCTCCATCACCGAACTGGGCAAGGCAAGCGGTCGGCCGGCGCAGTTCATCGGCATGCACTTCATGAACCCGGTGCCGCTGATGGAGCTGGTCGAGGTCATCCGCGGACGCGAGACCTCCGACGCCGCCTGCGAAGCGGTGATGGAACTGGCGCGCGAGATGGGGAAGACGCCGGTCGAGGCGAACGATTTTCCAGGTTTCGTCGCCAACCGCATCTTGATGCCGATGCTCAACGAGGCGTGCTACGCGCTGATGGAGGGCGTCGCTGAGGCGGAGGCAATTGATACAGTGATGAAGCTGGGGATGAACCATCCTATGGGACCGCTGGCGCTGGCAGACTACATCGGGCTCGACACCTGCCTCTCAATTATGGAAGTGCTGCATCGCGGTTTCGAGAACGAAAAATACCTTCCCTGCCCGCTGCTGCATGAGAAAGTCGCGGCAGGCCACCTCGGTCGCAAGAGCGGCCGCGGGTTCTACGAGTACAGTTAGCGGTCGAGCTGGTTCTGGTACCAGCGCTTTACCAGCAAGCGCACGATTTGCGACAGGTTGTAGCCCGACTCGCGGCAGAAGCTGGTAATCTCGTCGAACAGCTCCGCCTCGTCGTCGGGGATACGGGCATTGAGGTGCTTCATGCGAGGCGATGGGATGGAGTATTAATGCGTTACAGGTAACGTAATGTAACTAAAATAGCCGCAAATTGCGCCAAACGATTAAATAGCTCCCCGTCGCGCTCTCGACATGGGTGAGAACAAGAAGTCAGGCGCTATCGACAGCCTCGGCATCGGCGAAGCGGTGGACGACATCGCTGCCGCCGCCCGCAAAGCGGCCGACCTGGCCGAAGACATCACGCGCCGCGCGGCCGGCACTGCCACGACAGTGAGCGGACGGCTGGGCGGAGTAGTCGGCAGCGGCGTTATCGCTGGCGGAAACGTCGTCAAGGCGGGCAGTTCGATGGTTGACGCCGCCGGCTCGGTGGTCGTCTCGACGGGGAACGCCATCAAAGCTACCGCGCGCACCGGCCACAAGACCGGCGACGCCATCAGGGTGGTCGGCGAGACTATCAAACGGGTCACTGCCGCCGAGAAGAACTAGCGCAGCCGCAGCGTCGCCTCGCGGTCCGGTCCGAAGGAGAGCAGGCCTGCCGGGACCCCCAGCCGGCCGGTTAGGAACGTGATGAAGTCATTGACCTCCGCCGGCAGGCTGCCCGCTGCAGCCGCCGCCTGCCATTCCGCGGGCGAGAGTGCCGGCCAGCCTGCCAGTGTTTCGTAGATTGGCGTGCACTCGGCGAGCAGCGTCATCGAGGCGGGGAAGTGTTCAAGGCGGCCGTGCGGAGTTTCGTAAGCGGTGCAGACCCGGATTTCGTCGAGGCCGCCCAGCACGTCAAGCTTGGTTATTGCCAGCTCGCTGAAGCCGCAGAGCCGCTGCGAGTGCTCGAGCATCACCATGTCTAGCCAGCCGCAACGACGGGGGCGGCCGGTGGTGGTACCGAACTCGCCCCCGACGTCGCGCATGTGCTCGCCGGTGGCGTCCTCCAGCTCGGTCGGGAAGGGGCCGGTGCCGACGCGCGTGACGTATGCCTTGGTTACTCCCACGACGCGCTCGATGAGGCCGGGCGCAATCCCGGCGCCCTGCGCCATCCCGGCCGGAGTTGGACTCGACGAGGTTACGAAGGGGTAGATTCCATGATCTATGTCTATATGCACGCCCTGCGCCCCTTCAAGCAACACGCCTCTGTCAAGCCGCTCGGCAATCGCGAGCGAGGCGTTGCCGATGCTGCTTTCCAGCGTCGCGCCCCAGCCAGCGGCGAGGTCGTAGAGCTGCTCCAGCTCCAGTCGGTCGCCGGTGCCGTAGTAGTCGAGCAGCGCCTGCGTCCGCGGCACCACCCTCTCGAGTCGCTCACGCAATGTTTGCGGCTCGAGCAGGTCACCCATGCGAATCCCGAAGCGGGTGGCGCGGTCGCCGTAGGCGGGGCCGATGCCCTTGCCGGTGGTCCCGGCAGCGCCACCCTCCTTTGCGCGCTCCTCGGCGCCGTCGAGAAGCCGGTGGTAGGGCATCACGACATGCGCGCGCTCCGAAATCAGCAGCTTGCCCCGGTTGTCACCCAGCTGCTCGAGCTCCGCCAGCAGTTGTTCAGGGTCGATTACCATCCCCGCACCGGCGATAGCCAGAACCTCGCTGCGCAGGATTCCCGACGGAAGCAGGTGCAGCTTGTGGCTCTCACCGTCAATGACGACAGTGTGCCCGGCATTGCTGCCGCCCTGTCCTCGCACGACAGTCCCGACGTCGCCGGCGAGCCAGTCTGTGATTTTCCCCTTGCCTTCGTCGCCCCACTGCGCGCCAACGACGGCGAGGACGCTCACGAGAGCGTTCCGCCCGCCTTGATAATAGTAGCGTAAAGCGCCGGCAGTAGGAACATGGCGGCAATCATTGATGCTAGCAGCAGCACCATGATAATGAAGACGAACCACCAGAGCGCGGAAATATTGATGGCGAAGGCCGCCATCAGCCCGAAGAGCGTGACGAGCGTCGCTTCACCCAGTGTTTGTGCAGTGCGCGCCGTAGCGCGATAAACGCTCGGCAGGTTGACGCCGCCCTCAATCACGCGCTGCGTGACGTGGATTGAGAAATCGATGCCGACGCCAATCACGATTGAGCCAATCATCACCGTCACCAGCGAGAGCGACTGCCCCAGCGCGACGAAGGTGAGCGGCTCGAGCGAAACCACCCAGACCACTGGTATCGTCGTCACCAGCCCCAGCTTCCAGTTGCGACCAAACGTAAGGGTCAGTATTGCGAAGACCAGAATGAGGCAGATGGCGAGTGTCTGCAACTGCGAGGTGATTAGCTGCGCGTTGACGCTGGTGCCGATAGCCGCTACGCCAGTCAGCGCCGAGACCTTGACTGGCGCATAGTCCCAATCGTCGCGCACCGCGTTGACGCCAGTCACCGCCGCCTCCATGCCCCGGATGTCCATCAGCGGCATATCGACGTAGACCAGCGTTTTCGAGTAGCCTTCGTTCATCAGCATCCCCAGCGCCTCATCGGTCAGGGAATCGTAGAATACATTCAGCAGGTATTTCTGGAAATCGCGACCCACGGCAGGATTGTTGGCAACCCGAGGGTCGTGCAGGATTTCCCAGAACGAGCGCTCGAAGCTGCCGAGGCCAAGCAAATCGAAAAGGTCAGAGACCGTTGCCGACTGGTTAGTCTGCACCTTCACCGTTTTCATCAGGTCGGTAATAGCAATTGCGTTGACGTTCGGGACATCGTTGAGCCCCGCACGCGTGGTGTTATCCCGTTCCCCCGTTACGAGCAAGTCTATCTGGTCGAGATGGTCGACCGCGTCGTCATTAGTCTCGTCAAAGGCGTTACGGAAGTCGCCCCTCACAATAATCATCCCCAGCGCACCAGCGTTGAAGTTCTCCGAATATTTGACAATCCCGACTAGCGTCGGCTCGTCATTGGGGACCATTTCGAGGTAGTCGATGTTGGTCTCGAGCATCGGCAGGACGCCGAGCGAGAGCAGCATCAGCACCAGCATCACTACCAGCACCGGTCGGTTGTGCTCGGTAACGACCTTCGCCAGCATACGCCATTCGCCCTCGGTCTTGTGGTAATCGTAATCGGTCCAGACCGCTATCGCGGGAGCCATGATGAAGGTGGTCAGCAGGCAGAAAAAGATGCCCATCGTTAGAGAGAAGCCAACGGTGAAAACCGGGTCCAAGTTGGTGTACATCAAGCTGCCGAAGCCAATCATGGTCGTCACAGCCGAGAGCACAATGGCGCGCCCCGTGGTGGAGAGGGCGCGCATCATGCGCTCCCGCGCATCGGCGCCCTTCTCCTCGGTAAAGCGGTTGGTGAGGTGGAGCCCGTAGGCCACGCCGAGCGCCATCAGAATCGGGCCGAGCGCAATAATCGTCGGCGTCACCTCGCGCCCCCACCAGCCGATGATGCCATAGGTGAAGAAAATCCCGTAAAGCGTCGGCACGCCGGCAATCAGCACGGCCCGAATTCGCTTGTGCAGCGCGAAAATCATCAGCGCACAGAGCACGACGCCAATCGGGAAGACGTTCCAGAATTCCTGGAACGAACGCTCGGTGATGGCCTGCGTCACTGGCACCGGTCCGGTCAGCGCCATGTCACTGTAGGTCTCGCCGTTAGGGCGGTTGGGGAGTTCATCTCCCCGCACGTCGAGAGCCGCCTGTACGGCGGCAATCGCAATTGCAGGGTCAACTGTACTGGTGATGCCGAATACCATTACGCCGGTATCCCAGATGCCGTCGCCGTTAGTGTCACGGATGACCTTGCTGAGCACAGATTCCGGGATGTCATCGGTGTAGCCGTCGATGTCGGACTGGCTCGGGATTTCGTAGCTCCCAAGCGTGCCGGTAGCCACTGCCAGCTGCTTGGCCGCCTGCGCCATCTGCTTGGCGAGCAGCGCCGCGTCACGCGTGAGGTCGTCGGTTTCGGCCGCCGCCCAGTCATCGGCGTTGTTGATGAGCGCGTCATAGGCCCGGGAGTTGCTCGAATGCAGTTCCTTGATAATCGTCGAAATACTGAGTGAGAAGACAATATTGTCAATCTCGCCACTATCGCTGGGAACGACCCCCGGCTGGCCTGGTTCCTCAATCTGCCCGATAAAATCCAGCTCGCGCTCGACAAAATCCATCTCGAGCAGCACCCGCCGTTCGGTGATGTTGGTCTTGTCGCTCATCTCGTAGGCGTTGCGCGTCTCGACGTAAATCACGATGACGTCAGTGGACCAGTCCTCGCGCACTTCGTACAGCAGCGCCTCCTCTGGGGAGCCGCGCGGAAGGTAAACTTCCATCGCGCCGTTGACGTTAGTCTGGCCGATGCCGACCAGCATGATCAGCATGATTACGGTCATGACCCCCAGCGTCAGCGGTGGCTGCGCAGTCGTGATGCGCACCAGTCCGCGCGACCACGGACCGATTACGACCTCCGGCAGAGACGCCTCGGGAACCGGCTCCGCCTCGGGCGCAGCGCTCCGCTCGCGTTGTCTCCGCGCCAGCCGTTTTACCGACTCGGGCGAGGAAATCGCTATCGAGCGCTTAACCTCCTCGAAGCGCTTGCCCATCGCCTCGCGATCGAGCAGCTCATCACGCTTGCGCGCCTGCCCGTCGAAGAAACGGTCGATGCGGCTGCGGATGCCTTCTTCCTCTTCGTCTGACGACAATGGAACGCTCCCGCGCGCCCACGTAGGGCCCGGTTTTATAGCATTGACGTGACGCGAGCGGGAAGCTTATAATAACGCCGAACAGCGTGTGGGACTCATGGCCACCCGGTTTTTGCTGCTGGCTACCGCCGCAGTCCTACTGGCTCTAGCCGCCCCCACCAACGGTGAGGTGGACCTACAGGCGCTCTCGCTGGAATACGGCTTTGCCGGTGAGGATGAAGCTCCCATCACGCTTGTTGAGAGCGGCAGGGACAATGCCACTCTGTACCGCTACCTTATCCTGGATGACTACTCCGAGGCGCCGGAAAACTGGTCGCAACCCGGGTTCAATGATTCGGGCTGGTTACTTGGCGCGGCACCATTTGCTGACTCGGAAGATGACAATGTAGTGCCCGGAACCATCTGGGACACTGAGGGTAGTTCACCGTATGAGAATGACACCCTGCTGGTCAGGCACAGGTTCGACCTGCCGGTCGGAACAATCCTCTCAGCCGAGATTAATGTTGCATTCTCTAACTACTGCACGCCGTATCTCAATGGTAACCTCATCTACAGTGGTGATGGGGAAGAAGGTGCGAACGGACACTCTATGCAATACTGGAACTCCGACGGGACTGAAGACATCTCGCCGGCCCTGTTTGATAGTCACAATAACCTGCTCGCGATTTACGCGCGGGACTATGTCTGGTCAGTAAACCAGAACCAACAGTGGCTTGACCCACGGATAACAGCCACCCATAATCCATTCAACACGACGACGGAACCGGTAATCCTGGGTGACCAGCTGACGCTGGTGCTGGGAGTGGCAAACGGAGGCAACGCGACCGCCGAGAATGCCACTATCACGCTGCAGGCCGATGGGGAAACCGTATGGCAGCAGTTCCTTTCGACAGTCGCCGCTAACACCAACACAACGATAGGGGTGGACTGGACTCCGCACAGGCTGGGTGACATTCCACTCAACCTGAGTATCAGTAGCGAGAGCAACGAGAGCAACTACCTCAACAATTCACTGGAGATTATGCTTCATATCCATCACTGGGGGTATGCGTTGGAATACGGTGGCGTCATTCCAGTCGTAAATTCGACCCTTGTGACGTCACTCAACATCACAGTCCGCAACACCGGGGACCTCCCTGACGTGCTGACGTTCGCTACCAGTGAACGGCCGACGGGCTGGGACATTGACTACCTGCCTGAAAGCATGTCGCTCGCTCCTGGAGAAAGCGGTGAACTGCTAGTCAGTGTCGAGGTTTCATCTATGACAACGGATGGAGAATGGAATTTCTCAATAGAGACTACATCGCAGAATTCTGCGCGGCGCGTCAGCTTCCCACTAGTCCAGAGCGGGCGTACTGCCGCGACTGAATGGAGCTGGACCAACTCCACCAATACCAGTCAGCAGCTCTACGATGACCTGAACTGGACGCTGCCCGGCTTCAACGACTCCAGCTGGATGGATGGTGCTGCACCATTTGGCGATAATTCCATAAGTGGAGTGAACTACAACACCGAGTGGGATGGGGACAACTACGCCTACTTCCGCCACGTTTTCAACGTCAGTGACCTCGACATCTACACGGAAGGCACGCTGACCCTCAGCATAGCTACCAACGGCGCCGGCGCCCACTACCTCAATGGCAACCTGATTTTCAGCGACCTCGGGGGCGGCGACCATGGTGCCCAGTACTGGAACAGAGAGGAGCTCGACAACACGAACGCGCTGCTGGAGGGGGAGAATGTCCTTGCTTCGGTGGTCCGCAATAATCAGAATACACAGTGGTACGACGAGCGGCTCGATGCAGACATCCGGCAAGCGAACTACTGGAACTTCCACCCGCAGCCGCTCAGCATCTCGGTGCTGCTCGACACGAAAGCGCCCACCTCGCTGGTCGAGGACCGGGGCGGCTTCCGCAATTCCACGGAGGTCGAAATTAACTGGCGGCTGCTCGCCAACGCGACCGACCTCGCCGGCTTCCGCATCGACTACGCGCTCAACAACGGCAGCGGCTGGGGCACATGGGAAGTGCTGGGTGAGTTCAGCGGCTACAACACCACTTCCAGCGACGGCAGCAACGGCACCATCTACCGCTTCCGCTCAATCTCGTTCGACACCCGCGGTAACGTCGAGAGCAAGTCCACATACGGCACCGAATTCCTGATTGATACCGCCCCACCCACCTCGCTGCTGAGGGTGGTCGACACCACCGGTAACCCGACCAACCTGACCGGCATCTACCTCGCGTGGGAACCGGCTACCGCCACTGACAACGACATCGCCAGCTACCGGCTGCAATTGCGCAACGGCTCCGGCTGGGATACGCTAGCGATCTACGCCGCAACGGGCGAGCACTACTTCGCGCCCGCCACCGACGGAGAATACGCGTTCCGCGTGCTCGCGACCGATTACGCCGGCAACGGCGAGGCGAAGCCGGAGGCCGATGTCATAATCAGCTTCGACCGGCAGCGCCCCGAAGTGACGCTTTCAGCGCTACCACAGTTCTGGGGCGAAAGCGTCCTCGCACTGCAGCTGCTGGGCGACACCAGCGGGCTCGTCGACGTCGAATTGCAATACGCGCTGCTTGCTGAGGGGAGCGAGGCGATGCTCGGCTGGGGCGCGCTGCCAGTCAACTGGGACAACGGCAGCGCGCTCTTCCCGGGGCTGGCCGACGGGCGCAGCTACTGGTTCCGGCTGGCGCCGGTCGACGCGGCGGGCAACACCGCCAGCCGCACACCGTATGTTTTCGAGGCCAGCAGCGACGGGGCGGCTGGCGCGAGCGTGGCGTTGCCGGTGCTCCCGCTGAAGCCGGTCTACATCGGGCTGGTCGCCAACGTTGCTGTCGCTGTTGATGAGGATGGCGACGGCAGCTTCGAGATACCGTTGTACGAGTATTTCGGCAGCGACCCGTCGCAGATGCTCGCCAGCCAGTTCCGCGTCGACTACGCGAACGGCACGCTCCATTTCGGCGATGGTGTATCTGGCTACCGACCCACGGCCAGCGCCACGCTGCGCATCAGCTACGCTGGCTACGACATGGCGACGACTATTGACCTGACGCCGCCCGGCATCGTGAAGGGTGTACGCATCTACAGTGAGAGTTTCCGTTCGGCCGAACTAGTGTGGGAAAGCGATGATGACGTGGTCCTCTACCGTATCGAACGCTCCACGAACCTCTCACTGGGGCCCCTTACCTGGCCGGAAGGGGGGTGGATAGTACGCGCGGAACTCTCTCCACAGAACTTGGAGAACAGTTACGTGGAAGACAACTTGGACAGGCAGATCTGGTACTACCGCGTCATCGCCATCGACCGCATGGGTTACGAATCCACGAAGATGCAATACCTCGGGACGACTCTCGAGCAGGTTATGGTCGACCTGACGCCACCGGCGGTGGTCGAGAATCCCATCGTCAGCAGCATCGACCCGGAAACGCCAGCGTGGCTGCTGCCGCTGGTTGTCGGCCTCGCGCTCCTCGGTGGCGGCGTAGCGCTGTTCGCGTCACGCCGCTCTGCGGGCGAAGCCGAAGTGGGGCCTTCGCTCGAGACGGTTGATGCGCTAATCGAGCCAGTCCCGGTGGTCGAGGCCATCCCGGAAGAGGAAGAGCCGGAACTAGGCGTTTTCGGCGTGGTCTCGGGCACCGAATACTCGCGCCACGTGCGCTTCCGCTGCCAAAGCGGCTGCGACCGCGAATTCCCCGGGCTGCGCGACGAAGAAGAAATTGTCTGCCCCCACTGCGGCACGCTCGGGCCGACGCCCGAACTGCCTTAACCGGCTCCCCGTTGGCGGGGCCATGTCGCTGGTCGTGCTGGAAGGAGTTTCGCGCATCTATGATATGGGGGGCGAGCGCATCCACGCGCTCGACGACTTCAGCCTGACAGTGGATGAGGGCGCAATCGTGCTGCTGGTGGGGCCATCCGGCTCGGGCAAGACGACGCTGCTGAACGTGATTTCAGCCCTCGACGCGCCGACCAGCGGTAGCTACCACTTCGGCGGCGAGCTGGTGCCGCACGACGACGTCGAGGCGATGACTGCCTTCCGGCGACGCAACGTCGGCTACGTCTTTCAGTTCTTCAACCTGCTCGGCGATCTGACTGCGCTCGAGAACATCCTGCTGGTGCAGGAGCTGACTGGCGGCCGCGACGAGCCGCGCGCGAAGGAACTGCTGGCGCTGGTCGGCCTCGCCGGCCTCGAGGAGCGCTTCCCGTCCGAGATGAGTGGCGGACAGCAGCAGCGGGTCGCGATTGCGCGCTCGCTTGCCAAGACACCGCGGCTGCTGCTGGGCGACGAGCCGACCGGCAACCTCGACTCGGAAACGACACGACAGGTGATGGAGGTGCTGGTTGACGCCTGCCGTGCCGAGAAAATCACGGCAGTACTGGTCTCGCACGACCATGCGCTCGAGCGCTATGCGACGCGAGTCATCGCCATCGACTCGGGCAAGCTGGTTGAGGACCGGCCGGGCGAGCTGGCGACGGTGAAGGGCGCCGTCAGGCAAGCCGGCCGTTCTTCGAAAAAGGCGCTGAAAACGCTGGCGGAGAAAGCGCGCCAGTTCTCGCAGCGATGAGGGGGCTGCTACTGCGGCGGATGCTACGCTCGCTGTGGCGTATCCGCTTCCGGACCGGCGTGATGCTGCTGCTAATCGTGATTACGACGCTGACCGGCGTGATGATGGCCGAGTTCAGCCGCAACGGCGATGCGGTCTACGAAGAGTTCTACGGCGAGACAAATCTCGCGGACCTAGTCGTCTCGACTGAGGACCAGTACCAGCCGGCGGGCAACTTCTCGGCGGCCTGCTCGGCCTTCGGCGCCGCGGACGCGTGCGAGACGCGGCTAGCGCTCGATGGGCAGTTCCTGCGCGACGACGGCGAGTGGATTGCCGCCACGCTCTATGGCCATGCGGGGTCGCCAGCGATAAGCAGCCTCTGGTTCAGCGAGGGACACGCGGCTTCCGGCGCGGGCGAGGCGGTGATTGACCGCCACGTGCAAGAGGAGCTAGGCGTCGGGCTGGACGACACGGTGACTGTCTCGCTGGCGGGCAAGATGCAGAACTACACTGTCGTCGGCATCGCCAACTCGCCGCACCATCTTTTCTACGTCGCCAGCTCGCGCACGCTCATCCCACAGGAAGGGGCCTACGCCGTGCTCTACCTGCCGGTGGCGGCGCTAGCGGCGGACGCTGGCCTCGAGCCGGAGAGCCGGAACATGCTGCTGCTCGACCTGCCCGGAACTCCTGCATATGACCTGCAGGATACCAACGAGGATGAGGGCGTCGCGCTGCGCGAGCTGAAATGGGAGCTCGCCTCAGCGCTGCGCGACGAAGGCGTGGAGGGCGCACTGGTGGGTGACCGCGGCTCAATCCACTCCGTCGAGCTGCTGCGGCAGGACCTCGAGGGGAGCCGCAAGTCCATCCCGATGACCATCTTCCTGCTGGGGGCGGTTTCGGCGCTGGTACTGGCGATTTCGATGGAGCGGCTGATTCGGACGCAGTATCGCGAAATCGCGGTGATGCGCGCCCTCGGCTTCTCTGCCGTCGAGGTCAGGAACCACTACCTGCTGGTGCCACTGCTACTCGGCTCCGCCGGCGTCACGCTCGGCGTCGCGCTCGGCGCCTGGTTTTCGGTGGGGATGACCAGCTTCTACTTCGACCAGTGGGGCATCCCGCTGGTCAGGGTCGCCCACTACCCCGACCTCTGGCTCGCAGTTGCAGCGGGGGTGATGGCAATCGTAATGCTCTTCTCGCTGCGCCCGGCGCTCCACGCCTCGCGGCTGACGCCGCTGGAAGTTATGGGGCAGCGCGAAATCAAGCGCACGCAGGCGTGGGCGCAGCGACTAACAGCGTGGATGCCGGTGACGATGGGGCTCGGCGTGCGCTCGACCTTCCGCAAGCCGCGGCGGCTGCTGCTGACGGTGGCGGCGCTGGGGCTGGCGCTGGTCATCCTGGGCGGCTGGCTGCTGACAATGAGCTCGATGACCGGCTTCATGCGCGACTCACTCACCGAGGTCGAGCAGTGGGACGCGCAGGCGGTCTTCATGCCGCAGCAGGAGCCGCAAATGCGCAGCTGGGCTGCCAACCACTCGGGCCTCGAAGCGGAGTGGGTCTCGGTGCTCCCCGGCTCGCCCGCTGGCGACGACCGCACCTTCATGGTGTGGGGCGTCGGGCAGTTCGGCGACGGCGGAATGCACGGCTTCCGGCTCACGGAGGGTGAATTGCCGCAGGCTGGCGCGCAGCCGGTCGAGGTGCTGGTGGATCAGGGCGTCGCTGAGTTCCTGGAATGGGAGCCGGGCGACGTAGTCAGCGTCGAGATTGCCGGCAGCGCCGTCGAAGTGCGCGTTACCGGAATCACGCTCGAACTGACGCGCACGCTCTGGCTGCACCGCGACGACCTCGTGGCGATTACCGGCTGGGAGATGGTCAATCTGGTGATGCTGCGTAACGTCGATGACGCGGCGCTCGAAGAGCTGGAGCAGCAGGCGCTCGTGACGCGTCACGACGACCTTGTCGCAGCGTTCGACAGCTCGATGGAGAAATACCAGGCCATCATCTACACCTTCCTCGTCATCGGCGCTGCCATCGCCATCGCGGTCCTCGTCAACACGTTGATTATCAACCTCACCGAGCGCGACGCCGAGCTGGCGACGCTGCGCGTCCTCGGCGCCTCCAAGTGGCGCCTGTCGGGGGTGCTTCTCGTCGAGCACGCCATCATCGGTCTCGCGGGCGGCGTCATCGGCGTCGCGGTCGCGATTGCCGCCAGCAAGTGGATGGTCGCGGTCTTCACGACCTGGTTGTTCCACTTCCCACTCTTTATCGACTGGATGGTCGCGCTCTACCTGTTCCTCTTCATCCTCATCGCAGCGCTTGCCACCACGCTCATTGGCACCTGGCGTATCCGGCGCATGGATCTGGTCAAGAGCATTCAGGAGTTTTCGCAGTAGTCACGCTTTCATCTCGCCCTGATTGCCACAGGAGTCACAGACGATTATCTGCATCTTCCCCAGTCGCGGCACGTTGATGTCAGCGCGCCCGCCACTGCACCGCCACAGCCCTGACTCCAATGTCCGTTCAGATTCACGATGAGATTAACATTTACTATACAGTAACCACTCGTCCTGCGAATCGATTTCCTGAGCGTTTTTGCACTCGCTTGAGCACAAACCACTGCTTGCACGCCTGAAAACAGGCATTATGCCTGCTCAAGACGCGCTAGCGCCGTGAGGCAGATACCTGTCTGCAGTAACAGATATCAGTCATACCTGGTACCAGGGTTCCTATCTTTGATAGGAAAAGTCGCCATACCTGATATATTTCTGGTATGACAGAAACATATCCGTTACGTTCCTGACAGGTCCGAGTACGTCATCGCGCTGCTCCGCAACCCGAGAAAACCCTAAACCCACCCAGCACTGCAACCGCGATGCGCCCACGGCCGTTCCTGCTGCTTGCCGGTGTTATGTCCGGCCACGAGGTGGAATGACCGACGACGCCTCGCCCGAGAACCTGCGCAAGTTCCTGGAGAGCGACGACCCCGCGATGCGGAGGATGGGAGCATCGATGCTGAAAGGAATCCTGGAATGAGCGACAAGTGCTTATGTTTCTTTGATAGAAGCATTAAGTAAGGCTCTGAGAAGGCCAGAATTGTGTCCGGACGACATTTGCTACTGGCTGGGCTATCCTGCTGCCTGCTCGCGCTCCTGCTCGCGGGGCGAGGGGCTGGCGAAGAGTGGAGCGGAGA
>LWDU01041020.1_pt1 | contig 27368 bp, 21 predicted proteins | sample 727161 | NCBI WGS metagenome assembly LWDU01 (sample SAMN04566230, study PRJNA314399) | hydrothermal vent metagenome | isolation source: deep sea hydrothermal plume seawater | place: Mexico: Gulf of California, Guaymas Basin | collected 2004-07-11
ACAAACATCTGGAAAGGATGCAATGACTTTTCCCGCTCCCGCTTTACAAGCGATTTCCATGCCGTTGGCATAAACTTCATTCGCCATTATTTACTCCCTATCACTTGCCAGAAAAATATCATAGAAGACCGCTTACCATCATCGCTACCCAGATGTGCCAATATATGATTTCCTTTGCTATAAGACTTTTTGCAGGCAGCCTTAAGTACAGCGATCATGACCACACCTAATACAGAACCCACATCACCAACACAATCAGCTGGATGCCAGATATCAAATTCTGTGCGCTTAGTCCTATCTATACGGCTAAAAGCCAGGCTTGCCTCTTTAAAATAGTACTGCTCGCCTGAAATATCCGTGATTTTATAATCAAGAATACTCTCACCGTGCCCAGCATCACTCAAAGACTCCTTAATCGCAGCCGTCAACCCATCTGCCCTCAAAGGCTCCTCAGAGTATATATGCGCCTGCTCAACCCCAAACCCCAGCCCAACACAAACCAGCTGATTTTCCTGACCAGCATAAACCGGCTCAACCACCAAAGCTGCTCCCGCCTCTCCCGGAATAAAACCATTAGAGTTATTATTGGTCAACAAGCGATCATATTCCTCATAATGCGCCAATGTAGACCCAACCAATAAACTATCAGTTGCGACAATCAATACATGTTTAACTTTCAGCTCTTGAATTAGCCTGCGCGCATGTTTCAATGCAACCGCCACTGCAACATGCCCTTTCGCTATCACCCGAGATTTTTCATGAAATTCCAGCTCTAACTCATCCTGTAAATCCAGAAAAAACTGATTATCATCATCAATTACGCGTCCTTTTCTTTCATGCTCAGAAAGGCAAAGTAGCATAGGGGTAGCCTCTGGCTTAATCTTTTGATTACCCTCCAAACACTCTCGAATAGCAGCCGCTGCCATTTTAATCAACTTAGCTTTACCACGCCAAGGCTCTTCTAAAGGCACTTCGCACCCCATAATCCATTTTTCCTGAAAATTATCAATGGCACACCGAATAGCCGCACAAGATGCAGGTGCACTCAAACCGACACCCGAAACCATACCCACTCCAGTGATCGCCAGAGGAAAACCACTCACGACTCTTCCTCTTCAACTTCAGCCTTGTTCGCCTTAACCAAATGCGCCAAGGATGGATAATAAGTCTTGCCTAATTCACGCGCTCGCCACCAACCTCGGGACATTTTTCCAGCAAGCACCTGTGGAATCTCAAAGATATTCTTTTTCAATGGCAGACTTGCCCGCCAAGTCATGGTAAAAATACCTTTATCCGGTTCAATAACAATCGTATCAATCACTGCCTCAGTTTCATATTTTTCGCCTTTTTTACGAAAAAACACCACAGGAACTTCAATCACCGGTATTGTAAAGGCAGCCCGTCCTTCCGGTGTCAAATTGACTAATACCACTTCTTCCCCCCCTTTAGGGTAGGGGATCTGCTGATCCTCTGGTGCTGCCTGATAATAAGCTTCATTAAAATCAGCCGGTAAAAAAGGAAAGGTATTATCAATCCAGTTTTGGTCATAAGTGCCTGCATGCTTCAGGCGCGATGCCCAGCCACGCCCTATTGGGCCAAATGCCATCGACTGGTAATTACCGCCAGGCATTTGTACTGCCTGACCGAGCTCTTCAGTATTAGGCATAGGCGTATCATCAACCAGACTACTGCTCAAATTCTCATGAAACCCTTTACCAACCGGGTTTTTCATAAAGGCACTATGTTTGTTTTCATCTTCATGAAAATTATCCAGGCCACCAAATGCCACATCGTAGCTAATTGGCATCACTTCAAATTCTGCTGGCTTACCTGGCGATATAGAAAGCCCGGCATCCCAAAATCGATCGCCAGTGACCACAAATGTTTTAACCAGGCTTCCCACTTTTAACCCAACCTGAACTTTGCTAACTGGCTTTCCTTGTGATGCATAGGCACTTCCGTTTAACAATATATCGCAACGGTGTTTTATCGGTGCGTAGTCAACTTCGGAATTAGGTGCGGAAAAGCCTGGCTCTCCAGTAAAGGTATCCGCTTCAATTAGTGGTAGTTGCTGTTCAGCCAATTTAACAGCTTCACCCGGTTTTGGAATGATAAATGTCCCTTTTATTGCAACCACAAGCGATTCTCTGCCATCGGGCTTCATACCCATGGTATAGCCTGCTTGCATACCTGTGGAATTGAGAAGATCCATATATGTTCTCTATGATTGTTGTTGAGTTATGAACGCTATTATTTTACTCAAGCTCTAGTACATTGACTCATAAAACGCAAAATCAATAACCCATCATTCCTGCACGCTTTAAGCAGGAATCTATTTGCCCAACAATAGATTCCCGATAAAACTTGTGCCCAGTTTGGTTTGCTGTACTAGTTTTAATTAATTTGTACTGAACCACCCTTGATACGGTTAACGCCTGAAGATCGGCTTAACAAATAAGCCCCCCTTAGGATGACCTTTCCTGATTTAGTTAAAGTGATACTAGCCTTGCCACACTTTAAGGTGATATTCTGTCGAGCCGAAAGAACAATGCTTTCCCCGTCCAGTTCAGCGGTAGCTGGTTCATTTTCCTGAATAAGTTGATTATCCTCAGCATGTTGTATCTTGCCGATAATCAACGGCAAGCTAAGATTCCCCCCTTCAAACAATAATGCTACTTCACATCCTATATCTTCACTTTGCATCTGCGTAGTACTCCGTGCCGCTATTGCAGTTTCATCAGGATTCCCAGGAAAGGCAACCAAGGGCAGACCATCATTATTAATACTTAAAAAAAGCCCAATAACAACGCCTTCAATTTTCTGACTTGTTTGAGCCTTATCATTTTCAATATACGCAGTTTGCATAAACCTGTTCCTCTCTTGGAGCACTCACAGTGTGAATAAAAATTTTATTAATTCTGTAGAATTTTTTTCCCTTTCATAGTGATATTATTTGAAGCTTTAATATCTATTTTTCCTGACCCATTCACAGTTATATCCTTACCATCAATCTGAATAGTCCCATCCTTTTTCATCGTAATACTCGCCTTCCCTGTTTTAATCACGACTGAATCACCCGCATCAATAACCAGATTTTTACCTACACTGATCGTCTGGTCCTTACCCACGCTAACAGTGTTATTATCACCCACTGTAGTACTTTGGTTCTTCCCAAAACTTTCAGTCAAATCCTTACTCACGGAAATTGTCTGACTAGCCCCATAAGTCTCTGTAACATTACCGCCCACTGTGGTTGACTTGGTTGCACCCACTTGCTGTGCTTTTGCTGCGCCTACACTTTCATTCATTGCAGCGCCGACCGTTACTTGATAAGCCGCACCAATGGCCAGTTCCTTTGCTACGCCAATGGTTTCAGCCTTATTAATAGCAATAGTTTCGGTTTTATTACTACCGATGGTCACAGTCCGATTTGAACCAATACTGATAGTTTCGTTAACAGCCACCTGTTCAGTACGATTATTACCAATTGTAATAGTTTCGTCGTTACCCACTGTCTCAGTCCGGTCATTACCAATAGAAATAGTTTCATCATTGCCAACATCTTCGGTTCGGTCATGCCCGACTGAAGTAGTCTCATCATTTTCTACAATATTGTCCTGATTTTTTTCGGCATGGATATAAACCTGCTCCTCACCCATCTTATCTTCAAAACGGATTTCATTAAAGTTGGCACCACTCCCGCCTTGAGAACTGCGGCTTTTAATGCCGCTTTGGGTTTTATTGGCGGGTAATTCATATGGAGGTGTCTGATCCCCATTATATACACGGCCAGTAATTATGGGTCGATCAGGGTCTCCTTCCAGGAATTCAACAATCACTTCCTGACCAATACGGGGAATATGGATTCCACCCCAGGTTTTACCCGCCCAAAGCTGAGAGACTCTTACCCAGCAGGATGAGTTTTCATCAGATTCACCATAGCGATCCCAGTGAAACTGTAATTTAACCTGTCCATGTTCGTCAGTATAAATTTCATCACCACTTGGCCCCACGACGACAGCTGTTTGTGGGCCTTGTACTATAGGTTTTGGGGTGACTCGTGCAGCTCTGTAGGGAACATTGCTTTTAATAACGGTAAAGTTATTGCTATAGGCAGCGCCTCCTCCCTGACCTGCTGCTTCAAAAGCATCTATGTGTATATTATGGTTAACTGACTCTAGCAGATATTCCCCGTTCTGATCTTCTCTGGGGTAATTTGCCAAAGAAAACAAACCGCCACTCATCATCCCACGAGCAATTCCTTCCCCTTGGCCTTGTTCATATTGAGCATGTAATTCTTCTATACGTGTACGGACATAATTATTTCCATCACCATTTTCTCTATATTCACCAGGGTAATCAAAAATCTCATGTTCTGATTCACTATGGGATTTAGTGACCATAGAATTTACTTTTAGATCCGCTTTGGGTTTTACAAAATCATAATCTGTAAGAACATAAGCGCCTGGTTGAATTTTTTTAGATAAAAACCAGCTGTTTATACGTTTGTCGTCACGAACGACAGTATCATCAGGTGGGTAATATTCTATTTCTGCATAACCAGAAATGAGATTATGCGAACCATAGCCATCGGCTAAATTTAAGGTATGCTTTCCTAGCTCATGGGTAAAGTAATAATAAATACCTTCCTGTTCCATCAACCGACTTAGGAAATTAAAGTCTGTTTCCCGGTATTGAACACAGTATTCCCACGTACGGTAACTTGCAGTCAATTTATCTTCTATATCGGTAAAGCCCAGTTCATTGCAGACTTCTTTAATAATATCGGGAACCGTTTTATTTTGAAATATTTTGCAGTCAGAGGTACAGGTTAAAAACCAGAGCCAAGGATGAATAGTAATGTTATATCTTGCATAATGCCCTTGATCTACTGCCTGAGAGATACCACTGACATATCCGTTAAAAAAACGTTCTCCTTCAGGCAAATTCAGCCGGATTGATACATTTTGTCCGAGCAAATCTTCAAAGCTTATGTTTTCTGTACTTAACACTTCAGCATTAATGACAAATAGTCGCCCCAACTCTTCTGAGACACTCACATCTTGGAGCAATAGCATATCTGCTCCAAGCGGAGTGATGATTTCTATCTCTCTATTTTGTTGGGTTATTGCCATTTTAATTACTCAATTTAGAATATTAATCTACTTGTGTCTCTGCATAAATTGTGGATTAAAGTCCGCCCTACAATACCTTGTTTCACTTTTGCTTATTTCTTATTCAAACAAATAACTAAATTCGCTGTCTTTAACTGATAGCTTAATAGCTGCAATTGTTTCTCCGTCCATCATTTTTGTTAAAAATTCCTGGCTAATCGTTGGTAAGACTGTATTGGTTAAAATAGCATCCACTATTCTGGCACCACTTTCTAGCTCACTGCACCTGTCCAGGATTAACTGAACAACATTATCATCAAAAATGAACGGAATACTGTGATTGTCCATAACTCGTTTTTTAATCCTTCCCAATTGAAGTTTGATGATAGCTTTCAATATTTCATCGTTTAATGGGTAATACGGTATGGTCACTATTCTTCCTAACAGAGCAGCTGGAAAAACTTTTAGTAAGGGTTCACGCAATGCCTTTGCTATACCTTCAGGTTCGGGCATGAGTTCCGGATCTTTGCACAGGTTCATAATTAAATCTGTGCCAGCATTGGATGTTAATAGAATAATAGTGTTTTTAAAATCAATAAATCGTCCTTCTGCATCTTCCATCCAGCCTTTATCAAATACCTGAAAGAAAATTTCATGCACATCTGGATGTGCCTTTTCTACTTCATCTAATAAGATAACGCTGTAGGGTCTACGTCGAACAGCCTCGGTTAGAATCCCACCTTCTCCATATCCAACGTAGCCGGGGGGTGAGCCTTTTAGTGTAGAGACAGAATGCGCTTCCTGATATTCACTCATATTAATCGTGATGATATTTTCTTCACCACCATACAACGCTTCAGCAAGCGCAAGACCTGTCTCGGTTTTACCCACACCTGATGAGCCACATAAGAGGAAAACGCCTATAGGTTTACCAGGATTATCCATGCTGGCACGAGAAGTTTGTACTCGTTTTGCAATCATATCGAGTGCATGACGTTGTCCGATAACCCGTTTATTGAGTGTCTCACCCAATTGCAATATGGCCTCAATTTCATTCTTAACCATCCGCCCAACGGGGATGCCTGTCCAGTCAGCGATCACTGTAGAAATCGCCTGGCTGTCAACCGTGGGAAACATTAAGGGTTGTTCACCTTGCAATTGGGTCAGTTTATCTTGCAATTCTTTCAGTTGCTGCAACAACTCTTTGCGCTGTTCTTCAGTCAGAGCCTCTGCTTCGATCTTTTCTTCATCGCTTTCTACTTCTTGTTTTTGTTCGGACGTCTCTATGCTTTTTTCTTCTGTTTTCAATTTAGCCCTTAACTCAAGAATACTTTCGACTATGGTTTTTTCATCTAACCACCGTTTCTCCAGATCAGTGAGCCGCTCTTGTTCTTCTGCTAGTTTTTCTTCTACTTTTAAATGACGATCTTCAATATCAATACCTACTGAAGATTCCCTTTCAATAATGCCGGCTTCAACATTCAATGCTTCAATTCGTCGCCGACAATCATCTACTTCGGATGGCACTGAACACTGACTGATAGCCACCCGGGCGCATGCAGTATCTAATACACTGACAGCTTTATCGGGCAATTGTCTATCAGGGATATAACGATGGGACAGTTTGACTGAATCTTCCAGGGCTTCATCCAGTAATAAAACCTGGTGATGCTGCTCCATTACGCCTGCTACACCACGCATCATCATGACTGCTTTTTTATCATCCGGTTCTTCAATCTTTACGACTTGAAAACGGCGTGTCAGGGCCGGATCTTTTTCAAAATATTTTTTATATTCTGCCCAGGTTGTTGCTGCAACGGTACGTAATGTACCTCGTGCCAGGGCAGGTTTTAGCAGATTGGCAGCATCCCCTGTCCCTGCAGAACCACCGGCACCTATTAGGGTATGCGCTTCATCAATAAACAGGATAATAGGCTTTTCTGAAGCTTGAACTTCTTCTATTACCTGGCGCAGACGATTCTCAAATTCGCCTTTCATGCTAGCACCCGCTTGTAACAAACCTAAATCCAGGGTTCTAATACTGACATCTTGCAATGGCCCAGGTACATCACCTGCAGCTATTCGCAAAGCAAATCCTTCTACAACCGCTGTTTTTCCAACGCCAGCTTCACCCGTTAAAATCGGATTGTTTTGACGACGGCGCATCAATATATCGATAATCTGCCTGATTTCATCATCCCGACCAACAATCGGATCAATTTCATTGTTACGTGCTGCTTCTGTTAGGTCAACCGAGAACTGTTGTAATGCTGCTTGCTTGCCCATCTGAGCAGGGGGAATTGCCCCAGAACTTTCACCAGGAGCGGCATTACCGGCAAGCGCACTTCCATCCTGTGCGTGCATGGCATCTTCAGGTGAACCTGAAACAATGCTATTGAAATCATCAAGCAGAATATCTGAATTAATTTTTTTAAATTCAGAGGAAATGGCATTGAGCGTATTGCGTAAATCAGATGTTTTTATGATGCCAATGATTAAATGGCCAGTACGAACTTGATTGCTGCCATATTTTAGACTGGCAAATAACCAGCCTTGTTCGACGGCCTCTTCGACGTGTGAGGAAAAATCAGAAATTGCTGAAGACCCTGCAGGTAATCGGTCCAGTGATTCGGTAAAATCTCGTGCTAGAAGAGAGGGGTTAAGGCTAAAATGTTTTATTATGCGGTGCAAATCCGAGTCCTGCAATTGAAGGATTTGATGCATCCAATGGGTTAGTTCTACATAGGGGTTTCCGCGCATTTTACAAAACACTGTAGCGCTTTCCACTCCTTTATAAGCCAGGTTATTTAATTTCCCAAATAAAGCCGTACGGCTAATTTCAGTCATTCTACTTCCCCCATATTGAGATATAAATCATTAACCTCACGTTCTCTTTTATCAGCTTCTAGCCAGCTTGTCCAGCCAAGTTGAGCATATTTTCCAAGCTGTGCAGTGGGTACTTGTTCTTTTTTTAAGATTAAATTGATGTCCCAGTTATATTCAAAGCCAATATAATTCCGTACAAAGCTGCGCATACTTTCTAGTTTATTGCCTGTAGGCAATAAACTTTCATATTCTTGAATATCCAACGGCCCGATTATTATTCGAAATTTATGCTGACATTGCCAGCTTCTAGCACCAATAACAGCAGAAATGCCCAATTGCCCCGTGCTTGAATCATTGTTTAAAAAACATAAACTATCATCAGGAATCATCAACCAATCTCCTATAAATTCTTCAATCTCCACTGGCAGTTGAAAGTAGTCACTCAACATTGATTTTAAACCACTTGCATGGCGAGTATGACAACCAAAATGTGCCGCAAAATGTATTTTTGTATGATCCGAAATAACATCTCGTTTTTGCTGAGAAGTCTCGCCAACTCCTAATAAGGAGGCTACATAAAAAGCAAAACGGTCTTTATCCGACCGATCATATTGAACAGTAGGTTCTTTATCAGCCCAGGCCCTGTAAAATAAACTCAACAGCCGATGATGAAATATATCTGCAAATTCTGCGAAGGTATCATCTTTTGAATTACGTATTCTACTGCGCGCAAATTCAGTTAAATGCAAAGGCAATGGTCCATTTGGACCAAATACACCAAAAAAAAACACTTTCAATTTCGATAATGCACCACTCTTTGTATCAAATGAAGCCAATGTAGAGGGTGCAAACTGCATGCTCGGTTCCTGTCCAAAACGCACGGCATCATCAGATGGCCTTCTGGAATAACCAATACGAGGCTTATCTTTATACAAACACTCTAACTGCCTCAAAGCCGCATAAAACCCGTATTTATAAGGCTGGTTCTGCAGCCGGGTAAGCAGTGCTATATGATCTCTCTGCTGCCCGTTCTTACTGGCCATCGCATTATCTCTCCTCGTTCACGGGTTTTAACAACTAGCTGAGTAAAGCTATTGATCGAAACATATTTACACAAAAACCGTTCCATAACAGCAGCAAACAAAAAACAACTAGCCCCTACAAAAGCAGATTCATCAAAATTCAAAGTAACTTCTATCCCTCGCCCGAAACACATAGGCCCAGGTACAGGGACACGAACAGTAATGGCTTTACTATGCACTGTTAGCAAACCTTCAATTTGTTTGCCAATAGCAGGGTCCGCATAGTCACCATAAAGCCGTAATAAATCACGTAATACAGTAGCGCCTTGAATATGATCATTATTAATCAAACTGAGATAATTTAATGATAAATGATTAATTAAACGCCAGGCATAATCACCCTCTGCATGTGATGGTTTAGGTTCTGTTGGTCCCGTTAAACAACGAACTGAGTCAATGGGTGCACTAATTTCCCAATTAAAGTCTGTTTTACCTTCACCTATTAGTATTGATTTAGGCAAGCCCCTATTGGTACATAAAGCACGTGACCCTATTTGTTTAATGTCTGTGTGGTAAGGTGTTTCACTGGCATCAACTAAAGAAATAAACACCTCACTACCAATATAATCAGTTTTTAATTTGCTTAACCTTGTTGTTGCTGATTCTAGTGTCGGTTGGCGCTTAACCGTATAATAAGCAAAATCCCCCTGTATACCAATATCTTGTCGAGTGGAATAAAAAGGACGAAAAGTCTTTTCTGTTTTTGAACCAACCCCATACCCTTCCACTTCTTCCAGACTAAAGATTTCGTAATCTATGGGTTTGGTTCTATCAATAACTAAATGATGTTCTGTTGTCTGGTTTTTTAAATGAATCCTATCCGTTCTTTTTGAAAACAAATTAATTGCCGGTGAGCAATTAAGTGCAAAATGATTCGCATCAATTAAATCTTCAAATTCCGTTTTATCCGTATCAAGTAATATAACAATTTCTATCGCTGTATCATCACAGAGTGATAAAATAGGCTGCAATTGACAAATATTTATAAATAAATACCGCTGAGGTAAAGCAAAATATTCCTGCAATAAACGATAGCCATTAAACGTTGGTGCTGTATGCGGTAATAAGGCTTGCTGCTCATCAAAACCCAGGGTTTGAATAGCAGTTTTATCCAGTACTTTACGGTATTCATTAGATGATTCATTTATTCCTTGTATCACCACTGCCAGACCATGCCCCACTATAAGCTCGTAGAGTTGTTGAGGTATCGAACCACTTCCATGCAAATAAATGGGTAAATTTCCCATATTGAGTTGCTGAAAACTTAACTCCTGTACTGTATGCAATTTTAATCGCAAACCCGCTTTCACCCCCCTTACATCAGAATCTGCATATCGGAGAGCTTCACCTAAAGGCAGATAATTTGCTTCTTCTAATTGTATTGGCCAAAGTGATAATTCATGTGCAGTTCTAAATTCGCATTTACTACGCCCCTTAACACCGCCTTGACTAAATAACCGCGTATGTCGGGGTAAAACAAAACCCTCTTCGGTAAGTCCTCCTTTTAAATCTGGCTGAAATTGTACAATGGTCATCGATGGTAATGGAGCCAAATAATGAGGATATACAATCTCCAGTAGGTGTTGAGTAAAACGTGGAAATTCAGCATCCATTTTCAACTGAATGCGTGCAGTTAAAAAGGCAAAACTTTCCAGTAAACGTTCAACGTAGGGGTCAGCACATTCTGTTCCACCCAGGTCAAGTGCCGATGCAATTTTAGGATAATGCTGGGCAAATTCTGTACCCATTTCGCGAATAAATTGAAGCTCTTGCTGGTAATATTCAAGAAACCGGGGATTCATTTTCGAACATCCTGATTAAAGTCATACACTGAAACGTCTCCACTTTCCAATTCAAACTCTGTTCGAAGATGTAAATACAGTGGCTCTGGTTCTGCCCACAACTGCCCTTCTATCTCAAAACAGACTGCGTTATGATCAAACATACTTCTATCTACAAGCACTCTAACATCGAGAGTTTTTTTAATAACCCTGGGTTCAAAATTAATAATTGCGTGTTTTAGCATGCGTTCCATAGTACGTAAATCTATGCCTGACACAGTTTTACCAGTCAAATCAGGTAAACCAAAATTTATGACTGAATTTTCTACTTCGGGATAATCTTGTAATTCATACTGCAATTCATATTGACTTGCGTTAAGCAGCCAATCTAAATCCCTTTTTACACAGTCTCTAATTTCAGTCAACGAGCTAACTGATGCTGACAGGATATTATATTGAGCATGAGCCAGATCTAACTGTTGTTGTAAAGCTTGACGTTGTTTCTTGACCGTCGCTTCATCAGATTTTTGTTGTTGACTAAGCAGCAGGGTTAATTCTTTTTCCAGCTGTTTAATTTTTTTCTTTTGTAGCAAAATTGAATTGTTAATAGGGTCATCATCTGTTAACCGATCAAGCAATGAAGGCAAAAAACGCTCTTTAGGTAAAGTCCTGACCACGTCACTAATCCTCTTCGGTATTAAAGTGAATCGTTCTTATATCCATGACTGGATATTCATCGACGTCGGTTGCCCAGGTTCTTTGCCCTAAACCCAAAAACATATCATTGCCACAGTCCTCCCATTCTGTTTTTCTGGACAATGATAGCAGAGGGTCATGCTGGTAGGAAAATGGATATCGAGTGGGGATAAGACCATAACTTTCACCTTCATTATTCCAGGTAAAATGGGCGGGTAACCAAATCACATCCCGTAAATCGACAGGCTCTTCTATCACAATCGATTTTATATTTTCGATAGGGATCCACAGATATCGTCCATCCACCATTGCTTCCATCACTGGCCCCAAACGAGGGTCACAATCTGCGAACCATTCAAAAGGTTGTTCATTGATAAGCCCTGATGTTATTTCAGCTGCATCAAATGCTTGAATTCGTAATTGCTGTGATTTTGAGTTTTCGCCCTGGACAGTTAACTTTAATGCCTGAATAAGTAAAGCAACCCATTCATTAGGTTCTCCGAAAATAATGGGTTCTTTTTTACCTGAAAATACCTGCTCTCGTATCCGTTCGCAGGCAATAACCTGTCGATACATGGATACCATTGCCACGGTGCCATCATCCAAATCAGCAACCACATCTAACTGAGTGAGCGCTCTATCCCATTGCCCCATCACCGATAGAAGCTGAAATAAAAAAACACGAAGCTCCGCATTATCAGGTTGCTTCTTCACCTGTTCTTGCAATAGCTTTAAGGCACCCTTTATATCGCCTTGTTTTAGACAATCTTCTGCTGTCATAGCTTGTTCCGTATTTATATACCAAAAAAATACTAACAAATGACTTAGAATCAACAAATTGTAGTGTTTTCTTTGGTCCACTTCCCAAGCTTTTAAAACATAGCGGACTGATAACGCCCTGGAGGGCATATAGTAGGATAACGCTGGAGCAGTTACCGAGGAGCAATTACCGAAGTCCGCTCTACAATTATTCTTTTAATTCATCTGTTGTTCTTGTTCCAGTAAATGGAAAGCACCTCTATTCAGATTTATTTTCCTCAAGATTCCATTTCTTCGGCCCAGTCGCACTACCCGCACTACCATCATTATTTACCGCAGTGTAGGTCCATGCTATTTTGTCGTATACAAATGCCACACTCTCCGAGGGCCTCATAGAGCCACCTCCGCTTATGCTGACAGATTGAACCATAACATTTTCTAATTCATACTTTAAATAACAGACCTTTTCCCCTGTCTCTTGACATACCTCAAGTTCAAGCTTAGCAATGTGAGTACCTTGCGCACAATAAAGATTGAGATCAGGTGTACTGTTATCAACACTTTTAATCACTACGAAAGAACCAAAATCTGCTCGTGATGCAGCTCTACCTCCCGTGCCACTCGCTCCCGACATCGGCTGGGACAGACTATGGCTGAAGCTTTCGACCTCAATCCAATCTGTATGAGCTGTATCTGTAGACTCCCCTTTTATAGGGTCAATTTTCACATATGTACTTGTAGCCATAATAATTCACCATTAAAGTTAAACAAAAAAATACTTGGTACTAACTAATTAGGTGATTTTACAAACCACCTTTACCGTTGAAAAGCGTCCATATCTACAATTTCCCCTATCAACTTCCTTTTTCTGAAGGCAATTTAGAAACCAGACGCAGTGAAACAGTCAGTCCTTCAAGTTGATAATGCGGTCTTAAAAAAAACTTAGCTGAATAGTATCCAGGGTTTCCTTCCACTTCGTCTACAACTACTTCTGCAGCAGCTAGAGGTCTGCGTGCCTTATCCGCTTCCGAAGCTGTTTCTGGATTTGCTTCGACATAATTATTAATCCATTTATTCAGCCACTTTTCCATATCATCCCGCTCTTTAAATGAACCGATTTTATCTCTAACGATACATTTTAAATAATGAGCAAAGCGACACGTAGCAAATAAGTACGGCAACCTGGCTGAGAGATTAGCGTTGGCTGTTGCATCTGGATCATCATATTCGAAAGGTTTCTGTAGTGATTGTGCGCCAATAAAAGCAGCAAAATCTGAATTCTTTTTATGCAATAAAGGCATAAATCCATTTTTTGCAAGTTCCGCTTCACGCCGATCACTAATGGCAATTTCTGTGGGACATTTCATATCCACACCACCATCATCCGTTGGGAAGGTATGTGTGGGCAAACCCTCTACAGCACCGCCTGACTCAATCCCTCTAATTCGTGAACACCAACCATATAATTTAAATGATTGGTTAATATTAACAGCCATAGCATAAGCAGAGTTTGACCAGGTATATTTGCTATGGTCAGCGTCTTCAATATCCTCCTCAAAATCAAACTCCTCCACGGGGTCAGTCTTAGCTCCATAAGGTAAACGAGAGAGGAATCGAGGCATTGCCAAACCAATATACCGAGAATCTTCCGATTCTCTTAACGAACGCCATGAAGCATATTCCGGGGTCTGAAAGATCTTGGTTAGATCTCTAGGGTCTGCCAATTCCTGCCAGGAATCCATGTTCATTAATTTAGGTGCTGCTGCCGCGATAAAAGGAACGTGTGCTGCTGCAGAAACTTCTGCAATTCCATTTAGAAATTCAACATCAGGTGGAGAATGATCAAATTCATAATCACCCATTATGCAACCAAAAGGTTCACCACCAAATTGTCCATATTCATGTTCATAAACTTTCTTAAAAATCGGACTTTGGTCCCAGGCTGTCCCTTTAAATTTTTTCAACGTTTTATGGACATCTTTCTTGGAGATATTTAAGACTTTAATCTTGAGCATTTCATCTGTTTCAGTATTATTCACAAGATGATGCATCCCTCGCCAACTTCCTTCTAGTTTTTGAAAGTCATTGTGGTGTAAAACCTGGTTAACCTGGTCACTCAAGCGGTTATCAAGTTCAGCAATTATAGATTCAATGGACTTAACCGCATCATCTGAAATTAATGCCGTATCAGTTAATGCTTGTTCAGCCAGCGTTTTAACTGCATTTTCAACAGCTTCTTTGGCACGGTCTGTTTTTGGTTTAAATTCTTTTTGTAACAGTGCTGAAAAATCACTACCTTCTTGTGTTCCTGCTTCTTCAGCTGCGCCAGTTGCTTCAACTTCTGTTTCAGCCATGATTATTTCTCCTCGGGTTCACTGTTATCGCTTGGATCGCTTCCTTCCGAATCTGCTTCAGGTTTTGGAGCAGAAGCCAGGGATTGTAGTAATGCAGGATCATTTAATGCTTTGGCAATTAACTCTTCAGCGCCACCTTTACCATCCATATAGGTTAATAAATTAGCTAGTTGTGTTCTTGCCTGTAATAGATTGCTGAGCCCATCAACCTTGCTAGCAACTGCGGCAGGAGAAAAATCATCCATATTTTCAAAAGTGAGATCAACATTCAGGTTTCCTTCACCGGTCAAGACGTTAGGAACTTGAAAGGCAACTCTGGGTTTCATGGCTTTTAGTCGGTCATCAAAATTATCCACATCAATTTCCAGAAAATCTCGATCATTTACAGGAGCAAGTGGATCTTCTGGCTTCCCTGACAAGTCTGCCATAACCCCCATAATAAAAGGTAGTTGAATGGTTTTTTCAGCCCCGTACAACTCAACATCATATTCAATTTGAACTCTCGGTGCCCTGTTTCGAGCAATAAATTTTTGACTGCTTGCTTTAGCCACGACTGGCCTCCTTAACTATATGTTTGTGTATTTATTATTTTATTATCCTTAGCTAAATAACTAGTCCTTATTATCCTTTTGCACACCACAAATATTTTCAGCTTGATTGACTGCATCAGGCGTCATATCTTGTAGAATTTCCATAAAATTCATGGTCAGTAGTTTTTTTGCCCGCAATAACAAAAAAGGGATCGGGCTGGAAGGCTCATAACGATCAAAATATTTGCAAATTTCATCAACTGCACGAACAACATCATTGCGGTTATGTATACCCGATTGTCTAATCACTTTATTACTGTTTACGGCATTTAAAGACGACCCTGCTGCCCCCTCTCCCATTTCGGCATCATCATTTTCAGCGTCAATTAACTGTCTTTGCTGAAGTTTGTCACCTGCAAATTTGGCAATACCCTGTAATAAACTGGTTAGAGCAGAAAAATCTGGCGCATTCACAGCATCTACTTTATCAACCACAACATTAGTAATACTTTGCACTTGTTCCAGAGACTGCTTTACAGATTGCACCAGGTTTTGCAATGTTTCAATATCAGCGTCATTAAAAGCGGCTTCTATCACAGACATTTCTAGAGGAGCCTGACCTTCGGAGGGTGTTTTTTTACCTTCGGCTATTTCTATATCTCGCCAAGAAACTCCCCCAAGTTTCGATTGAATTAGTGGGATATGATTAATTGCACCTCGTATTAGAGTGTAATCATTAAGAGAACTTAAGGTATTAACTCTAAGCATTGGGTAATCATCTTCAGGATCCTGAAGTGGATACACAGAATCCCAGTACTTTTCTAACCACCCATTTAACAGGGATAAACCTTGGTTCAGACCGTTAAAACCATCAATTCGCAGTAGCGAACAAGTTAAATGCATAGCCACTTGAATATCCCGTGTACGCTCCAGTAACTCCAGCGCCAAACTACGCACAACTTTCCAATCAGGTTCTTGAGCAGGTTCGATTGTAGCGCCCATTTGCCTTTCCTCGACAAACCGCGCCTCATTTTCTAACTTTAAAAAAATAGCGTCTTCTTCAAAATTTTCACCACAAGGGGATTCTGGTGAAATTTCCTTTAGTAAATGTTGCAGATTTAATTCAACCAATGACATCTCCTTAGTCAAAATAGTTATCACTAAAATTACTACTTAAGTCATCAACACATTAAAAATAGTGTGATAGATTTCACATACGCCTTAGATTGATACTAACACTAAATTACTTGCATATAAAATAATTTTGATATAAGAAGCTCAGATTTTTGTATATTAATACCCTTATGGCACTAATTATCTAGCTTAGGGAGCTGGAAATAAATAATCATCCAAATATCGTGCAGAATTTTTATTTCTGTTTGAATTTTCTCAAGAGGAGCATAGTTGTTCTACGTAACGATTGAGAAGATTTAAACAGGGATAAAAAGGCAAGTGAGATTGGATGATTATTTACTTCCATCTCCCTTAGGTGCGTGCACTATAATTATAGTAATATTATCACGCCCGCCCCGTTGCAAAGCTAAATCCATTAAATCATCTATTGCTTGCTGATATGAGCGTCGCCTAAGAACATCTTCAATTTCATTATCTGCCACTTCTTTATTTAAACCATCACTACAGAGCAAGAAAATATCTCCCTGGTTGATTTCCTGAATTTGCGCATCCAGAAAGGCTTCTGGCTCTCCACCAATGGCATGAGTTAATATTTGTGCGTACGGATGGGCTTTTACCTCCTCAGGGCTAAAACCTTCAGATAACAGCCTTCGTTCGTTATTATGATCCCGCGTAATCTGTTTTAATTCTCCACGCCTAAATAGATAGATACGACTATCACCCGACCAGATTGCCACACAACTTGTTTGATTTGCATATAAAATTGCAACGGTGCTGCCAATAACAACATTATCTCCAGCCATCGCAGCCTGCTCAAGCAACACATAATTAACTTTCTTTAATTGTTGATAAATCTTCTTAATAGTAGAACCTATCCATTTCTCAGGTTCAAATTTCTTTAAAGTCTTAATAATTTCATCACTGGCGAAACCACCATTTTCATGTCCACCCATACCATCTGCAACAACCCATAAACGCTTATCAGGTAAGTCAGCAAATGCATCCTGATTTATTTTACGTATTATGCCAACATGGGTTCGCCCCCATGAAGACCAGAGATTATTTTTAGCATTCATTGATATTTTGTTATTACTTGTTCGACATTATCCAATTATACCAACTACTCTTTCTGTACCCCAAAAGGCAAAGAAGGATAGCGGCTTTCTTCCCAGCCCCACTTCTGCCAATTGCCATCAAGCATTCCAGCAACACCATCAAAGGGCGGTAACCCTTCACAAATTAAAAATGAAGAAGCGACCTGTTCAGAACCCTGGGTCCACCATAAACTATAGGCAAAACAGCAATCTTTAAGTAAGTTATCAAGAAAGCAAGGTAACACATTACTAATTGCTTGATGCTCACCCATTGATCGCTGCCATGCATGATGAGTCGTTTGCTGAATAATTTGCGCTTCAGGGATCAATGATTCACAATCGTTAAAAAGAACTTCAGACTTTAATTTATCAAGTTCACTATTAAAGTGCTGTAAACTGAAATTATCCTCCAAACTGGAAAGTGCTAAATTTTCCACCTGTGTAAACCATTCCGTTTCATTTTGCAAGGCAATAAAGGGGTTAATATTTAAACGATTCATCGTCACAATGGTCATTGGGTAATATCGACCAATTTTATCTACGCTTGGCATCATGACACCCATCCAGCCATTCTCCCCACAAATACCCGGCGCTAAAACAAAGCGATATATCGGCCCTGTCAAATAGCAACTTAACCAGCTATCCCCTAGTTGCTGCTGGCTATTGAGAATTGCCTCTTGTAACCAGGCATCCCAGGGACTAATAAAACTCGCTGGCAAACCTCGACTGACAAAATCGCCATGCGTAGACACTTTCCCATAATATCCGTTATTTATAGATTCTGTAGACATTTGAATGATTGTAGATCCGTTAGCTGAAAAGGGTTAACCGCACTATTAGCCTGTAATTCAAACTTGGCTTCGCGTCCCTGAATATTAAAAGTCATAATAAAGATGGTAGGATTAGAGGTCGGCTGGATATCCGCTGCATCAAAAAGCCGGAATAGCGCCCAGGGACCTTCTTTTGATAACCCTGAATATCCGCCATGTATAGGAGGTAATAACTGTATACGCACCTGGCCCGAAGCATTAGGCCCAGGCCAGCTCATAGGAACCGGTCGGATGGGGCCATGGGCATAGGCTAAAGTTTGTCCATCCACATCAATAATAAACTGAGAAATTGAAGGACTCATAGAGATAGGTTTCAATTTAAAACTTATCTTCGGTGATTGCCTCCCCATGCGGAAAAATATATTTTTTATCTTCTCTGCACGCTGAAATTGCTTTAATGCGCTACGAGAAACACCAGCCCCACCGCCACCTCGCGTATTCCAGCGCCAGCTGGTCCTGCCTTTTTCGATTGATGCAACGAGGTATTTATTAAAATACTCATCCATCAGCCCTCCAGGGCCAAAAAAGTAAGTAAAATCTTCAAAAGTAATCTCTCTTGAATTTTTAGCAATCGGGTACATACCTTGAATAGCCTGTTGGCAAAAAGGTAATACTTCTGACTTCCACATAATATTCAAATGGCTGCGAATACCACCACTGACTAAGTTATGGCTACTCTCTGCAATCTCTCCTATCATACTATCAACCGGAAAAGGAGCCCGCTTACCTTCCAGTTTTAATTTTGAAATCACTTGTAGTGTTTGCTCCTGCTGACCAATAGCTATCTCACCACTGGCATGTAAGAGTGAGTTGAGGTAGACATGCAACTCGTTTAAAACTGAAAGCGTATGATCTAACGCAGGCGGCATACCCTCAGCCGTTTCCACTAACTCATTCAGTCCGCTAAAGTGCTGAATCACCATATCAGGAGAGATTTTTGACGAAACAGAGTGATATGATTTGGGTGAAGTACGCATGATACTGTCCAGAGATGCTCTAGCCGTATCAAATTTCTTCCCGGCCTTCTCTAAAATAGACTGATCTTTTTTGCTCAGGCAACTCATGCTGGTTTCATCAGTTACCGCTTCAAGATACAATTTTATCGGTGAATTTTTTGCGGAAACAATATTCAACATTTCAACCAACTGAGCCTGGCTAGTGACAGGCTTGATAACAATATCGGCCAATAATTCATCCCAGAGTCTAATATAGTCTTGCAGATATAATTTTAAGATATTTTCCCGTAAAATATTTATTTCTTCAATTGAAAGCCTCAAGGATTCATTATTAGTCCCCAGCACCCAGTTATTACCTGCCTGCTGTGCAATCAACCTTTCATTATTGAGCAAGAAAACATGGGTATAACCTTTACAGGTATATAACCCTGGAACGCCCGTCGTCAAGGGCTGACCACTTTTACTGAATAAAATTAACGAGGCCTCCCGGCCGGCTTTATCACTGACGCGAAAATCTTCGACATCATTCTTCATTAAATCGAGTTTAAGCCGCGCATAGACTCTTTCTGCAATAGGTATATTTTGCAATATGTTTCTCGTTTGCTTAATCACTCCTTGGTCTAAAGGTCGTGGGAGAGGAGCTGGACGCACTGCGAGTAAAGAGAGTAAGTGAGCATTCAAAGACTCGCGCTGCCCTGTTGTCACCTCTAAAGGGAGGTTATATTTCCAGTCTAGGCTATACCACGCCCCAATATCACTTGCATCATAACGCTCTGCACTCGCCAGCATCAAATACACTTTAAGCGCTTCATATAAATAATCTGTTTTATCGGTATTGTTGCGCAGTTGAGTTTCAACCCGCCACATCAAGCGCGGTAAAAATACATCTTTCAGCAATCGGTGGTACAGGGAAACCGCGGCATCTCCTAGCTTGTCCCCCTGATATAAACCAAAAGTAAGCAACCATGGGGCACTATCACGCTGCTGGTCAGCGTAACCTCCAGGTATCTGCCGTACTTCATCCAGTAACGGCAAAAGAGATAAGACATCGGTAGAATCCGGATTAATATCATTAATTTGCTGATTAATGACCGCGGTTTGCGCGGCCACCTCATCAATATACGCCCGATTGCCGAAAAAGCTATTAGTCCAGATACCCGCCATCGCTAAGGTTAGCAAACTAACCAGCATAAAGGCCCCACGTTGCAGCCAAGAGCGTTTTTTTTCTAGTTTTAAATTTGTGCCGGCCAGACCTGATTCAGCAAAAATCACACTTTGTAACAGGCGGTTGATAAAAAAACTTTTACCTTCACCACCTATTGCCGCTCGTGCGTCAGCTTCCAGTCCATAATTATTTGCTAAAGCTCCCATAATCCGGTCAATTGGAGAACCTTCCTGAGTTGCACTAGTCAAGTAAACACCCCGAAACATAATATCTTCGGCATACCGGCTAGATTGAAATAATTCTTCAAGAAAAGGCTTAATCAGCTCATGCAAAGCAGCAAACTGTTGTGGAAAAGTATAAATCTGACTACGTCGTTCTGCGCCTCTTTCCCGTTCTAGTTTATCAAGTAATTGCTGTTGTATTTGTTGTTGTAGTAATTCAAATTCAGAGCTGAATTGTTCAATATTATCGCGTTTCTGCTTTTCATCCAACCCAAATGTCATACCCCAGACCTGAGCACGATTATCGCTATCCAGGTCATCGAAGTACTCCATAAACCCAGCTAATAAATCACATTTCGTAAACAGCAGATAAACAGGAAAGTCTATATTAAATCTTGCATGCAATTCTTGAATGCGCTGACGAATCGCTCTGGCCTGCGCTAAATACTGCTCACTTGTCTGCTCCAGTAAATCAGATATGCTCACAGCAACGATAACTCCATTAATCGGACGTCTGCTACGATTCTTTTTCAGCAAATCCAGAAACCCTAGCCATGCCGCCTGGTCAACTGCTTCATGACTATCTTGCGTGGTATATCGTCCAGCGGTATCCAGCAAAACCGCATCATCAGTAAACCACCAGTCACAGTTGCGTGTTCCACCTACCCCACGCACGGCATCTTTACCAAAACGCCCCGATAAAGGAAATTTTAATTCTGAATTCTTTAATAAGGTTGTTTTTCCTGCGCCAGGTGGTCCAATAAGAATATACCAAGGTAATTGATACAGGAACTGTTTGTCTGGGCCACTGCCCAGGCGAGTCTCCTTAAGTACTCCGAGTGCTTCCTCCAGCCGACATTGCAGCGTGTTAACTTCGTCTTCAGACGCTTGCTCATCAACACTTAAACCGGGGACATCCGCATCTGCCATAGCAGCAATGATCTGTTTATTTTCTTTGTTCGCCTTGAAATATGCCCAGCAACGAGTAGCAAGCCAGCATAACAAAATGCCCCCCATCAAAAACCATCGGTGCAGCTCTTCGGACAAAGGAGCATAGTCTGCAAATGCAAATAAAGGCCCTATAAACCAGATCAATAGCCCCAGAGCGATCACTCCCAGCAGTGAAATAACCCAGCGTTGTTTAAAAAACGTCAAAAAATTCTTCATATTGCTTAACCCTTCTTCATCTCTTCAACAACGAAAATATTCCATTCTTTAGCTTGCTCATCTCATTTCAACAAAGTAACCTCTACGCGGCGGTTTTTTGCCCGTCCTTGTCGAGTTGTGTTCGGTGCAATAGGATCTAAATCAGAACGGCCTTCAATAAGGATTCTATCTGGATTACTTAAATTCTGGCGAATAATTTTTGCAACTGCATCTGCTCTTGCTTTCGATAAATGCCAATTTGATGGATAGCGGGAACTACGGATAGGGACATTATCAGAGTGCCCAGTTATTAATACTTCCCCCGCTAACTGATTTAATACCTCTGCTATTCTATACAAAAGAGGGATGAGCGATTGATTGACAGTCGTGCTCCCCGAGCTGAATAGGTTATCGCCCTGAATAGTCACAATGCTACGCTGCACTAATTCAGCCACTTCAACTTGTTTATTTTCAATTTCGTCAGCGAGCAGCATAGACAAGGTTATCTGCGGAGTAGATGCTGGCTGATAAATAGGTTCAGCTGTCACTATCTGCATTATAGGGGGCTTAAGACCAAGAATCTGCCTAAAAACAGGATCTGAGTCACTATTCAATTGAAATAAAAAAAGACTAAACATGATCGCTAATAAAGCGGCTGCAACAGAACCAAAAACCCACAAAGGAACAAATCGAATCAATGGGTTGCGTTTATCTGTAACGCCTTCCCAGTGAGGAGATAATGCTTGCTCTACACTCCCTCTCACCTGCTGTAGTATCTGATATAGCCATTCTCTGATCTCTGCCAGTTTGTTTTTTCCATCTTGCATTATTCGGTAGCGACCTTCAAAACCGAGTGCCAGACACAAATACATGAGTTCTAATATACCCCGGTTTTTTGCAGGATTCTGGGCTAGTGATTTAAGTAACAGGAAAAAACGTTCACCACCCGACACTTCTTTGTGGAACAAACTCAATAAACTTTGTTGTGACCAGCCGCTGTTATTTCCCCAAGGGGTATTCAAAACGGCTTCATCCAATGCTGTACACAAAATATACCGAGCACTGGAAACAGTCTGAGGATCAACACCTTCAGCCTGAGCAGCTATCTGGAACTGCTGGATTTCCTGAATAATTTTATTTTTTAATGCCATTGGGTCTGATTGACTATAAGAGCCATTGATGCGCGTCAATAATGCCAATAAACCTGAAGAAGCTTTTTCTAAAGAGTTTAACCCTCCTAGTCGTGGCAAGGCCTGACTAATTTTAGGCGCAGCCGCTGCTTTCGGCGCAAAAGGAGGTAAAGGCATCTGAATATCGGATCGTTTTCCCCCTGGTACGGGACGAATAATGGTTCTATCGTCAGATTGTGGCGTAAAAAAGGGATCATCTGATGACATAATTTTTATCCTCTAATAGCCCAGAACTCTAATTCAAGTTCAGGATAATCACCTGAAAAATGCATGGCGATCGTTCCACTTTCTTGTAACTCTTTCCATAAAGCATGATTTTTATCCAGCTCGAAATAGACCATGCCTTTATGAAAAGGTATTTGTCTTGGCGCTACAGGCATTGCGATGAGTTTTATCCCGGGTACCTGCGACATAACTAGGTCACGAAGTTTTTCTACCGTTGAAATAATCGTTTTACGAGGAATATGGCTGCGCAATGTTTCAGCATCCAGTTGCGCTCCCACAGCGAGTACAAATTCAGCCGAGTGTAATAGTTCGCGATCATGAACATCCGCTGTACGAATCTGATGCGAATGCTCTTCCAGAGGAATTGGAATCGCTCTGGATTCTGACACCCAGCTTAATGCTTCACGCAATGCAATGACTACCGGTTCAAAACAAAGTTGTAAATTATCATGCTGATAGTCTGGAAATTTCGCAAGCCGATGACTCGCCTGTGTGATTGTCGCTAATTCACCTGCCATCTGAATCATTATACTAAACAGCCTTTCGGGATGAACTTGTTTGACTATGGTGAAATGATCGAATAAAGCCTGGTAGCGATTGACAATTTGCAGTAATAAAAAGTCGCTTATTTCTGCAACACCACCCGCTCCGGGAGTCCCCAAACGCTTGGCAATCGCTTCCCCCCGATGATGTAAAATACCTGTTATTTCTTGTATGGTGCCGAATAGTTGCTCAGATGCACTGCTATATAAACAACTGGGAATAAATTGTTTATCCAGAATAACCAGCTTGTCTTTCTTTTTTTCCACGACCCTAGCAATGGGGATGGTCACAAAACCACCCTGATTTTTACTCGCAGGACGTAGCCGTGTCCATAGCTCACCACTCTGAATCACTGCATTACTTTGTTCCGATTGTGAGTGGATATCTTTGACTTCAATTTCCTGTAGGCGATAACGGCTGACTTCATCAATATCAACATCCCATGAAATTTCTTTACCTGAACTTCGCTGTACAGGTAAAGCCAGATAAATAATCTCATTTTTTGCACCTAGACTGATTTCAAGAGGATTGGGAGCCGGATGCTGATCTGGAATACTAAAAGGTGTACCATCCGGGAAAACACCTCGACATTCAGTAATGGAAAATTTACCCAATGTTAACAGTTGATGATCAATTTCCAGCTGCGTTATACCCCAGGAAAAGCTTTGCAACCCCGCGCAACGAGACTCAACCCAATTTTGCACATTGCGGTCCTGTTGCTGAAAATGTAAAGGTTGAAGGAACATGCCTTCTGTCCAGATAACTTTGTTATTCCAAGTCATATAAATACCTATATTCCTAATGTCTAAAGTTATTTTTTCCAAACGCTAATACTTAATTTATCAACATAAATCAGTAGCCGTAAATTTTTTTCAACCGAAATGATTATTGAATCTCTCCACATGGCCTGGTTAATATCTCTAAAAGCCGCAATAACGGCAATATATTGCGTTTCAGGCGCGGCATTCTTTTTCCATCCCTGCGTATCCCCCGGATTAAGATTAAACTGTTCTGAAGATAATATGTCTCCCCCTAAAATCGATTCATAATTTTCAAACAAACCATAAAAGTCAGACTCTGAATAGTTACCAAGGTTTTTCAACTCAAAAATTCGCACTACGATGGGGGATGGGCGGTTGTTAATATCGGGGTTAACCAATGGGGAAACAAAAATTTTTGCATCAATAAACGTAGCTTGCGCTTCTGTCTTCTCAGGTGAAGTATTACACCCTATTAGTAATAATACCAGCAAAGCTAAACTTAATATTCTTCTATTAACCTGCATATTATGACTCCTAGATATTTAATAAAATGGGCTATTTTTTTGAATTTTTCAGTTCGATCATTTGTTGTTCATATGTCTCTGCAAATGCTTCGCCAAATAAATGGTAGAAATTATCACTCGCTTCACGCTCAATATCATCATAGAGGCTCTCGAATAGGCGCCATAACTTCGCTTGTTTATGAATAGGTATGCTTGCACTAAGAGGACTTTGTTGTTGTAATCGTTGTTCTATTTTTTGTGGGTCAAATCGTTTAAGCACCTCAAGTAAAGCTGTTTGCATTCCTGAAATCACTGAAATCTGATGCGCACGAATATCATCAAAAGCCTCTTCTATCGCTTCTTCAGCCTGTAAATATCCGGCATCCTGTGGAGCCATCAATTTTCTTAACGCCTCTTCAGCAGTAACAGAAAATTTGACTGGATTATTTTCTATGGGTTTTATAGTGGTAACATCCAGATGCATTTCATTTTTAATTTTAGCTCTACCAATCAATACATCCATAGTTCCCTGAATAGATGCTTTTAGGATTTTACCAATAATATAAAAACTTTCCGGAGTAATTGATTCATATATATTTGCCTTTTCAAGACCTGCCCCACGTAGAAAATTGTCTACTATTAATGTTTGAAAATCGGAGGAATTTACGGGATTCTCAAAATCAACTGGCTTTTCTGGCTTTTCTGGCTTTTCTGGCTTTTCTGGTAAATCTACCGACAATTTTATTTCTGGAGAGATATCAATTATAGGTTCTTTCTTAGAGAAAAAATCTGCAGGAAATAATGCTTCACTGCCAGAGTCTTCGCCCTGATTTTCCTTAAACCAGTCATCTGCAAAAATATCATCAACAACCGCTGATTTTTTCTCTTTCTTTTCTGGTTTAAATGGCTGGAATGCTTCTTTAACCACAGGAGGAAGCTGTTTTATTTTTGATTTTTTCTCATTATCTTCTTCAATTAAGCTAGGGTTTATTTTATCTGAACCTAGAAAATCAAACGAATTAAAAGAACTAGAATCACTCTCTTGTTCTGGCATCAGCTGATTTTCATCAATCATTTTTTGCACTAAATCAGTACCCAGTTCAGCAAAAGGATCATCAGAAAAATTAAGTGCCTCATCCGTTAATGATCCACTTGGTAAACCTACCTGTTGTTGCTTGCCATCAATTCTAACTATCAGCGTATAGTCGCCAATATGCAAGTGATCACCATCACTTAATTTAATACTATTTCCGTTGCCCACTGGTAGTATCGCATTGTTGATTAATACACCATTAGTACTCATATCTGTTATGTAATAATCTGGTGCTCGATAATCAATAGAGGCATGATGTCCAGATATATATCTACGGGAATCTTCTAATTCCACGGTATTGTCTGAATTTCTCCCAATAGTAGCAGTAGAATGTTTAATAGTAATACTATCTATCTCATCGCCTGCTCGAACAATACTTAACATTAGCTTCATTTTACAATCCACCCATTATATGCTTGTAACTGCCATCATAAGTCAATATAACGTATCCATAATCCATAAATCAAGTTCAAGCCTTCTCCAATACGAAATGAGTCTGAAAATAGCACCGTATTCCAATATAGAATGAGTCTAAGGAATGTGCATTAAATAACTTCGACAACTACATGATAAAATAAGGAAACCTAACCTTAAAAAAGCACTAAAAATTGACACCAGTTAGCTCTTGAATCCGATCAACCGATAGCTCAAACAGTGAGAGATTTAGGTGTTAATTCAAGCACGATGCATACCTGGATCAATAATATTTAAAACCAAAACCTGCTGCAGCAAGAACTGATGAACATATTTATGATGAAAATAAGCGCCTGAAGAAAGCGTTAGCGAGAATGACACAGGAGAGAGATTTGTTAAAAAGGGCCACAGCGTACTTTGCGAAGGAAATCGTGTGAAGTACGCGTGGATAAAGAAACATCATTCAGATTATTCCATTACAGCCCTGTGTCAATTCATGACGGTTTCACGTAGTTGTTTTTACGAATGGCTCGATTCACCAGGAACAGATCGCGAAAAAGAAAATGATAAATTGATTGAAATACTTAGAGTTATTTTTGAAAAAGGTCGTGGCACATACGGAACTCGCCGGCTTAAAAATAAACTTGCAGAACAGGGTCTCGTTGTGAGTCGTCGACGTATTGGCCGGCTCATGAGGCAAGCTGGGGTGTGATGTAAAACCAAGAAATTGTTAAAGCAACGACCGACTCTAAGCATAATAAGTCGATTGCGCCTAACCTACTGAAAAGGGAGTTCACTGTATCATAATTAAACGGGCTGAAATTACAAGCGGCATTGCAGATGCCTGGATAAGTTGTTACCGCAATCAAGCCTTGTCCAGCAACAATTACAGGAGCAGATACTAGCACTAGAGGCAGCGCAAAATGATCCAAACTAATGCACAACTACAAA
>LWDU01000110.1_pt1 | contig 27351 bp, 22 predicted proteins | sample 727161 | NCBI WGS metagenome assembly LWDU01 (sample SAMN04566230, study PRJNA314399) | hydrothermal vent metagenome | isolation source: deep sea hydrothermal plume seawater | place: Mexico: Gulf of California, Guaymas Basin | collected 2004-07-11
AAGGTAGTACTTCAATCAGAAATGATATAGGATTTCCAGATCACATCAAAAGAGTACTAGACCTTTATAAAATTATAGATATAATATAATGTCATTAAAAGCATTAAAAGACTGGGGGGGTGACATAACTATTATGTTAGGTAATGCTATTGTAGATCAATTACAAAATGCCTCTTTAATAACTTTAAAACTAACAAGAAAAGGAATAGCTCAGTCTATGCATAGGACTTTAACAAGTCCTATGGTAAAGGTTAGAGGTACGATACCTACTGAAAAGCAGATCATTAATGCAGTCAAGAAGTATGATAGTTTTATAGTAAAGGAATGTAAAAAAATTGTACCCTCTTATCCAGCTAATGTAAGCGGTAGCTTAACTACTGGATTATACATTGTACTTTGGACAGGATCAGGTAAAGGCTTAGCAATGACTGCAGGTGGAAAAAAATTAAAGACTTTTAGAGATGTTGAAAACTATGTTATAACTGAATTAAAAGAAGTATTTTTCTTAGTCTTAAGGAAACATTTTGGACCAGCAGGTTCTAATAAAAGTTATGAAAGTTCTTCTTCCAAAAGATTAAATGTAGACACACTCCAAACTAATAGAGTATCAGGAATAACTGCAGGTAAAGATAGCTGGAGACAAGAATTTAGTTTATCTCATAAACCTGGCAGTACAAGAGGTCAACAAGGAGCCGTTAGTTTAAAAGAGCAAACAGCTCAAAAGGGGAGAGATGCACAGGATGAGGCAGACTTTGCCTTACCAGGTAAAGGAGACTTTCTTCAAAGTAAAGCAGACTTCTATACTTTTATGGAGAAACGACTTGCAAATTTTTTGACACCTGCTTTGAGATCAAGAATATCTAGTGTTAATAAACCTGTAACCTTAGGAGATGGTACACAGATTAAAGTTCAAGGATTAACACATCTAGAAGTAGAATTTGACGATAGGTCATTTCAAGCTGCTGAAAACGCAGGATTTGATAAACCAAAATTCAAAGCAGAGTTAAATAAAATTTTAGCAAAAGAAGCAGAGAGACTTAGAACCAAATTAGGTAATTCAAGAGAATTTTCTGATGAATGGTGGAGATTAAGCGGGAGTCCAAGTAGAAAAGAAGTATGGGAATCTGCTACTACAGAACAAGTAATGAGAACTCTTACTAGAGGAAAGCATGTTAAAATAAAGAAGAAAACAAAATTAAAAAAACCTAAACAAGGAAAAGGAACAGCAAAAAAGAGTACAAAAGCTAAAGCACGAGTAACTACGAGAAAACGACCCAATAAATCATGGGGTAAAACTCCTGTAACCAAATCAGGTAGACCTGACATGCGTTATAAAGCAAATAAACAGGCATTTGGAAGAGGAGCTAATAGTCCAATAGCTTTAATGAGTTTATTACAAAAGGCACTTCCAATTGAATTAAGAAAAGAAATGACAGGAGCTTATCCTAAAGGTTTAGAATGGAGAACAGGTCGATTGGGTACAAGTGCAAGAATACAAAATATACTTCCAATAGGTAATATGACAACAATTCAATATACTTATCAAAGAAATCCTTATGAAGTATTTGAACCAGGCTCAGGAAGTCCTTTAGCAAGTGCAACAAGAGATCCACAAGCACTAATAGGTGGAACTATAAGAGAAATAGCTCAATCTATAATGGGCACAAAATTTGGTTTAATTAGAACTAAGAGAGTATAATGGCAAGAAGCACATCAACAAGAAGATCACAAATTTTAGACGCTTTAGTTGTCAAATTTAAGAATATTGACGGCACAGGAGATTATAGAACTGATATTGCTGATCAAGTGTTCCCAACAATGAAGTTTTGGGACGAAATTAGCACTTACCCTGCAGTACATCTATCTGCGGGAACAGAAACAAGAGAATATTACGGAAGTAATAATAGGTGGAGATTTTTAGTAATTACAATTCGAGCATATGTAAACCAAGAGGACCCAGTTGAGGCACTTTGTTTACTACTCGAAGATATAGAATACGTACTGGATAACAATTTAAGTATTGCTTATTCAGATTCATACGGAAGCGCGAATACCGCACAGCAAACCATCATCAGTATTGATACTGATGAAGGAGTGTTAGCACCTCTCGGTATTGGTGAAATGATAATAGAGGTGCGATATTAGAAAACGGGATGTTGAAGCAAAAGCGTAAATATTCCCCTTTTCAAGCCAAATAGGAGACTATAATGGCAACAAAACTATATTTTAGCAGAGATACGAAAGTATTTGCACATGTACCAATGGCAGCAGCCGGTACTTTAAATATGTATTATGACTTACCCGTCTTAGACGGTTTTTCGTTTTCTCAAGCAACAAATACTAGTGAAATTATGTTAAATGAGGCACAGAGTGCCACAGGCGTAAGTAGAAGAGGTCGTGCAATGTTTAACGACTCATATGCACCAGTTGAGTGGAGTTTCTCCACTTATATGATGCCCTACACTTCTGCAGGAGGTACTCAAGGTACTTCAGGAATAGGCGATGCAACAGATGGAGACCACAGAGAAGTTTCAGAAGCTATGTGGGCTATGTTCTTTGGACAAACTGTCAATGCAGGGCTAGTTTCAGATGCAACTGACTTAGACATAGTACAAACTGGAGCTAATAAAGCTACAGTAGGTGTATTTGACCTTTACTTTGTACTAGGAGCATCTCAATCTGCAACTGCGTATAATTATACGACAGGAGTCACTTCAGCACTTCAGATGGTTTATAAAATCTCTGATTGTTCTGTTGGAGAAGCATCATTTGATTTTGATCTTGATGGAATTGCTACTGTAAATTGGTCTGGAAACGGAAAATTAATTACAGAGCACGCGGGTCTTAATGCAACAAGTACAAGCATTTATGAAGGTGTAACTAATACTTCTGGTTTCATAAGAAACAGAGTATCTGATTTAGAAATGACCGGAGATTCTGGTGGAGGAGCTGGGGGTGGTACTGATGTAACTTATGTTACTACCTTAACAGGTGGTAATATTACTATGAGTAATAACCTTACTTATCTGACTCCAGAAACTCTAGGGGTTGTTAATCAACCATTAGGACATGTTACAGGTAGCAAATCAATTGGAGGAAACTTCACTTGCTATCTAGATAACCAAAGTGCTACTTCAAGTGCAGAACTCTTTGAAGATTTAGTAGAAGCAACTACTGATATTCAAAACTCATTTAGTTTGACTTTTGATATTGGAGCAAGTACAATACCGTATGTAAAAATACGAATGCCACAATGTCATTTAGAAGTACCTTCTCATTCAATTGAAGAAGTAATTTCAATGGAAACTAATTTCCACGCGTTACCAAGCGATTTCGATTCAACAGACGAAATAGATCTTTTCACATTTTTTGGAAAAGATGTTGCTTAACGCATAACTAGGTTGTTAGGGCGGTACGCCGCCCTAGCATTTTTTAACAAACAAACAATAGGAAACAACCAGCATGAACGAACCAAACCCAGCAACACAGACAACACAACCTGTATCGCTAGCTACACTACTTACACCCAGTAAGACAGTTTCTGTAGACTATCCTGAATTCGAAGGATTTGAAGTTAAATTAACATATCTCGCTAGAGAAGAGTTATTAAAACTTAGAAATAGAACTTTAAAACAGAAATTTAATAAAAAAACTCGTGCATTTGAAGAAACAATGGACGATGATTTATTTCTTACTGAGTATGTAAAAGCTGTGATAAAAGGTTGGAAAGGTTTAAAATACGAATATGTATCTAAATTACTTTTAATTGATACTAGTAGTATAGACCTTCAAGATGAGTTACGATTTACTATAGAAAATGCAGAATTACTTATGAAAAATTCTGCCGATTTTGATACTTGGGTAACAGAAGTAGTAGGTGATCTTGAAAATTTTACCAACGACAAGTAGATTATATACTACATCTACTTGAGAAACAGATAAATGGACTTCCATATAAAAATATAGATGAATACTATAAAATTATGGAAAATATGGGTAAAGACCCCAATCCTGATACTGTAAAACTAATTGAAGGAACTATATTTCCCCTAGAAGTAGCCTACGCTCAAGAAATTCATACCCTTTTACCAGATAGTTGGGACGGAGCAGGAGGAAACTACCTAGGAAAAGATTGGAGTGCTTTAGGAGCTTTATTAAAAGCAATAAAAATTGAAGAACCTCAATATGTTATTCTTTTTTTAAGAATGATAGATAGTTTTACAACTAGAAAAATGAACGAAGATATAGAAAAAAATAGAAAACGAAGAGACTTACAGTCTAAGGCCCCAACAGGGCAAAGTAAAGGTATAGAAGTACATGGCTAAAAATAAAGTCAACATAGATGTCGATATTGATGATAAAGGCGACCTGAAAAAGCTTGGAAGAAATGCTAAAGATGCAGGTAAAAACTTAGAAAAGGGAGCTAAAGGTGCTCACTCTATGGATAGACGAACTAGAGGAGCTGCCGCAATGTCCTCTAGTGCTACTAAAAATTTCTCTAAGATGTCTCAAGGGATATCTGGAGGACTTGTTCCTGCCTACGCTACTTTAGCGGCTTCATTATTTGCTATAGATGCAGCATTTAGGGCACTTAAACGTGCTTCTGACCTTCGTGTACAACGAGCAGGTATGGAAGCTTATGCAGCAACAACAGGTATTGCACTTAAATCTATAGCAAAAGACCTTCAGGCAGCTACAGGCTATCAACTAGACTTTAAAGAAGCAGCAGAATCAGCTTCAATTGCTATATCAGCAGGATTCTCTGCAGATCAAGTAACTCAGATTGGTAAAGCAGCAAAAATGGCCTCTATAGCACTTGGTAGAGATTTTGCTGACTCATATCAAAGATTATTAAAAGGTATAACAAAAGCTGAACCCGAACTTTTAGATGAATTAGGTATTATACTTAGACTAGAAAAAGCAACAAAGGTTTATGCTGCAACTATTGGTAAAACAGCACAAGATTTAACAGCTTATGAAAGACAACAAGCTGTATTTAATGAAGTTATAGACCAAGTAGCCGATAAGTATGCTGCAGTAGGTGACTCAATACCTGTTAGTGTAATGGGACAATTAGGGGCAAAAATGACTGATTTAACAGATACTTTTTTAACAGGAATTGCTCCAATAGCAGAATTCTTCGGAAGTGTATTAGTAAATAGTACTACAGCAGCAGTAGCAGCTTTAGGTATTTTTGCAGCTTCTATACTTAAAAATGTTATTCCACCTTTAGATCAAATGATGATAAAAGCTAAAGCAGCATGGTCAGCTGCAAAAGGACAAGGAAAAGCGGCATGGGGATCAATGAAAGGTATTGGATCGGAATTTGGTAATGCAAAAAGAATAATGACAGGTACTTCAAAAAAAGGATTATCAGGTGCTCAAGCTATGGCTAAAGGTGGTATGAAAGGAGCAAAAGGAGCAGGATTAGAATCTTTACGAAAAGGTGGAGGTTTAACTAAAGGACAATTAGCTGGACTTAAAAAATCATTAAAGCATGCAGAAGCCCAATGGAAACAACATGGAGCAATAGTTAGTGGTAATCTAGCAGGAATGAATATAAAGAATGTAAAAAGTATGCAAGCTTCTTTAGTTATGATGGAAGCTTCACACATAAAGTTCTTTGCAGCCGTAAAAGTAGGATATAAAGCTTTAGCAACTACAGCAGTATTAGCTTTTAGAACTATAAGAGCTGCATGGAAAGCAACTGCTGCTTCTATGAGAGTTGTAGCGGCTGGATTAGGAGCTGCATTAAATAAAGCTTTAGGTATCATTGGGTGGATCGGTATGATAGTAATGGCTAAAGATATATTTGCAGATATGGCAAATAGTTGGGACAAAATTTTAAAGAGTATCGGAGGCATGATACAAAAAGTAGGAGAGTGGATTAAAAATCTTGCTAGGCATTTTGCTCCTGATTCTATCATTGGTAGATTTATGAAATGGGCAGGTGAAAGGATATCAGCAGGAGGTGTGATAGTAATAGAACATGGACAAAGGCTGGAAGAGAAGTTGGAAGCAAAGAGACGACAGGTGGCATTTGCTGGCCAAGCTGAACTTGCTGCAAAAAATTTCATAGATAGAACTGCTGAAGTAGTACAACAGCAAGTAAACTGGGAAGGACTGGAAGGAACAGAGGGCTTTAGCAAGAGAGCTGCTGAAACTCAAATGTTAGCAAGTACCGGTGGTTTACAAGATTTTGCTAATATGTGGGCATTAGAAAAAAAGAGAGTAGAATATGGAACAACAGCAGGTAGAGAAGGAGCTCCTGATGTATCTAAATATAGTGCTACTGAAAGGGAACAAATAAAATCAGGTTTGGCCATAGAGGCAGATAAAGATTTAGAGTATGAGAACAAATTAAGGTTAAGAGAGAAATACTTGATAGAGGAAGAAGGTTTATTGCAGCGCTTCGCTGCGAGGAGGGCAAAAGAGGAGATAAAGGAGCACATTACCCTCGACCCGAAACTGAGAGGAGAAGAAAGGACTCAAATAATTGCAGAGGATGAATTTAAGAGCATGACAGACTCTTTAAACGTTAGTACACCAGCACTAATAGCCCATTACAAACATCTAGGAAAAACAGATGAAGGATATACTAAAGTGGCTGAAGCTATAGAGGCGGGAAAATGGAAAGAGGCTAAAGATGGAATAGTAAAGTTAACAAATCAATACGGAAGTCATGTTCAAGCATTAAAAGACATGAAATCTGCAGAAGAAGGCAGAAATAAAAGAATAGCAGAATACATAACAAAAACACAAGAGTTAGGTAAATATGGACAGGAAGTAAAAACCTTGGCCAAGTCTATGCTGGAACTAACAGGTCAATTTGATGAAACAGTTGATTTAGAGAAATTTAGAGAATTTTATGGTGAGGCAGCAGTAGGTAAAATTACAAAATTAGCAGATGCACAAGCCTATGCAACTGCACGGTATCTAGAACAATTAGAGGCAGTTGAAAAATTAAGAAATGCAAAAACAAGTTTAGCACATGCAGAATTAGCAGTAGCAGAGGCATCAGGTGGAGCAGCTTTATTCAGGAGCTTAGCTGCAGAAAAAATGAATCTACTAAATATAGAAATAGCTTATTTAGAATTTAAAAGAACTGAAACAGCTAATAGACAAATACATCTAGATGCAGTAGCTAAACTAGAAATGGATGTTGCTACACGTTTGAAGGAGGGTGGTGTGGCAATGACTGAGGAGGAAGCATTATCCATAAAAATAGATAGAGATAAAATAAAGAGAATTAATACGTTAATTGAGGCAAAAAGAGTTGGCTGGGAGACAGAAAAAGTGTTAATAACTGATATGGGTAAATTAAGACAGTCATTTAAAGAAAGTTTTGTAGATGGTATCTCAAAAGGCATAGAAGGTCTTATAAATGGAACTAAATCGCTAAAAGAAGCGTTTGCTGATATGGCTAAAGGCATACTTGCTAGTATGGCAAAAGTACTAGCTCAAATGATGACTGAAAAGTTACTTAAAAATGCCTTTGGAGGTTTTTTCGCAACAGGTAGATCAGGAGGCGTATTTAGTCCCCCAGGCTATAGATCATTTCAAGGCGGAGGAATATCAACAGGTAATTCAGGTCCAGGATATCTAGCGAAACTACATGGTACAGAGGCGGTAGTTCCTTTAGGAAATGATAGAAGTATTCCTGTTACAATGAAAGGTGGAGTAGGAAATACAAATAATACAAGTGTTACAGTAAATGTAGCAGAAGGTGGAGCAAGTTCAGAGGTTACAGGAGAAAGTAGAGGAGCACTGTTAGGAAATGTAATTGCTAATGCAATAGAAGAAAGATTACAAGATGAACAAAGACCAGGCGGAATACTATATAGACCAGGAGGCGGATAATGGCAACAGGATTAACACAATCAGGTGGAAGTAATATAACAGGCTTTAGCGCAGCTGTAATGCCCGATAAGGGCTTTCAAAAGAAAGATAAAGCTAAAATTTATCAAACTAAATTTGGTGATGGATATGAACAACGATTAGCAAACGGTATAAATGCTTTAGACCAAATGTTTACACTAAATTTTAAAACCAGAGCTAAAGCAGAAATTGATGATTTAGTAGCTTTTTTTGTAGGATTAAATGGAGTAGATCCTTGTAGATTTACTTATGCAGATAGTAATGCAGGTGGAAGTGAAACTGCTATAAAAGCAACTGCAATAGAATGGACACAAACTTTTGATCATGGAGACTTTTATAGTTTATCAGTAACTTTAAATAGAGTTTATGAGCCATGACAGATGTAACTGATGCTATAATAAAAGACGTACAATCCCTTGCTATTTCTTCAGAAATAGTAGAAGTATACGAATTACAAGTAAATCAAGACCCTGACCAATATATCTATTTTTCAGGAACATATTATGATGATACTACTAGTACAAAGATCAAATTAAGAGATCAAGAATCTCCTTATGATATACGAGAGTACCATGTAATACCCGCCTCTTTAACAGGATTAGACTTTAAAGCAGGAGGACCCCTTCCCCAACCTAAACTTAAAATTGCTAATGTTTTAAGAACAAGTGATAATACAAGTTTAGCAGGAGTATTAGGAGATGCAAAATATGAAGATATATTAGGATTCAAATTTTATAGAAGAAGAACCTTAAAAAAATATTTATATAATGTAGACACCTCTTCGGGAGCCCCAACTGAATTTCCAGCAGATATGTACTATTTAGATAGAATAGATGCAGAAACCCCTATAGAGGTAACTTTTACACTAGTATCACCTTTTGATCTATCAGGAGTTACTTTACCTCGAAGAACAATTATTGGAAATATGTGTCCGTGGCAGTATCAAGGAGCAGCAGATGATTTAAATAATTGGGACAAGAGAGGTGGTTGTACTTGGAATACAGAAAGTAAAATATACATTGAAGGAGTAGAACATAGAACTTTTGTTAATGCAGATGATGAATATGTTGTGCCTTCGACTCTATCTTTCACTGATGATCCTGGTTCAGGAACAAGAGTTATAGATACGTACTATCAAACAGATACTAGTGCTATAACAAAAATTAATTGGGGCGGTGGACAGGCAGCTGCAGCTGTAATTTCAGATGGTAATAGGTGGCAGGCAGCAACAGCGGCAACTACTAATCCTGCAGATAATAGTACAGCTTGGAGAAGATTAAGAACTTTTGCCAACTATACTAAAGCTAATGCTGTTAATGTATATATAGAAAGTAAATACAACTCTTATATACTAGACGGTCAAATAGAAAATATATCAATATCAAATAATGGTAGTGGGTATAGCAGTGTTCCTGCTGTAACAATAAGTGCTCCAGCAATCGGAACTACAAACGGAGTTCAAGCCACAGGAACAGCTCTAGTAGAAAATGGAGCAGTTACAGGAATAGTTATTGATGAATCAGGACATGGGTATGTAGCAGGAGAAACAGTAACAGTAACGATTGCAAGTAATGCTACAGCAACTAATCCAACAGTAGTTACTCGTCTTTGGCAGGCTCGAAAAGAAAGTCAGACAGGTACTACAAATAGAGTAGATCCTGGATTTAATAGTTATTGGACAAGAGGAGATGTATGTGGTAAAAAAATAACTTCTTGTAAAATGAGATATGGATATAATCCTATAGTAACTTTAAGTTATGATGCTCAAAGTGCTAATTTTACAGCTTATACACAATTAACAGGTGGAACTAGTAAAGCAACAGCAACTATATCTGCAGCTCCATCAGACCAATCTGGTTCTACAGGTACTCTAACTTTAACTAACATAATAGGAACTTTTATAGATAATGAAACAATAACTGATGATAATGGTACTCCAGGATCAGCAACAGTTAATGGTTCAGCAGGTGGAGCAGTAAATAGTAAAGGTAAAGCAATTTTAAGAACTTTAGACTCTGGTATAGGTCTTCCTCATGGCGGGTTCCCAACAGCACGAAGAATGGGCGGAAAATAATGTTAGAAACACACTTATCAGAAATATTAGAGTATTTAGAAGCAGAGTATCCAAAAGAGGGCTGTGGAGTAATTGGTAAAGTAAATGGAAAAACTAAATGGTTTCCTTGTAGAAATCAGTCAGAAGACCCAGAAGAAGAATTTGAGTTAAATTCAAAAGATTATATGAAAGCAATATTAGCGTCAGATACTATAGAATCAGTAGTACATAGTCACCCTGACTATAGACCTGATCCAAGTGACCATGATATAAGAACATGTAATTTTTTGAATTTACCTTATTATATAATAAGTATACCCAATAAAGAAGTGGTTAAATTAAACCCAGGCGATAGGACAACAAGCGATGCAGAGAGACGTTTATTTACACGGTGAATTAGCTAAATTTGGAAATCATTGGAATATGAGTGCTCCAAAGATAGCTGATGCTATAAAACTTATTGATTGTCAAACTATAGGTTTTAAAAAATATCTAATAGAAGCTGCAGAGGCAGGTTTAGAACTGGCTATGACTGTAGACAATAAAAGAATAGAAGACCCTTTAGAACTTGCATTAGATAATATAAACGGAGATATGCATATAGCCTTAATGCCCTCAGGCTCAAAGAAAGGTTGGGGTAGAATCATTTTAGGAGCAATTTTATTTGCAATAGCAGTTATAGCATCTGGTGGTTGGGCAGCAATAACAGCCGAAGGTGCCAGCATGTCTACGGGAATGACAATGTTAGCATCTATTGGTGTTAATTTAATGATGGCAGGAATAACAGAATTAACTATGAAAGCTCCAAAACATAATAAAGACGAAGAAAAGGGGTTATTTAATGGACCAGAAAATACTTTAATACAAGGAACTCCTGTACCTATAGCTTATGGAAAATTACTTATAGGTGGGAAGCCTATAAGTGTTAATTTTAAACCTTCCGGTGGAATAGGTAGTACTATAACTAGTGGAGCAGTCATGACAGGATTAGCTCTAGCATACATGGCAAATGACTCTTTAATTGATTGGATCCTAGACTATGATCTTCATCATCAGGAGGATTCAGAATAATGTCTAATGCAGCAGAAATAGTAGCAGCAGCTATAGCAGCAGGAGTCATGGATGATCCTGCAGCGTCAGGATTAGTAGGAATGCGAGGGGGAGAGAATCAAGTTGGTGTAGTTTATGATTTAATATCTGAAGGGCCAATAGAAGGTTTATGTGATAGTTATGCTTCTATATATTTTAATGGTACTCCAATTATAGACCCTGGTAGTGAAGCATATAAAATGGTAAAAACAAGAAAAGGTTTTGGTACTACAACAGCTGGTAGTGCAACTGTAAATACGAGCTCTGATTTTAACTTAACAGAAATTGATCTTTCTGATGGAGCGAGATCAGCCTATATTATAGGAGCAGGAACTCATTTAACTGGAAACGGGTCTAGTACTGGAGCAACTACAATAAAAAGAAGAGGACTAGTAAGTACAAGTACTAACTTTTTTGCTAGTACTGATGCTGATAACTCTGGTAGAGGAATGGGATCTGTCTATGTTAGAATAGACGGAGCAGGCCCAGATGGACAAAACTATTTTGGAAGGGTGGTGTATTATAAATCCGCTACTGAGGCTATACTATCTCCTGCGCCTGAGACTTCTGTTACGCATGCAACTATTATAAAAGACCACTTAAGTACTATTCAATCTATAACAGACGATGATACTTTTGTAATGACGGATCCAGCGGTTACTGCTGTAACTAATCATAAGATGATAGTAAGCCCTCCAAAATTTAATACTGGAACTAAACTAACTGATGAGGGTTTTAACTTTGAGCATGTAAGTACTTTCTTTAGAACAGGTCGTCAACATCAAGATGCCCCTAGAAGCTTTGCAGGACAAATAGGCACTACTTATGCCAAAGCTTTTGGTGAGGCTATTAAACAAACCACTAATTCTAATCTAAGTATAACAGGACAAGATATTATAATAAAAACAGCACTTGCAGATATGGATATCGTAGATCCTGGTGAGATTGATGAAGTAAGAGTAGTGTTTGAGTTCCCTAGTTTAATAAAAATAAGTAAAGAGTCAGCAAATGAGTATTCTACAAGAGTTGAATTTCAAATTTGGTTTGAGTATTATCAAGGTGGTAAATGGAAAAATAAAGCAGTCCCTATTTATGGAGTAACTGATGAAGAAATAAAATCAAGAGATTATAGTGGTGAAGATACTTTAGCAGAAAAAATAGACTATGCATTTTCTACTGATGCAGCTTATAATGGAAAGTTTAACAATGGTGTAGTATTAGCAAAAACAAAAAATAAATACTTATATGAATTCCCTATTGATGTAGAAAAGTATAAACCTTTTTCAAACTTTAGAATAAGAATTAAAAGAGTTACTGGGAATGAAGTTTTAGAACATACTAAATATCAAAGTCAACATCAGTCAAGACTTAACGCAATATATGCTAATGTTCATGATAGGCAAAACTATGCACATTCTGCGTATGCAGGAGTATCTTTTAAATCTTCAGAATTTAGTGCAGTTCCAGCAAGGGCATATGAAATTAAAGGAATGAAAATTCAAGTTCCTACTAATTATGTAACTAGAGATGAAGCAACTGATGGAATAGCTGCTTATACTAGAAATATAAGTTCAGGAGCAACTGCAAGTACGTATCAAACATGGGACGGAAATTTTAGAGGAGATATAGCTAATTCTATATGGCGTAGTAATCCTCAACATGTTAATTATCAAAAAGTATATACTAATAATCCTGCATGGTGTTATTATGATATAATGGTAAATAATAGGTATGGATTAGGAGACTTCTTGCAAGCAGAAAATATTGATAAATATCAATTATATGCTATAGCAAGATACTGTGATGAGTTAGTTCCTGATGGGGAAGGAGGTTCAGAACCTAGATTTACATGTAACTTATACTTAAAAGAACGGCAAGATGCTTATAAAGTTCTTTCCGATATGGCTAGTATATTTAGAAGTATATTACATTGGATGAATAGTCAAGCAGTAGTAGTACAGGAGAGACCAAAAGAGCCTATATATACTTTTACAAAATCTAATGTTGTTGATGGTAGTTTCCAGTATCAAAGTTCCTCTCTTCGTATGAGAACTAATCAATGTAATGTAACATGGAACGACCCAAAAAGATTTTATAAGCAATATGTAGAAGCTGTTGATGATGTAGATAATATAATCGATACAGGTAGAGTTATACCTAAAAGTATTATAGCTATGGGATGTACGTCTCAAGGACAGGCAAACAGGCTTGCAAGATGGACACTACTTACAGAAAAACTGGAACATGAATTAGTAAGTTTTAAAACAGGTATTAATGCTGCATTTTTAAAACCAGGAGACTTAGTATACGTTCAAGACTCAAATGATTCAGGAGTTTCAGCTAGTGGAAGGGTATCTAATACAGGTACTAGAAGTGCTACTGTAATACCTTTAGACAGAACAATTACTTTAGAGGAAGCAAATACTTATGACTTGCATTTAATTTATCCAAAAGGTGGAGCTTATTTAAACGCAGACGGCCCCCAATATTTAGTTGATGCAAGTACTACAGCTTTTAATCGAGGAGATTTAATTACAACTGCTAAAATACCTTCTAATACTAATACTGCAGTAGCTATTGATTCTGAAGAAAAAGCTGCTCAAGTATTAAACTGGGCAGGTACTGCATTACAAACGTATTGGACTCCCTATAGTAGAATAGAAACTCAAACAGTCTCTGCCCCTGACAATTCTGGTGGTGATGTAAATACTAGTTCTTTAACTACTGCTGCTTTTGCAGGAGGTACTCCAGATGCTGAGGTTATGTGGGCCCTTACTAATACATATGCAAGTAACACCGCAAAAAGTGTTAGACCATTTAGAATTGTTTCTATTAAAGAAGATGAAAAAGCAAATTTTGACATAACTGGTCAATTTTATGATTCAACAAAATATGATTCAATAGAAAGAGGCTATGAAGTTTATCAAAGAGAACATGAACCTTTACCTCAAAAAGATCATAGAGTTCCTTATGTTGGAAATGTAAGTGTTAAATTTGAGCCTTGGACTTCTGGGAGTACTGGAAGTGCTCCCGAACAATCAGTTAATTTATATAACGCTGTTTTAACTTGGTCAGCCCCTACAAATGTGGCAGATAATAATACCTACACATATTTAAAAGGATATGACGTATTACATAATGCTACAGCTACTGGTGGAAATTCTCAAGTTATAAAAGTAACATCTGATACTACTAGTTATACTATTGGGCCTATACAAACAGGAGAATATAGATTTGCTGTAAGAGTTGTATCAACACTTGATCAAGTAGGGCAATGGGTAGAGATCGGAGAAGCATTTAGAAATACTGAAAAAGCTGTTTCACAAACAGTTATACCAGCAACTACAGGTCTTAATCATGGAGGCTCTATAACCGCTACTATTAGTCTAGAAAATACAGATCAAGTGACTTTGGGGTCTGCTAACTATAACGTAACTTCTCCAACAGGAAAAGTTACTACTATTACAAGCGGTACAACTACTTATGACTTTGGTACTGCAGGGCTACAAAGTGGAGAAACAGGATACTTTCTTTGGGACGATAGTGCTACTGATTGGAAGATGGTTGAAGAATATAGTGACACAACCGTTTTAAATGCAGCAGGATCAGCTTTTTCAGGTGGAGTAAATTATTGGAAAGAAATAGCAACGGGTTCAGCAGGTTTAACGAGAGTTACTGCAGGGAACGCGGCTTTAGCAACTGTTGCTATTACAGAAACTGTAAATAGTGAATCCTTAACTAAATATGGAAATACTATAAGTGTTGGTACTATAAAAACAAAACTTAGTAATGATTTTTCTCAAGGAGATTTTATTAAGTTAGGTACTGGAACAGCGGCTTGGTATGGTACAGTGAAATCTGTAAGTAACCCCATTTATTTTAATCCAGATATTGCTGTAAATACTACAAATAATACTATAAAGATTCCTGGTAATACATTTATTATTAATCAAGCATTATATTATCAAAGAGATGGGAACACTTTAATTGGTGGTTTAACAGATAATACTTTATATTATGTAGTGGATATAGGTCATGCAGATGATACCTTTAAACTTTCTGCTTCATCAGGGGGTTCTGCTATAAGTTTAACTGGAACTGGTAGTGACGCAAATCAATATTTACAGTCAGCTACAGGAACAATTACAACTACTGAACCAATATTTAAGGCTTTTGATGGTGGTGGAGCAGATGCGTACATTTACAAACTAGCCTTTGTCCCTGATAGAGAAAACGATTTCTTATACGCAAAAATAATAAATACTAGTGGTTCTTATGCTATAACAGTACTTGGAACACAACCTGGATCACAAGGAGCCACAGGAAGTGCAGGAGGCTCTGGACTTCGTGGTGGTAGTATATTTACTTTTGAAGAAATTACTAATGTTAATATAAGTGACGCTAATGTTACTAATTGGACAGGTACACTTAATGAAGCTAATGCTGAAGATGTTGCAGGAGCTGTAATAGCAGCGGCTTCAGATAACTATATTAGAACTAATGACAGAATTACACTTACTGATAATAGTGCAAATAAAGCAGGTACGAGAGTATTTACAGGAACTTCTACAGCAACAGAAGCAGATGTTGATCATAATGATTTCAGCTCTCTTGTAGTAGAACAGTTTGATGGAAGTGTTATTGTAGATGGTACATTACTTGCTTCTAAAATAAATACTTCTAGTATAACAATTGCTTCATTTACTAATGATAGTGGATTTACAGATGATACAGCAGCAGACGCAGCTCAGACTGATGCAGATTCAGCTCAATCAACCGCAGATGGTAAAACAACCGCATCAGCTGCAGCTACAGCAGCTAACTCAGCAACTAAAACAGGGGGTACTGTAGGGGGTTGGACACTTAATAGTACATCTCTTACTGGTGGAAGTGGGGTACATATAAAAAGTGGTCAAACAGCTTATAATAGTGGAACAGGTTTTTATCTAGGAAATGATAGCGGTACTCCTAAATTTTCAATAGGAAACGCAAGTACTAAAGCACTTACTTGGGACGGAAGTACTATGACTTTAAGAGGTAACTTACAATTAGTAGATGGAACCGTTCCAACAGATGATACAACAGCAGATCTTAAAACAACCGCCGCAGCCGCAGCTTCAGCAGCTAACTCACAGGAGAAAACTGGGGGTAAAGTTGGAGGTTTATCACTTGCTTCTGATAAAATGTATATTGGAACAGGAACAATAAATAATGCTAATACAGCTTTCTATGTAGATAATACTGGTAAGATGTCTTTAAAAGATAAACTGTATTGGGATGGTACTACTCTAGCTATAAATGGACAAATAACATCAACATCAGGTACGATAGGTGGATTTACTATGGGCTCTAATGTTTTATATGCAGGAGCTGATGGAACTAGGGTTTCTTTATCAACAGCAGACGGTATTCATTTAGGACATAATACATTTGGAAGTGCTCCCTTTAGGGTAACTAGAGCGGGGGCTTTAACAGCAGAAAGTGTAACTATTACTGGTGGCTCAATTGGAAATAGTGTAACAGTAGGTGGAACAACAGCAACTAATGTAGCAACTTATGCTGGATATGCAAATACGATAAACGGATACTACTCTGGTGGTATACTAGACTCTGTCAGAGGGGGAACTGGACTCAATAATTTCTCTGATTCAAGTTATAAAAATAGTTCAATTACTTATGCTGATATATTAACAGCAAATCCATCTAGTACAGTTGTTTGGACTACAGCTGATGGAGCAAGTTATTCGCCTACTGGACTAACACAAGATATAATTGTAACTTATGATGGTGGAACAACAACTGCTGCTTGTACTGTAAGATGGACTTATGTAAATGTAACTGATAGTAATGCTGATTATTTAACTAGTGTTGCATTTCAAGGTTCGTCAACAGGTTTCGCACTTGGAAGCCCTTCTGTAACTTTACAAAGTGGAGTTAAATATGCAACTGTTGTAGTAACCCATAGTGCAAGTTCAGAAACAATAACATTAGGAGCTTTAATATCACAATTAGTAACAGGAGGAGGAAAATAAATGGCAATAATAACAGCAAGTAATGGGTTTAAAATAAGACCTATTGTAGAAAGTGATGTAACTTTTGTAACAGAATCTTTAAAAGATTTCCCTTTAGGACAAATGTCTTATAGTAAAAGAATAGATGAATTTTCTAATTTTATATATTGTAGCGAAGGTTTTACTGATGCTAAAGTTGCTAATGGAGATACTGTAGCTGTTACCATGATACTAGAAAAAGCAGATGGTACTGAAGTAGGTTTAAGACATTACGTTATCGATAATAAAGTTGCAGAAGTAAGAATGGGTATAATTCACCCAAGTCATAGAGGAAATAAGTATGAAACAGCACAAGGTATGTTAGGGGCTTATTGGGCTTTTACCCATTTAAGTTGTACTTCAGGCTTTTTTGAACCAGTTGATAATACACAAATCAATGAAGCTATGACTACAGCAAGTAACTATTATACTACTGTTTCAAATAATAGAGATTCAAACGCATACGCAGGACCAATAGTTAGTTTAAATAAAGTAACTGTTACTCCTGCACAGTACGAAACACATAGAGCAGCCCATTCTACATGGAGTTCTATAACTTATACTGTCTCTTAATAATAGGCGTGGCTATCTGCCACACTTTTATTTCATCAGTCAAACCGACAATACTATACACGTAAAATAACTCTCAATTTAAGAGGAGGTGTCAAAAAATTTATCTTGACATTCACCTCCATTTTTAGTATAATTAAGAATAAGGAGAAAAATAAGAATATGGCAGCAGCACACTACAATATTGAGGTAGACCAAGGCTCAGACTTTAGCATTGATGTTGAAGTAAAAGAAGACGATGTGGTCAAGAACCTAACAGGCTATTCGGCAAGAGCACAAGCGAGAGAGGCGGAGGAAACTTCTTCTGCTTCATTTAGTTTTACTTGCACAATTCCTACACCTGCTAATGGGATAGTCAAACTGACTTTACCAGCAGCAACTTCCTCTTCAGCAACCGCTGGACAGTATGTGTATGATTTAGAAATCTATACAGCTAGTGACGCCGCAGTTTCAAGACTTCTTAAAGGAACCTGTACAATCGACAGGGAAATAACTAGGTCATAATGGCAACAACACTTACTATCTCTACACCTGTAAGTACAACTCTAACTATAGATGGTACAAGCACTACTTATAATGTTAGTGGAACATCAACTACACTCGAAATATCGAGTACTATTGCTACACAGCTAGCTGCTTCTATAAATTATACGCCTTCGGGTCGTATGGCAGCAACAACAGTGCAAGGAGCGTTAGATGAGATTGCAGGAGACTTTTTCGTACAAGACGGTACTCCATCAGGTTCACAATTGAACGAAGGAGACCTATGGTACGATACAGACGACGATGAACTTAAAGTTTATCGTGGAACAACATGGCAAACACTTGCCGGAGCAGGGGGCGACACGGAAACGATGATGTCACTTGATGGAGGCTCATTTTAAATGGCTACAAACGTAATTAAAATCAAAAGATCGACAGGGAACGCCGCGCCCTCGTCGTTGAATGCTGGAGAACTGGCATTTACAGGAGGCGGTGGAACCGCTGGTAATAATGGGCAACGTCTATTTATTGGTGATCCTGCTAATTCAAATGCGGTAACAGTAATTGGCGGGAACTACTTTTCCAATTTAATGGATCATGCTCATGGCACAACTACAGCAAGTTCAGCACTAATTGTTGATTCTAGTAGTTCAACTACACAACTAAGAACCCCAGCTTTATATTTAGGAGCTTCAGGTTCAGATACACTAGTATCTTCAACTGCGGCAGAACTTAATCTAATAGATGGGTCTTCTGCAGGAACTATTGTAAATAGTAAAGCAGTAGTCTATGGCTCTGGTGGGCAAGTAAATGCAACAATTTTACAAGTAGGTGGTACAAGTATTACTTCTACACCTGCAGAAATAAACAAACTAGATGGAGTTAATTCAACTACAGCAGAACTGAATATAACAGATGGTAGTACATCTGCAACAAGCACTACATTAGTAGATGCAGATAGAGTAGTTGTGAATGACAACGGTACTATGGTACATGTTGCACTTTCTGACTTCGAAACTTATTTTGAATCAGCACTAGATACTCTAGCAAATGTAACTTCAGTAGGAACTTTAACAGCTCTTAATGTAGATAATGTAAATATTAATCTTAATACTATTTCTACTACAAATACTAATGGTAGTTTAACCCTAGCACCGCATGGTTCTGGTGACGTAATAGCTACTACAGATACATTTCAAATATTAGCAACAGAAGGTGAAGCAGCAACATTGAAATTATCAGCAGATGAATCTGATGATAGTGGAGATGATTGGGCATTTGTAAGTAATGCAGCTAACACTCTTACTATTGAAAATGATGCTTCAGGCTCAGGTGTAGCACAGATTACACTTACACCACATGCTACGGTTGCTAGTTCTACAACTGCAATCGCAGGTAATGCTACAATAGCAGGTACTCTTGGAGTAACAGGTGTAACAACATTTGCTACTCATGCAGTATTCGGTGATGACGATGAAGTTAAATTAGGGGCGGGTACAGATATGCGCCTTTACCATGATGGTACAAATTCATATGTAACGAATAGTACAGGGGCATTAAAAATTGCAACCGAAACAAGTGGTATAGCAGTTACAATAGGACATGGTACTTCTGAAGTAACGATTGGAGATAATCTAACAGTTACAGGAAATATGACAGTAAGTGGTACAACTACTACGGTTAATTCAACTACAGTTAGTATAGCAGACCCAATCTTTGAAATCGGAGCTTCTGGCTCTGATGACAACTTAGATCGTGGTCTAAAAATGAAGTATAACTCTAGTGGAGCAAAACTTGCATTCATGGGTTATGATGATTCAGATGGTAAGTTCGCATTCATTCCAGATGCTACAGATACCTCTAGTGTCTTTACAGGTACTCAAGGTACTTTGAAAGCTAATATTGAGGCAGCAGCTACTGGTATTAAAGTTGGGGATTCAACTCCCTTCTCTGATAGTTCAGGAACTTTAACACTTCAAAATATTGATGCTTTAGATGCAACAACAGAAGCAACTATTGAAGCAGCAATAGATACACTTGCTAACCTTACCAGTGTTGGAACTCTTGGAACAGGAACATGGCAAGCAACAACAGTAGCAGTTGGGTATGGTGGAACAGGACTAACTACTCCAAGTGATGAAGGTAAAGTATTAACTTCAAACGGTTCTGGAGCATGGGTCGCACAACAAATAGATGGCGGAACATTCTCATAGGAGTAACTTATGGCGACTAATACGATTAAACTAAAAAGAAATACAACTAATAGCAATGCTCCCGATACAGATGATATCGCCGAAGGAGAAATAGCACTTAATACTGTATCAGGAAAGCTGTACATGAGAAAATCTGATGATTCAATTGTGAATTTCACAGATTCTTCAACTGCTGTACAAGCAAATACTGATGAAGCGGTAGCATTAGCAATAGCTTTAGGATAAAAACATGGCAAATACATTTAAGAACGCAGCTGCAACTGCGACGGGTACTTCTGAAGTATCTGTATATACTGTACCGAGTTCTACTACTTCAACAGTAATAGGGCTTACTTGTGCAAATATAACAACTACTAGCCCTATAAAAGTTAGTATTAGAGTTTATGACAATTCTGGAACTGCACATTACTATATAGTAAAAAATGCAGAAGTCTTTGCAGGAGGAACTTTAGTTGCAGTAGGTGGAGATCAAAAACTAGTATTAGAAGCTAGTGACATAATAAAAGTTGTATCAGATACAGCAAGTTCAGTAGACACAATAGTCTCTGTATTACAACAGACGTAGGGGCAATTAATGGCATATATAGGTAAAAGACCACAGGATACTTTCCCGTCCAATAATTCAGTAACGGCAACTATCATAGCAGCAAATGCTGTAGGTAGTTCAGAAATTGCTGGAAACGCAGTAGGCACTGGAGAGATTGCAGCTAACTCAGTAACAGCAGCTAAGATACCTGATAATACTATAACTGCAACTCATATACCTAATGATTTAATAGACTCAGATCATTTAGCAGCAGGTGGAATTGACACAGAACATTTATCCGCTGATGCAGTCACAGCAGCAAAATTAGCTGATGCTGCAGTCGTTACAGCTAATATAGTAGATTTAAATGTAACTACTGGTAAAATTGCTAATAATGCAATAACTGCGGCTAAACTGCCCGATAATGTTATAACAGCTACTCATATTCCAAATGGTTTAATAGTAACTGCACATATAGCAGACAATGCAGTCACAGCAGCTAAGATACCTGATAATGTATTAACAGCAACTATGTTGCCAGATAATGTTATTTTAGCAACTCACATACCTAATGCAACTAACTTAACTTTAGGAACAGTTACTGCTGCTTTAACAGGTAATGTTACAGGTAATGTATCTGGTACAGCGGCAACAGTAACAACTGCTGCTCAAACTAATATCACGAGTCTTGGAACACTAACAGCTTTAACAGTTGATGATGTAGCCATAAATGGTAAAGTTGTAACTATGACTGGTTCAACTAGTGATACAGCAGTAATTACAGCAGGAACCAACGGAACACTTAGTATAGTAACAACAGATGCTGCTGCAGCAGCGGCTAATATTCAAATTACAGCAGATGGTACAGCAGAATTAGCAGGTACAACAGTTACTTTGGATTCTGCGGGTGGAATAACACTTGACGCTGATGGTGGAACAGTTACTTTTGCTGATGGAGGTTTGTCTTTAGGTACGATTACTTCTTCAGGGTGGACAGGAGCAGTAGTAGGTAATGTAACAGGTAATACATCTGGTACAGCCGCTACAGTAACAGGTGGAACTCAAGCATCAATTACAAGCGCTGCTAATCTAGTAACTGTTGGTACAATAGGTACTGGTGTATGGCAAGGCACCGCAGTAGCAACAGCTTATATAGCAAATAATGCTATTACAGCAGCTAAGCTACCTGATAATGTAATTACAGCAACGCATATACCGAATGACTTAATAGATTCAGATCACTATGCCGCTGGTTCAATAGATAATGAACATTTAGCTGATGATGCTGTAGATAGTGCTGAAATAGCCGCTGGAGCAATAGACTTAGCTCATATGTCAGTTAATTCAATTGATTCAGATCAATATGTAGATGGATCAATAGACCTAGCTCATATGTCAGTTAATTCAATTGATTCAGATCAATATGTAGATGGATCAATAGATACAGCACACATAGCTGATGATCAAGTAACGGCAGCTAAACTAGCCAATACTGCAGTAACCGCTGCATCATATGGTTCAAGTTCAGCCATTCCAGTAATAACAGTTGATGCTCAAGGACGAATAACAGGCGCAAGTACAGCTTCAACAAGTTCTACACTCACAATAGCGGCGGATAGTGGAGCAAATGATACAGTTACAGTCGGTAGTGATACACTAACTTTCGCAGGTACATCAAACGAAGTAAACACAACAGTTTCAAATAATCAAATTCAAATTGGCTTACCTGACAACGTAACAATAGGTGGAAATTTAATAGTTACAGGTGACTATACAGTAAACGGTACTACAAGTACTAATTCTGTTACAAACATGGTTATCGCTGATAACTTAATAGAATTAAATAACGGTGCTGGCTCAAATGCTAACGATAGTGGTATCGTTATAGAAAGAGGAAGTACTGGAGATAACGCAATTATAGCATGGGACGAAAGTGCAGATAAGTTTGTAGTAGGAACAACAACAGCTACAGGAGCAAGTACTGGTAATTTAACTATTACTACAGGAACACTAGTAGCAAATGTTGAGGGTAACGTTACAGGTAATGTTACAGGAAACACTTCAGGTACAGCAGCTACAGTAACAACAGCAGCACAATCTAACATAACAAGTTTAGGCACATTAACAGCCTTAACAGTTGATAATCTTGGTGTTAATGGTAATACTATAACAGCAAACTCAGGTGCTTTAAATCTAACACCTGCTGCAGGATCAGCCATAGTTTTAGACGGAACAATAAATGTAGATGCAGGAGTAGTTACAGGAGCAACAAGTGTTACTTCAACTGCCTTTGTAGGAGCATTGACAGGTAATGTTACAGGAAACACTTCAGGTACAGCAGCTACAGTAACAACTGCAGCTCAATCGAATATAACAAGTCTTGGAACTCTTACAGCCTTAACAGTAGATAATCTTGGTATTAATGGTAATACTATTACAGCAAACTCTGGTGCTTTAAATCTTACACCTGCAGCAGGTTCTGCTATCGTTTTAGATGGAACAATCAATGTAGATGCAGGAGTAGTAACTGGTGCAACTAGTATTACTTCTACGGCGTTTGTTGGTGGATTAACAGGTAATGTTACAGGTAATGCAAGTGGTACAGCTTTGACTGTAACACAAGCAGCACAAAGCCTTAACAGTAGATGATGTTGCTGTAGATGGTAAAATAATTACTATGACAGGTTCTGCTAGTGATACAGCCGTATTGACAGCAGGAACTAATGGAACACTTAGTATAGTAACTACAGACGCTGCAGCAGCAGCAGCTAATATTCAAATAACTGCCGATGGTACAGTAGACATTGATTCAGCAGGAGTACTAACTTTAGATTCTGGAGCAGCTATTAATATAGAACCTGCTACAGGTTCAGCTATTTTATTAGATGGCACGATTAGTATAGATGCAGGAGTAGTTACAGGTGCAACTAGTATAACTTCAACAGCTTTTGTTGGTGGATTAACAGGTAATGTAACAGGAAATGCTTCAGGAACAGCAGCAACTGTAACAGGAGGAACACAAGCCTCTATTACAAGTACAGCTAACTTAGTTACTGTAGGCACAATCGGAACTGGAGTATGGCAAGGAACAGCAATAGCTTCTGGGTATATAGCAGCAGATGCTATTACAGGAGCTAAGATAGCAGATGACGCTATCAACAGTGAACATTACGCAGCAGCTTCCATCGATAATGAGCATTTGGCAGATGATGCTGTTGGAGCAGACGAACTTGCGGCAAACGCTGTAGTTACAGCCTCTATAGTTGCTGGAAGTGTGACCGTAACAGAATTAGCCGATAATTCCGTCACTTCAGCCAAAATTGTTAATGGTACGATAGTGACAGCAGATATTGCGAATAATGCAATTTTAACTCAACATATAGACGACAATCAAATTACAGGTGACCAAATAGCCGACAACCTTGTACTCAGCGGTACAGGGGCAATTAGAATGCCAGATGGAACGACTGCGCAAAGACCTTCAGCAGCTGCTGGAATGTTTAGATATAATACTACAACTTCCAAGTTCGAGGGTTATACTGACAGTTGGGGCGATATCGGTGGGGGTGGTTCAAACACTTTCACAAGAGATGCTTTTACTGGCGATGGTTTAGATGTCACTTTTACACTATCTCAATCGGGAATAAGTGAAAACAATTTATTAGTATTTATCGAAGGTGTTTTCCAAGATCAAGATGCTTATAGCGTAAGTGGTACAACACTTACATTTGGTACTGCTCCAGTAAATGGACGTGGTATTATAGCGTATAGTGTAGCTTCAGCAGTAAGCGGATCTAATTTAAATCAAACTAGCGCCTCAGGAGATGGTCTCGAAACTCAGTTTACAATGGGGACTTCTCCAGTAAGCGAAAATAACACTCAAGTATTTATTGATGGTGTATATCAACATAAAAATACATATAGTACATCAGGTACAACATTAACATTCTCAGCGGCACCACCAAATGGAACGGCTATTGAGATAATGATATTCACACAAACTGATGTGAATGTACCAACAGATGATACGATTGATACAGCTCATTTAAAAGCTAGTGCAATAACTACTGCTAAAATAGCAGACAACGCAGTCACAGCAGCTAAGATACCAGATAACGTTTTAACAGCAACTATGTTACCTGATAATGTTATATTAGCTACTCATATACCGAATGCAACTAATTTAACTTTAGGGACAGTTACAGCTAATTTAACAGGAAACGTAACTGGTAATACAAGTGGTACAGCTTTGACTGTAACACAAGCGGCACAAACAGCAATTACAAGTGTAGGTACTCTTACAGGATTAACAGTAGCTGGTGAAGTCTCAATGACTACACTAGATATAGGTGGAACAAATGTCACATCAACAGCAGCAGAATTAAATTACGTTGATGGAGTTACATCAGCAGTACAAACACAAATGGACACAAAAGCGTCCACAGGAAAGGCGATAGCAATGGCTATGGTTTTCGGATAAAAGAAAAAAGGAGAAATAGAAAATGGCAAATCCAAACATAGTCTCAGTCACAAGTATAAAAGCAGGAAATGCAGGTTGGAATTTATCTAGCACGCTGACAGCTACATTATTGACAGTAGACGCAGACAAAATACTAAAAATAAATAGCATTATATGTAGTAATGTAGATGGAACAAATTCAGCAACATTAAACTTATATGTTGATGGTATGGGTTCAGGTGCTTCAGGAGTTACAACTACAGGTGCAGATGCTACTATTTATATAGCTAAAACAATATCTGTACCAGCAGATGCAACATTAGTAGTAATAGATAAGAATTCATCAATATATCTTATGGAAGGTGATATACTTAAAGGTGGAGCAAGTGCAGCAAGTGACTTAGATTTGTTTGTATCTTATGAAATAATAGATGATGCATAAGGGGGTATTTAATTATGGCACACTTTGCAGAACTTAATTCAAGCAACGAAGTATTACGAGTAATCGTAGTATCTAATACAGATGTAGATGCCAACGGTGGAGATTTACACGCAGGTGCAGAAACTTTTGTTACAACTATTGTTCCTTATGGAACAGGTGGAGTAGCTTGGAAGCAATGTTCTTATAATAATAATTTTAGAAAACAATATGCAGGCAAGGGATATACTTACGATTCATCAAAAAATAAATTCATAGCTCCAAAACCTTACGCATCATGGTCTTTAGATTCTGATGATGATTGGCAAGCACCTGTAACTTATCCTAATGTTATAGAAATAAGTAGCCTCCCTGTCCTAATTTCATGGGATGAAGATAATCAAAAATGGTTAGGTAAAACTGAATCAACCGATTACGAGTGGGATGCTAGTGGATTAGCTTGGAATGAGGTATAAATATGGCTGATTCTAATGGTGGAATAGTAGGTGCATATAATGTGCCAGAAACTGGACAAGCTGAAATCGTAACAACATTCAATTCAAGTGGTACCCTTACAACAGCTTCTGAAACAACCTCACTTGAATATTTAGTTATTGCTGGTGGTGCTTCTGGTGGCGGTGAAATAGCTGGTGGAGGAGGGGCTGGTGGTTATAGGGCAGCTAGTGATTTCTCTGTTTCAGCATCAACAAGTTATTCAATTACTGTAGGTGCTGGTGGTGCCGCAGTAGCAGGTAGTGCAAATCCTGATGCTGGTAATAATGGTAGTGATTCTGTATTTTCTTCTATAACCTCTCTTGGAGGGGGTGGTGGCGGAGGCCCCAGTACTGAATCATTAAAGTCAGGACGAGTTGGGGGTTCTGGTGGTGGAGAATGGATCGGAGGAGGCTCAGGTGGTGCTGCAGGAACTTCAGGTCAAGGCAACGCTGGCGGTACAGGTTCTGGAGATACTTATGGTAATGGTGCAGGTGGCGGCGGAAAAGGTGCTGTTGGCGTTAATGGTGGTAACACAACTAATAGTGCTTCAGAAGGTGCAGGAGGCGCTGGACTAGCATCATCAATTTCAGGTTCATCAGTTACAAGAGCTGGTGGAGGTGGAGGTGGTACTTGGAACTCGGCTGGAAATTATACTGGAGGCAGTGGTGGCTCTGGCGGCGGCGGACAAGGCTGGGGTAATACAGCAGACGGATATACAACTAATGCACAAGGTTATGGTATAGCAGGAACTGCCAACACTGGTGGCGGTGGTGGTGGTGGAGGTAATGGCGGCGGCGGTGGTGGTGGCACAGGCGGGTCTGGTGTTGTTATTATTAAACAACCCAAAACTTTAAATAACACTTCTGGTATATGGAGTATGAACGCTGTTTATGATGCTGTAGTAGCAAACAGCTGGACTTAATAAGGAAAATAATATGGCTAATTTTAATGGTGGAATAATAGGCAAAGGTAATGTACCAAAGGATACTGGACAAGCTGAAATCGTAACAACATTTAATTCAAGTGGTACTCTTTCAACAGCCTCACAAACAACCTCACTTGAATATTTAGTTATTGCAGGTGGTGCAGGTGGTGGTGGAACAGTTGGTGGTGGTGG
>LWDU01032593.1_pt1 | contig 27333 bp, 28 predicted proteins | sample 727161 | NCBI WGS metagenome assembly LWDU01 (sample SAMN04566230, study PRJNA314399) | hydrothermal vent metagenome | isolation source: deep sea hydrothermal plume seawater | place: Mexico: Gulf of California, Guaymas Basin | collected 2004-07-11
GTTAGGGCAATAAAAGTTAGAGAATCAGATGAATATACTCCTGTTGTTTGGGATAAGGAATTTTATGGAGAAGGAATTAATGTTGCAGTACTGGATACTGGTGTTGATAATGAACATGAAACATTTGGTATTTATGAAGGACAGAGCGTCAGAAGATTTATTGCTGGGATGAATTGTGACGGAGGATGTCCTACTGATGGAGAGGGAAATTATGAATTTACTACTGAAGAAGACAGTAATGAAGATCCCGATGATTTTGATGGACATGGAACCCATGTAGCTTCTACAGTTCTGGGAACTGGAGGGGATGATGATGAAGACGGGGATGGGGAACCTGATTACATTGGAGTGGCCCCTGGTGCAAGATTAATCGATATGAAAGTCATGGCAGACTGGGGTGCTGGATCAAATGCAGACATTAATGAAGCTATTGAAGCCTGTATTGAAAATGTTAATACTGATTGGGAAGATGATGGAGAAAAGAACAATGGTGTGCAAGTTATGTCCATGTCATTGGGAACTACAAGTGGAAGTGATGGTTCGGATTCGCAATCTCAACTTGTAAATCAAGCTAATGCTGCAGGAATAGTAGTAGTCATAGCTATGGGAAATGATGGGGAAGAAGAAGTTCCATCTCCAGCAGCTGCTGATTGGAGTGTTGCAGTAGGTGCAATGGACAATAATGATAATGTTAATAGAAATGATGATGACTTAGCAAGCTATAGCAATTATGGACCAAGAGAAGATGATGGTGATAGTGACAGATGGGATGAACTAAAACCATCTGTAGTTGCCCCAGGTAGTGGAATTCGAGCTGCATTGGGTCACAGCAATTTCATTGGTGAAAGTAATGCCCAAGGCTGGACGGAGAAAGATGGTACTAGTATGTCTACACCAATGGTAGCTGGTTTGGCTGCACTTATTTTAGAAGCTGATAGTTCATTGACACCTACTTCCAATACTAATGGTGTGAGAGATCGTTTACAAGATTATTCAGAAGCATGGGACGGGGAACACGATGGGAGCGCATCCGAACCAGATGAAAGTGACAAATACAATTACTACTATGGATATGGATATATTGATGGATACGAAATTATTGATATTAATCAACCTGATGCAATAATAACAGAAATATCCGTGACTCCTGAGGTGCCTGTTGAAGGTGATACTGTAACAGTATCTGTAGAAATAAAAAATCAAGGAACAATGGATATTGATAGTTCATCCATAAAAATAATGGCAAACGATGAAGAACTGAAAGATGAATCCTTAGGTTCCATAAGCGTTAATTCTGACATGACTTGGACTTATGATTGGATGCCTGACGAAGGTGATTATGACATAAATGTAGAAGTTTATGACGTCAATCCCTCTGAAAATGATATTGATAATAATGTAATTGAAGAACAAATATCTGTGAGTGAAGCGCCGGCAGAAGGTGTAGATTTAGCAATTATTGAAGTTTGGACCGATGATTCAGACCCTACACACAATGAATACATTAGCGTATATGCTAAGGTTAAAAATCAAGGAACTGAAACTGCTACCGACTTTGAACTTAGATGGTATGATGACAATGACAAATTTGCTACTCTTGAAGGTACTGAGATAGAAGTTGAAGAAGAAGTAACAATAAGTGGTGAATGGACTGCAGAAGAAGGTGAAAGTGACTTGCTTGCCCGATTAGTAAGTATAGAGCCTGAAGATCAAAATAGTAACAACGATGAGCGGTCATTCACTATAGATGTAAACCCACCCCCTGATGAACCTGATTTTTCTCCTGCTAATATTGAATTTGAGGGGACTTTAGAAGAAGGACAAGAAGTCACTATAAATTTTGATATATTCAACCTTGGAAAGACTAGTGGAAGTGTTGATTATGAGGTAATGATTGATGGTGACACTGTCAATAGTGGAAATGAACAAGTAAATTCTGAATCATCTAAAACCAAGAATTATGTTTGGAATGCACAAAAAGGAACACACATCGTAAAAATTAAATTAGATAATTCCGATCCTGTAGAAACTACTGAAGACAATAATGAAGTAACGAAAGAAGTAGAGATTCAAGAACCTGAAGAAAATTTTGAATTCAAAAGTATTTCATGGAATGATCCGTTGTATCAAGGTGAAGAAACAACCATTACTGTTACTATAGAAAATAGTGGAGGCAAAGATGGAACTGCCATTGTTTCAACATATGCAGCAGGTGATATGATTCATCAAGAAAGTATTGAAATACTTGCAGGCCAAGAGAATATAGTAATATTCACATGGACCCCCTATGAAATAGGAAGTGTTCAGATTACCTCTGAAATAGAAGGTGTTGAAGAAACAATAAGCAAATATGCCTATGTTCAGGAAGCTGAAGAAGAAAACATTAGACCTATTGCAATAATAACTTCTACAATTAATGGAATTCCTGTAAACGAACAATTTATTAATTTAGAAGAAGGAGATCTTGTCCTATTCAGTGGTTCCACCTCATATGATACTGATGGTAATATTGTTGTTTTTAACTGGCAAATTTTTGATGTGAAAAACGGCGATGCACAAAACTACGAACAACAAGAATATCTCAATTACAAATTCAATGATGAAGGAGATTATGAGGTAGCGCTTGTTGTTATGGATAATGATGGAGCAACTAGTCTAAGTGCAATATTCATATCCGTCACAGCTAAAACTAACACTGGAGGAGGGAGTAATGATGAAGGAAGTAATACTCTTCTTTATGGTGGTGGAGCTGCAGTAGTTCTTGGATTACTAGGCGTTGTTGGACTAAGATACTTTAGAAGTGAAGAGGAAGATGACTGGGGAAGTTGGGAAGAAACAGCTACTCCAGGTCCTGTAAATCTTTCATGTCCTAACTGTTCAGGCTTGATAACAATAACAACTGATCAAAGACCTATCCAAGTTGGATGTCCTATGTGCCAAACTCAATTTGTTATTAGAGAATAATTAGGCATCAATCCCAATCGCATCACTGATAGATTCAAAACCTTCACTGGCAACACGTTCAAACACTAAACCTGTATAAAGTTGTATGAGAGAAGCTCCAGCCGCTATTTTGTCCCATGCATCTTCTGCCGTGAAAATCCCACCAACACCAATTATGGGCACTTTCCCATCAGTCATTTTGTAAATTTTACGAATCATTTCAGTGCTTATATCCCTTAGAGGAATTCCACTTAGACCGCCCTCTTCACTGTAGACCTTTTTACAGTTATTATTTTTAGTTTCAGGCCTTTGTATCGTAGTATTTGTTGCAATGATGCCTGACAAATTATATTTTTCAATTAATTTAATTATATCTTTTAAATAGTCATCGTCTAATTCTGGAGCTATTTTAACTAAAAGCGGTTTAGGGTCCTTTCCCTCTTTTTTAGAACTGGTATTATTAGTTTTTTGACACTGATTCAGAATAGATTCTAGGTGTTCGGACTGCTGTAGTTCTCTAAGGCCTAATGTATTAGGTGAACTGACATTTATTACAAAAAAATCTGCATGTTTCCATAATATTTCAAGTGATTTTGAATAATCTTTGGGAGCATCATTCAATTTAGTTATCTTAGACTTGCCTAGATTTATGCCAACTGGAGAATCTGGCCAAAGACCTCGTTTTTTCCAATCTTTGAGGCTATCATTAACAGCATTTGCACCGATATTGTTGAAACCCATTCGGTTTACAAGGGCTTTTTCTGCGGTTGCCCTAAACATTCTTGGTTTTGGATTTCCTAGTTGATCGTGAAGTGTCACTCCGCCTATTTCACTAAAGCCATAACCAATAGATTGCCATGATGGAACTGCTGCACCATTCTTGTCCATTCCTGCAGCGATTCCAAGAGGGTTTGGAAAATCAAGTCCAAAGAGATTTATTGGAAGTTCAGGAGAACTGTACAAGTTTCCAAGTAGTGATGTTAGAAGGCGAGAACGGCTTGTCCTTGCTAATGTAGATATTAAACGATTATGAGCTTTTTCAGAATCCTGTAAAAAAACAGCTGGCCGCAGAATTGTTCTGTATAGCAAGCTCATCTAAAATGTAAGTCGATAACTGGTTCGATATAAGGTTAATGGAACTATGAATCTCTCTCTTCCTCAGCCTGTACAATAGTCAAAACAACCCCCACTACCCCTAATAAAATACAAATAATACCTATTGGCAGCAACCAAATAGGAGAGTCCTTCCATTCATACCAAGACAGGGATACTATAAGCCCAATTAACAAAAAAAAGGCAGAAGTAAGTTGCTTCAATAACAGAGACATAAGCACCCAAAACATAGTTGGTCTTAAAACCAGACCTCCAATACAACTGAACATGGCAATAAGCCTGACCGTTATTATTCCAACTCTAAACGAAGGCGAATCAATAGGTCCAACTATTGATCAGATTCCAAGAAATCTACCTTGGCTAGATGTCAAAGTCCTTATTATAGATGGAAATTCAAAGGATAACACTGCCGAAGAAGCTGAAAAAAGAGGTGCAAAAGTGCACAATGAACCTCGTAAAGGATATGGACGAGCCTACAAGACTGGTTTTAGCCTAGTTGATACTGATTATGTAGCTACAATCGATGGAGATACTACATACCCTGCAGATAAGATACCTCACGTTCTTGCATTCTTAATTAATAATAATTTAGATTATGTAACCTGTAATAGATTGGATAAAATGGACAAAGATGCTATGTCTATTACTCATAAAATTGGAAATTGGGGATTAACATTTGGAACCAATTTATTTCATGGAATAAATATCAAGGATTCACAAAGCGGTATGTGGGTTTTCAAGAAAGAAGTTATAGATAAAGTAAATTTGACAAGCGATGGAATGCCACTCTCTGAAGAATTTAAGATTGAGGCTTTTAAAAGAGGTTTAAGGGCTGTAGAAATTCCGGTCCCTTTTCACTCAAGAGTAGGTGAAGTTAAACTGAACACTTGGAAAGATGGAATATGGAATCTTTGGTTCTTAGTTACTAAAATGAAAGATTTTTAAGATTAACTATTGGTACATTGACCATTACTTTTTGTTTCACAAACATGGAACCACGCCCAGTATGTGCGTCCATCAAAAGTTGAAGTGTCGGAACCAAAATCATTTCTAAAATCAAAAACTACTGTATAATCTCCACTACCTTCAGAATCATAGAACTCACTAGCATCTAAAATTAAACTCAAACTAACTTGTCCCACTTGAATGTCATTGAAATTAGAGGATGTTCCTGATGAATAACTATAGGTTCCACCACTACTATCTATATCAAAACTTATAGTTTCGACCAAAGAACCTTGTTCCGCTGAGCCACCATGGTCTGAGTCATCATCCCAATAATCTTTTCCTTGATCTTCATTGAAGGGTTGTTCATGATGATAAACTTTAGCAGTCCCTGTAACCCACGGATTTACAAAATTAATCTGAGCATCTGAAGATGTGAATTGCATATTTAGATTAATGCTTGAATCCTTGTCAATAGGATAGTTGGCCTCATCATTATCAGTCACTCCATCAAAACTGACCACTTCAGCTCGAAGACTATCGGCCATTCTATCAATAATAACACTATCTGTTGATTCTTGACTACCTAATGCTGTCTTGAGAACGTATTCACCGTTAGATACAAAGAAATTTTCATAATCTACATCAAAAGAACCCCGGCCTTGATCATTGATTTCAAACTTACCGGATGTTTGTTTAGCGCCATTGAAATGTATAGAATATTCGCCTTCCGTAGATAACATGCCAAATATAGGAGATGTAGCTAGTACGTTTGCATTAAATGTTCTATCACCGGGATCTTTACCTTCATTAACATCTATTAGAACCGATAAACTACCGGCACCAAAATAAAAACCAAAATTCTGGAAAACCATTGAACATATTAATATAAAAATTACAAAAGCAGTTACAAGAACTGGCTTAATTCCAAATGATAAAGGTATACCTGAGAAACCTGAATCATCATCAAAATCTTCCCAATCTTCATCTTCCCATTCTTCATCTGCAGATTGCATGTTAGTCATTCTATGGCTTCCTTCTTATAACCTTTTCTGGCGTCAAAAAACTAATTGATAATCGGAGGGACTTTTTCGTGTTTACCAGTAATATGGCTCAAAAAATCATGTTTCAATGCACCCTTTGCAATAAGGGCTAATACCTTATTCTTAATTTTGGAAGCAGGCATTGAACCCACAAACATATGAGTGAAAAATTCTTTTGTTTCCTCATCTAAAGCTGCGTATTTGATTAAACTATTGGGCATAACCATCAATAGATGCCAAGCTACTTTCAACCATTCCAAATCATCACCCCATTTATTACTCCAAGTATTATGATACAACATCATAGATTGTTTGTCAAAATTACTCTCTTGGAATATCGCATCCAAGGCCTCTGCTGCAATACGACCTGAATCTAAAGCATAATACAATCCTTCACCTGACAAAGGTGAAACAAAACCACCTGCGTCTCCAATAACTAACATTCGATCCCCTACTGTACATTTCATACCCATACCAACAGGAATATTTGAACCTGCAATCATTTTGCGATCAACTTGAATATCTTTAGGGAACCAACCCTGTTCTTTCAATGTTTCAACATAATCCAATAGGTATTGCCTTTCATCCCAACCAGGGTTTTCTTTCTTTATACTCTTAATGACCGAGCGGGGGCAACCAATTCCAACATTTAGAACTGTGTCTTTAGAGAAAGACCAACCATAACCATCCAAATTTTGATATTTTACGTGTGCCATAGAAATACGCTCTTTACCATAAACCCTATCCATGTATTCACGCCCAACATCTATCTCAAAGTATAGAGCTGTAGCAATATCTTCATCTCTCCATTTCATTGGCATCTTTTCAATATCCCTTATTCGGCGAGACACCATGTCAAAAGAACCTCCAGCTCCAATGATTACGTCACTTGTTAATTCCTCTCCATTCCTCAATTTAGTGATTACTTTATCATCATAAACTTCAAAATCTTTTACAGCAACGCCCTCTATTAGTGTCGCTCCCTTTTCTACAGCATATTCTACTAATTTATTATCAAATTTAAGGCGACGGATGTTGTAAAAGAATGGCTTCTCACTTACATAATCAACAGGCATAAAATCAGGACCATAGACTATCCCTCGAAGACATTTGGATTCTAAAAAATCATCCCAATTAGATATAATATGATCAAATTCCTCAATGTGCACGCACAAACCTCCTCCACATGCCTTTTCTCTTGGAAACTTAGCTCTATCAACTAGTGCAACCTTCTTACCTTGCATTGCCAAGTAATAAGCGGCAGTGGCTCCTGCGGGGCCAGCACCCTCAATTAAAATATCATAATGACTCAATTATGTTCCTGTTTCCGGAAACGAGTAACATAACCTGTAATTCGGTTACGCATGGTTATACTTCCAACATTTGTCAATTCCGCAACTACATGCTTGTTATGGTCAAAATCTTCCGTAAATCTCTCAGGATAATTTCTTACAAGCTCAATTGCTACGCGTTTGATGTATGTTGGTCTTACGCTACCCATGCATCCGCTTCACTTTTGGCCTCTATTTATAGTCTATTACCAAATAATGATGATAAATTTGTCACGCAAAATAATTATATGTGGACCCGATAGCCCATTGTGCTTAATGAAGCTTCGAGGTTGCCGGGACTGACGGTTTATACGAGAAATGGACAGCGTTTAGGAGTGGTTCATGATGTTCTACTTGATACAACACAGCGTATAATCTCAGCCTTATTGATAACTGGAACAACACCACAATTAGTTAAAGATGGTGAGAATATAATCATACCTTATAGGTGGGTACAAGATTTAGATGATGTCGTAATTTTAAGGCACTTCCCCGATAAAATAGAACTAACTAAAAATGATACGACTGAATTTTCATTCGAAGACGATGAAGACGAATTTTACGAAGAAAATTAAAGTAATTGATTAACATCGTTTTTTTATGCACCGAAGGAGGCTGAATACTACTTAGCCCCGTAGTGTAGCGGTCCATCATTCGGGACTCTGGATCCCGAGACCCAGGTTCGAATCCTGGCGGGGCTACCATTTTTCGGTCATTCTTTCAGAATTCCTTTCAGCATATCACATGCCATTGATACTATAATCACTTTCTGGACCAAATTTCTCTTCTAATTGTTCTATACATACTTCACAGTATCCCTCGTCAGAAGGAGATTCCCATACATAGATATTGTACCAAATGTCGCAACGCGGACAAACACAGAATCCTTCTATTTTCTCATAGAATTTTTCTGGATCCATGTTGTGTTTTTTGACGATTTGATGCAGTGCCCAGAGAATCGCCTGTCGTTTCTCAGCATTATAAATATCGACAAGTGGATCTATTGCTTTCTTGTTTGCATTGATAATATCATCTAAAATGTCAAAGTCCTTGATAGATCTAAAATCTGCGGGAGTCGCACTGGCTGGCCAATCTCGTGTTAGGTAGGTGTTTTTCCAGTTTTCTTTGACCTTTGTCTGTATCTCCCTAGGTGCGCACTTCTTGAAAATCGATTTGGCAGCCCTCCTTACGCTCTTGTCATCATCCCACATATAAAGTCCGAGGATTGTCAGTAACAGCACCTCTGGAACCCCAGTACCCTTCGCCATCGACAGACCCATCATTACCGTCGCCGGATCATCGCTCTCCAAAAATTTGCGCAGGTTCTCGGGAGAAGTGTCTTCGGTCATTATTCAGGCAACATTACCCATAATTAAAGCCTGTTCATGGGAAAATATGGATTTGTGGATGATTGTGTTTGGATTGCTACTAGTTGTAGCACTATCTTGTGGATGGTTAGTATGGGTTTCACGATTTGTTTGGCAAGATCAAAAATTAGCCGTTAGATATGCAGCAATCGGAGGAGCTGCAACATTAATCATGATGATAATTGGCATGGAAAAATTATGACAAAAAAAGAATTACTTCTAAAAAAACCAGTTAGATCCACCGATGAAAACATACAATGGGAATATGAAAATGATATAGTTATTATAACCTATCCGAAGAACTTTGGAAAATTAGAAAAATGGTTACACGATCGAATAGGCGGTCCTGAGGATGTTAGAAGACCACTTGATAGATATACTTCCCATATTTGGAAACTATGTGATGGTGAAAATTCAATATTAGATATAATTGCTGAATTCGATAAGAAATTTGGAGAAGAAGTAACCCCTGCAATAGAGAGGGTCCAACTTTTTCTTGAAAAATTACTAGAACTTAGGCTCATTACTATAAAATAATTCAAACAATATTATTATATCCTGTATCAGAAGGACCAATTACTAAATGAGTGAAGTGACGTTTGATTGGAAATCCGGAATTGAAGAGGCATGTCTGAAACTAAAAGGAAAAGAAAGAATTGGAATTCAAGTTCCTGAAGGATTAAAAACTAAATCTCATGAAATCGTAACTCTAGTAGCTAAATTGACAGGAGCTAAAGTTGTTCTGTGGGGAGAACCAACATACGGAGCTTGTGATTTGGCAGATCGGCCTTTAGAAGAAATAGGAGCCGATGCACTAATTCATATGGGGCATTTACCAATGCCTTACCATTCTGAATTTTATGCAATCCCTACTTTTTTTGTTCCTGTAAAACACACTGGGACACTTTCTCTTTCTAAAAAGGCAATTACTGAATTAAAGGAAATACTTCCTAATAAAATTGGAATTGTCACCACTGCCCAGCATTTACACATGATTGACCTCGCAGGCAATATTTTAGATAAAGAAGGATTTGATACGAGTGTAACAACTGGCGGTCCAAGATTGGCTGCTGCCGGACAACTATTAGGATGCAATTCATCAGCTGCTCGAAAATTAAATGTTGATGGTTATCTATACATTGGAACTGGATTATTTCACCCACTGACTGTTGCTCTCTCATCTGGTAAACCCGTTGCTTGTCTTGAACCCCATAATGGAGATATTACCGTGGCTGACCCGAGACCATTCTTGAAACAGCGTTATGCAGCAATGGCTATGGCTGAAAAAGCAAAACGATGGGCCATACTTTTTTCCAACCAGATTGGGCAAAAAAGAATAGACTTAGCTGATAAAATAGCTGACTTACTAAACGAGAACGGTAAAGAGACAATTATGATTGGAAGTATACATCAATCACATGAGCAGTTACTAGGATTAGGGATAGATGCAGCTGTTATTACTGCTTGTCCAAGATTAGCTATAGAGGATGGACCTACATGGCCTATGCCTCTTCTAACCGTTCCGGAGACACAGATTGTCATGGGTAAAAGAGAAGCTGAACCTTACCCATTTGATGAATTTGCTTGAAAGGGTAATCTATTAAACTTACCCGTTTTGAACTTCCCGTGGGTCCCGTAAAAATACAGAACGTAATTGTCGCATCCCATCTCGGCAAAGATGTTGAATTGATAAAGCTGGCAACTGAATTACCTAATGCTAGATACTCAAGTTCAGGCAATCCTTCAGTAATAATAGAGATGGATACTGCGAGTGGTAAAAAAGCTGCAGGAGTTTTATTTGGAAATGGAAAAATTATAGTGACGGGTGTAAAATCATTAGAAAATGGAAAAGATGTTATATCTAATTTAAGAAATATTATCAAAGATATAGACCCAAAAATAAAAATGAAGAGAGCAATAAAATTAGAAAACATGGTTGTTAGAAGCAACTTAGGAAAGACTCTCGACCTTCAGGCCCTAGCTCTTGCAATACCGGGATCTGAATATGATCCAATCCGTTTCAAAGGCTTAGTTTTAAGAATGGATGAACCAAATGCTAGTTTTGTCATTTTTCAATCTGGAGTTTTAATAGTTACAGACATTATCAGTGAGGCTAAAGCAAAGAAAGCATTGAATGAATTAGAAAAATTCATGATTGAAAGTGGCATTGCCTCATAATGAAAAAGAACCGTCTTGAACGGCTATGTGAAGCTATCGAAACATCTGTTGAGAAATCATGTAAAGAACCGGTAACTGTTGCTTTTTCAGGAGGCATTGACTCTAGTTTAGTTGCATTTTTGGCCAACAAATTCACCGATGTAGAATTGATTGCAGTTGGAACGCCGAATTCTTATGATTTAGAAGCTGCAGTGTCTGCTGCCAAAATGATTGATATGAAACTAAGAACTATTATTATTGAACCAAGTGAAATGGTGTTGGAAGGTTTTAACATGCAAAAAGAATTGAAATTGAGTCCCATAGAAGTTGAATTTATGCTTCCATTCTGGATTGCTACTAAGAACTCTACAAACCCGATATTAATGTGTGGGCAAGGAGCTGATGAATTGTTTGGAGGTTATGCTCGTTTCAGAAAGACAAATGCTAAAAATAATCTTACTAAAGAAGTCAAAGATTTGATAAATCGGTTACCAGAGAGAGAGAAAAAAATAACCAATTTGTTCAATCGGAATTTGGCATGCCCTTACTTATCTAAAGATGTTATCAAATCAGCTGAAAAATTTACAATAAAAGAACGTATTGGCAAAGTTGGAAAAGTCCCACTTCGTGAGGCTGCATCTAAACTTAAATTACCTGAAGATATAGTAAATCGAAAGAAAAAAGCTGCACAATATGGTAGTGGGAGTCAAAAAGCCATAAAAGATATAATTAAACACAAAATTGAATTCGGAATCGAATTCGATAACAAAAAGATTGCAGAATCGATTGCTAAAGCAACGGAACCTGAGAATGCGGGATGGGTAGAAACGGTTGTTAAAGACAATGTGATTAAAGCTACAGTTAAAGCTGAGAATCTGGGAAGCCTAAGGGAAGCTGCAGAAGACTTTATGGCTTGTTTATCTGTAGCTGAAAAAGTTTCAAAACAAGAATAAACGAGTTGAATACAACCTAATATGGATTTCATCAAAAACTTTGCAAAACTAAGACCTTTATTTTATAATTTAATTACTACTGGAATCCTTATTTTTGTGCTTTCAAATCCAATAACCTCACACCTATATCTTAGCAATATGGATAAAGATTCAACTTTTCATGCTGAACAAAATCAAATCTACAGAGGATTTGAAAGTATAAAAGAAGATGAAAACTACAAAATAATCTTTTTAGGATCTTCAATGACAAGAGAAGACATAGATTGTATAGTAATTGAGGACTATTATGATTCTTTGAGCTGCTATAATTTAGGAAGTTCATCAGATATTCCTTATCTTCGATTATTAGAAATTTCAAAAATAATTAAAGCAAAACCAGACTTAGTAGTCATAGAAATTACCCCGAATACATTTGCAAACATATCAAATTTGAATTATCTAGACCCAATCATTGAACTAAGAATAGGATTAGCTAGTACAATTCAGGATAAAGAAGAACAAATGTATTGGAGAGGAAATATACTAGATGAACATGAGAAATACCTTGTAGACAACTCTATAGAAAAAACCCTTTTCTGGAATAAATATCGACAGGATATTCTAAATGAGGGAATCAAAAACAGCCTTTCTTCGGACGCGAAAAACGTAGATATGAAAAGTCCTGCTAGGAATTACAGTGTGAAAAATGATAGTGAATTACTGCAATTAATGGATAGTTTCTATGATGGAAAAGGAGGGTTTTTCTCAGATAATATTGACCAATCACTAAACCTTTTTTCTATGGAAATCATGATAAATTCACTAATTTTGAATGGAATAGATGTTGTTTTTCAATCACAACCCCTTAATCCATTAGCTATCGACAATGCACCTGAAAACTTTTGGGATAATTATAATTTTTCAATATACAAACTAGAAAAAACATACAATCTAACTCACTATAACCATTTCTATAGTGAACAATATAATTTTGCTGATTTAACACATTTGGATTATGAAGGGCGCCAAAATTATTCAAGTAATTTTGTAAAATTTCTTAATGAAACGGGGCATCTGTGAATTTTACAACACCTGAGTATTATTATCTCTTCATTCCTGTAGCATTATTTGTCTGCTTCATAATTTTTTATAATTCTCGCAATAAACAAGTATCTTCACTTTTGCTACTCAGTTATCTCTTTTTTTATTTAGCTTCGGGTTTTTACATACTTTTACTTTTTGTATCAACATTAGTAGATTTCTACTGTGGAAAATTCATTGATAAAGCAAAAAATAAGGCCCAAAAGAAAAAATTCCTATTTTTTAGCATAATAACAAATCTATCTATTTTAGGGATTTTTAAATATTTTAATTTCTTTATTGGAAATTATAATACCTTAATTCACCTATATCCTATACTTCCTGAAATTGGAACGATTAACGTGTTACTGCCAATTGGAATTTCTTTCTATACTTTTCAGACAATGTCATACACAATAGATATCTATAGAGAAAAGGTAAAACCACAAGAATCAATCATCGATTTCGCTTGTTATGCGGCTTTCTTTCCTCAACTAGTAGCAGGTCCAATAGTTAGATATTCACATTTCAATCCTCAAATTACCGAAAAATTAATATTCAAAGAAAATAATTTGAAAATTGGTTTGACATTCATAATATATGGATTGTTCAAGAAATTTGTTATAGCCGATAACATTGCTATACAAGTAAATAACATATTCACGGCCGAACAAGATCTAACAAATTTTTGGTTAGTTTGGTGTGGGGCCTTATTCTTTGGAATACAAATATATGCGGATTTCTCAGCTTATACTGATATTGCTATAGGTTCTGCAAAACTTTTTGGTATAGATTTACCTGAAAATTTTAAACACCCCTATTTTGCCCATAATCCTCAAGAATTCTGGAGAAAATGGCATATTTCTTTGTCCACATGGCTAAGAGATTATCTTTACTTTCCATTAGGAGGCAGTAAAGGAGGAATGAATGTCTTAATCAAAGCTACAATGATTACTATGATTTTAGGTGGACTATGGCATGGCGCTAGTTGGAATTTCATTATCTGGGGCCTAATGCACGGAATAGCCATTCTAACTCACAAAATTATGAGAGATAATAGATTTGTAAAAAAGTTGGAGAATAAATTTCCGGTATCTTTTAGTTTTTCAAGCTTACTTTTGACGCAACTATTTATTTTCTGGACATGGCTCATATTTAGACTTCAGGATGATAATATGCTTAACGTGGCACTAAAAACTTCATTAGGCTACAATGCAAATTTTAATTGGGATTTTTTCAATTCTAGTTTTTCAGAGCCTATGTATTTCCACTTACTTGTATTGGTTCCTTCCTTCCTTATTATGCATTATATGAGCTATAAATATAGTGGTTTGAAGAACGTGATTGCAAAACTATCTCCTCCTAAATGGGCTCTTGTAACGGGGATTATGCTGTCTTTAGCAATACTACTAAAACCTGTAGATACGAGCGATTTCATCTACTTTAGATTTTAGATTTTGTTATAAGATAGAAAGTGTAACAAAGACCATGCTTCATACTGAAATATGAGTCAAACTTATACCGATATGTTGGCAAAGGTAAAAGAATTCCATGATAAGCATGAATTTAGTAAAAAAGAGAATAATGGTCACGATATGGCTTACCGTATATTGCTAACTATTGAAGAATTAGGTGAATTATCTGAATGTTTTACAAAAGGAAAACCTGAATCTGAAAAAGCTGAGGAATTGGCAGATATTCTAATTTTAATTCTAGGGCATGCTATCGCAATGAATGTTGATTTGGAAGCTGCTTTTGACCTGAAAATGAAAGAGATAATGAAACGACCTGCAATAAGAGGCGACCTAGGAATTCGTGTTACTAAATACAATCAAGAATGATTGACAAATACTAAATATCATAGTCTTTAATGTGGAAATGTGTCTCTTCCAAAAGATAACAAAGACTCAATCTCCGAACCTGTAAAAGGATTAGAAGGAATTGTTGCTGCTGATACTACTCTAAGCTCAGTTAATGGTGAAAAAGGAATCTTAAGGTATTGTGGATACAATATAGATGATTTGGCCTTCAACTCAACTTTTGAAGAAATTATTTGCTTACTTTATGATAATGAATTGCCAAACCAAGAACGCTTGGACGAAATGACAAGAAAAGTGGGTGAAGCAAGAGTTCTACCTGATGAAGTAATAAAAGTGATTACTGAATTAGTAAGCAAAACCTCGCCAATGAGTACACTAAGAACTGTTGTTTCCGTTTTAGGACACTATGAAAAAAATGTACCACTTAAAGAATTACCACCCAAAGCACTAAGATTGATAGGACAAATCTCAACAGCTGTTGCAATTATACATAGATTAAGAGAAGATTTGCCAATCATTGAGGCTGATCCAACTAAAGGCCATTCTGAAGATTTTCTCAGAATGCTGCATGGTAAAAATCCGAGTGACATACAGATAAATGCACTAAATTTATATCTTATTTTACTGGCTGACCACGGATTTAATGCTTCTACTTTCTCGGCTAGAGTAACTGCTGGAACATTAGCCAATTTACATTCTGCCATCACATCTGCTGTAGGGACGCTAAGTGGTCCACTACACGGAGGTGCTAATGAAAAAGCAATGGATATGATTATAGAAGTTGGAAAAAAGAAGAAGGCCTCAGCCTATATACAAAATGCACTTGATTCAAAACAAAAAATCATGGGATTTGGACACAGAGTTTACAAAGTTGATGATGCCCGTAAATCGCATCTAAAGAAAATGGCTAAACAACTTTGGGAAGAAAAAGGCAACATGGTACTTTTTGAAGTAGCTGAGGAAATTGAAAAGCAGGTTAAGAACAGAAAACCAATCATAACTAATGTTGATTTTTATTCGGCGCCACTCCTCTATGGACTTGATATTCCAAAAGATCTGTTTACCCCTCTATTTGCTATGTCAAGAATAGCTGGTTGGACGGCACATGTCTTAGAACAATATCGCAATAATAGACTTATTCGGCCAAGAGCTAGATATGTAGGGCCTATAGATCGCACATTTAGACCAATCGAACAGCGATAATTTATCCAAAGACATTAAAAGTCGTATTTCTCAGCACTCACAATGGTTTCCATTAATGAGGCTAAGAAGGCAATTCAGAATGGGAAAATTGTGATTTATCCTACAGATACGGTTTGGGGCATGGGCTGTGACCCTTTTAGTCAAAAAGCAGTTGATGAGCTATTTAGAATCAAAGGTAAGAAAACAGATGGATTGAGTATTATGCTAAACAATGTAAGTTTAATTTATGATTTTTGTGAAGTGAACAAAAAGGCAAAAAAAATTGTTGACGAATTTTTACCAGGACCCATAACTCTAATACTTAAATCTAAAAAAGATTTTGCCAAAGGTGTTACTAGAAATGGGAATATTGCAATTCGTATACCGCTGAACAAAACTGCACTAGATTTAGCAGCAAACCAACCAATAATAACCACAAGTGTAAATTTACATGGTGAAAAAAATGCACGAAACTTAGATGAGGCAAAAGAAAAATTTGGTTCGAATTGCCATTATCTTGATGGAGAAGAACCAAAAGGTATTGAGTCAACCATTATTGATTTAACCAAGAATAAACCCGAAATAACGCGCATTGGTGCTTTATACTCTACTATTCTGGAGGGAATGTTTGAATCCTGAAGAAATAATAAAATGGAAAACTGCAGGAAAATTAGCCAGAAATGCATTACATTTTGGAAGAGACTTAATTGAAGCTGAAAAATCAATGCTAAACGTGACTGAAGAAATTGAACGATTTGTCAAGAAAAATGGTGGAGAATTAGCATTCCCTACAAATTTAGCAGTAAATAATGTTGGAGCTCATTGGACACCCTCAAGTAAAAGCAATGAAATTTTTAGCAAGGGTGATGTTGTGAAACTAGATGTAGGTGTTCATATTGAGGGATACATTGGAGACAATGCATTAACTTTAGAAATTGATTCTACAAATTACACCAAAATGATTGAAGCGTCAAGAGAAGCACTTAATGCGGCAATTAATGTTGCAGTTGCTGGTGTCAATGTAGGAATTATTGGCCATGCAGTACAAGATACAATTGAAAAATATGGGTATCGCCCTATAGCTAATTTAACTGGACATCGGATAAAAAGATACAATCTGCATAGTGGAGTATCAATCCCTAGTGTTAGAGAAAGAGGAGGGCCTACACTAAATAATGGTGATATTGTAGCTATTGAACCATTTGTTACAGATGGTGCAGGTCGTGTTGGTGGTAAAAGAAATTCTAATATCTATCATTTAAGACAAATACGAAAAGTGAAAGACGAAAAGGCAACTGAGCTTATGAAAGAAATTCAAGAAAGATACAAAGGCTTGCCCTTTGCAGAACGATGGTTACATGAATTTCAAGATGATGCAACAAAGAACTTGCAAAAACTTATGCGTGCTGGCATCGTATCATATTATCCGGTTCTAGATGAATTAGGTAACGGTATTGTTGCCCAATCTGAACATACCTTGTTGATTACCAGTAATGGTAATGAGGTGTTAACCAAATGAAAGACTCAGATGCAATTAATAGACTAAAAGATATCTTCAAATCCCCTATGCTTCAAATAAATGTCTTAGCTGCCTTAACAGGCGCCTGTGCAGCTCTAATGACCTGGATTTTTATATCTATGAGTAAAGGTATCCAGAATATATTTTACGGAGACAGTTTCATTCACAACTCTCTAGAAGGTTCCGACAGAGAATGGTTGATTATATTCATACCTGCACTAGGTGGACTGATTACAGGAATTATCATAGAATATTGGTCTAAGGATGCGAAAGGGGCTGGTGTTCCTATTGTAATGGAAGCTGTCGCAGTCAAAAAGGCAAGACTTAGTGCAAAAAAAGCTGTAGCAAAATGCTTTGCATCAGCCGCAAGTATAGGTACTGGAATGTCATTAGGTCGTGTCGGACCTATGATTGTAATCTGTTCTACAATAGGTTCTGAAATTGGACAGAGAGCAGGTAAAACAGTAGAAGAAACAAGAACGATGATTGGATGTGGTGCTGCAAGTGCAATCACTGCTGCCTTTAATGCACCATTAGGTGGAGTTTTATTTGCGATTGAATTGATAATGGCTGAGCTAAAAACAAGATCATTCATTCCTATAGTTATAGCTGCTGTAATTGCTACTACAGTAGGTAGGAGTTTGACAGGTGATGTAGCTGCATTTGATAGCATACCACATTATACACTTAGTTCGCCAATTGAATATCCCTTCTATATTGTATTAGGAATTATTATTGGATTGGCTGCAGCAATATTCATAAAATTAATGAATCTCGTAGAGGATAAGATCGAAAAATTTGATAATGTACCTCTCCCATTAAGAACGTGTATAGGTGGCCTTTGTGTAGGACTAATTGCATTATCTTTTCCACACGTTCTAGGAAATGGTTTTGATGTAACTTCGGATTTAATATCATTAGATACAGACAGTAATGATAATTTAATTGTAGGTAATAGTTTTCCAATAGATACAGACGTCTCTTCAGGTGTATGGAGCTTACTAATATTCATATTGTCTATTATGGCCTTAAAAATAATCGCAACATCTGTCTCAATTGGAAGTGGAGGGTCTGGAGGCATTTTTACACCTAGTTTGTTTATTGGTGCTGCAATTGGTGCAAGTCTTGGCTTAGTCCTAAATTCATATGGAATTGTAAGTCATCCGGGGGCTTTTGCTCTAGTTGGAATGGCGGCCTTTGTTGCGTCAACGACACGGGCAACTCTAACTGCTATTGTTCTTCTATTTGAAATGACAGCAACTTATGAAATTATATTGCCACTAATGCTTTCTTGTGTTGTTGCAGACGCCGTTTGTTATGTTTTGTCTGAACATTCATTTTATACTTCTAAATTGGCGAAAAGAGGGATTAATGTTGATCTAGGAGCTGGACAAGATTTGATGAGAATGATAAAAGTCAAAGAAGCTATGTCGAGTGACGTAATAACCATTAAACCCCATGAACCTTTAGAGGTAGCACTTCAAATCATAGAAGATACGGGACACATGGGGTTGCCTGTAGTTAACGAACAAGAAGAATTGTATGGCATCATAACTTGGTCCGATATTCATGAAGCTGTATTGAAACATGAAAGACATATGACTGTGAAAGATTACTGTACAACTGATTTAATTACCATTACACCCGAGGATACATTAACCCAAGCCTTAGATTCGTTAGGATATAAAGAAATCAGCCATCTTCCTGTCGTAAGAAAGGAAAATGACAAAAAAATAATAGGAATAATTACCAAAGGTGATTTGATTAAGGCCTATAATAAGAGAAGATTTGTACAAAAAAAGATGAGTTGGCAGGATTGAAAAAGGGGAAACAAGCTTTTAATTGATTACTATAAATAGATAAAAATGCCATCAGATGATAATGGGGCTGAAATAGGAGCTAATGGGGCTCGCTCTAACAAAAGAGCAAAGAGTTCTCCAACCCTATTCAGCTTGTTTGAAAAGATGGTTGACATAGTCAAAAAATATTGGTAAAACATATGGGATGGTTCGGTGGAAAGAAAAAGCCAAAAAGAAAGCCTCCGGTTTTAGAGCCAGTAGGTGCTCCTGCAGTGCAGGCCGCTCCTGCTGCTGTTCAGGCTGTACCTGTAGCTAATCCAGGTATACCTTCAATTCAGGCTGCACCGGCAGCTCAACAACCAATTGTGGAAGTAGCTCCAATTGGAACTACTGCCGATACTAATGTAATAGTGTCAGCAGAACCTGTTGTTTCATCCCCTCCTGTACAAGCATCAGCATCTACAGGATGGGAAAAAAAGAGTGAAAAACCGTTATTAGACATCCACAAAAGATTAGATCATATGATGGATTCTAAGGGCAAGAGCCTAGAAGACAGGTACCAAGATAGATTTGGCGACCAACTCCCTGAATCCGTTGCTACCGATTCAGCTCGTAAAGATTACAATGAAAAGAAGACAAGTAAACCAAATATTGTTTTCAAACCACGTTCCAAACTTAAACTAACTCCAAAAAAGAAGACTACACCAAAAGATGAAGAAAAACCTGTACCTAAAATAGAAACTAAAGACAAAAAAGTATCAAGATTAGGTGACAAAATTGGTAGTGGGCTTAAATCCAGTGGATCAAAAACAAAATCTGCCCTAGGAAATGCTGGTTCAGCTGTAGGCAGAGGTGCAGGAGCCATTACTTCAGGTATTGGCAGAGGAGCGGGAGCTGTAAAATCAGGAATTGGTAAAGGAGCGGGAGCTGTAAAATCAGGAATTGGTAGAGGTGCTTCTAGTGTAATGGGGCTCTTTGGTAGAGGAAGTAGTAAAGAAGAAAAATCAAAGAAGGGTAAAAAAACTATAACGGATAATACTGATTATAGTTCAATGAAGTTACCGGAACTTAGAGCTACCTTAAAGAAAAAGGGACTACCAACTTCTGGAAACAAAGCTGCTTTAATTAAAAGGCTCAACAAATAAGTCAGCGGTGTGTAATTATACAGACAATATCTTGATCCTTGACCTTATGGTTTAGACCTACCGTCTGACCAGGGAATTTTGCTGAAGGACCCCATACTTGTGAATAACGGAATTTTCGTTGGAAATCCCTATGCAAACGTTGGCAAATATCTGCAATAATAGTACCCTTTCGAACAACTAGTGGCTCCTCTAAATCTGCTTTTTCACCTTGGGGTTTCATAAAGATAGATATAAAATTCAATGAACTGTAAATCTGCTTTTTCAATTTTGCTATTCCTTTCTTTTCTGGTGCAGCCACTTCAATTATCTTCTTATTTGTACATATTTTCCTAACCGATTTTAGTTGAGTTTTATTAATCATATCTACTTTAGTAATAACATCAAAAGAAGGAACATAAATTCTTGTAGCTGCCAAAATATCAATTAAATCATCCAATGTTACTTTTTCTCGAAAAACGACTTGTGCATTAACCAGCCCGTATTCTCTTACAACTGTTTTGATAGCATCTTCCTCTAAATCCTGAACAACAGTAGAAATTACATCTATTCCACCTATTCCTGTTTTAGAGACGCTACCATTTGGAGGGCGACGATTCAATCGAATACCAGAATCAAATAATTCTTTAAGAATAACATGAGGGGCTGGTTCGACAGCATCAATAATATGCACTATAAGATCAGCTGAACGTATAACTGAAAGTACCTCTTTCCCACGACCTGCACCCCTTGCAGCTCCTTCAATCAAACCCGGTAAATCAAGAATCTGAATTCGTGCATCTCTATACTTCAAAACACCAGGAACTACATCTAAAGTAGTAAATGCATAAGCTCCAATTTCACTATCTGCATCAGTCAAACAATTAAGCAAAGTAGATTTGCCAACACTAGGCAATCCTACCAAAGCTACAGTTGCATCTCCCGCCTTACGAACACCATAACCACTACCTTTTGGACCTGAAGAACTAATAACTACTTCTTCACGTAATTGAGCCAATTTAGCTTTCAGCTTACCTATGTGGTGCTGTGTGGCCTTGTTATATTTAGTATTTGCAATTTCTTCTTCGATTTCTACAATCTTATCTGTAAGAGACACAATTCTTCAGGATTAAGGGGGGATTAAACGTATTGAGTTGCCATCAACTATAAAATTATACTACTATTCCTTACTCATGGCTTACCCCTTGAATGACTCTGATAAAATGGACGAAGCAAAAAACAATATTGTAAATATTCTGAAAATGGAAGGACACAAAATAGATTCTGGAAATTTATTCATAGCCTTCAAAGAAGCTGGAGAAGAAATGAGCAACTTCAAACCTGCTTTAGATGAACTAAAGGACGAAGGCAAAATTAAATCAGATAGCGATGGAAACATAATGACTGTAGAAGATTTCCAAAGAGAAAAATCACAAGAATCTGATAATGTAGATAATGAAGTGGAAGAAGAGAAGATAGAAAAAGAAAGTGAAACTACTGTAGAAAATGATAACGAATTAGAATCTATAATAAAGCTAAAGGAAGAAACGGATTCATGGCTTATCGACAAACTCAAAAATGAAGGAAGTGATGAAGGCTTGAAAGCTGAGGTCCAAGAATTGAGAAAACGAGTTGAGAAATTAGAAAAAATCATAGAAAATATGACAAGAGCTTTTGATTAATGGTCGTTAAAGAAAATAGGGGAAGAAAACGATACATTCTATTTTCCCATTCGGGCAAATCCACTAAAAATGAAATAAACCAATTTGTGGATAAGAAAATTAGATTACTAGGGGGTAAAATAAGTTGCAAAGTAATTGAATTTAATGACAAGTCAGGTATTCTTAGGGTAGATCATCATTTGTTAGCAAAAGCAAGAGAGATTATGAATAATGAAAGTGGAAGCATAGAAATAAAAACTATGAAAAGCAGCGGTACTCTCAAGAGTCTCAAAAAACAGTAGAGCAACCATTATTATGGGACTAATATTACTTGAATAATGGTTGGTGAAGATGATTCAAATGAATGGGAAGAAACTCAATACGAATCATTAGATTGGGGAGAAGAGGATAAAAGTCAAAGTAGACTAATAGAAGTATATCATTCCACAAATAAGGCAGCACAGGCAGCATTGGTATTGATTATAGCTGGAATTGTTCTTCTAGGAACTGCAATGAGCCTGAATGGAATTTTAAGTGATGATGAAAAATCAGCTGGGCTCACTATAAAAACAAATGAAATAATGGATAATACTGGGCTTGAGGTTGATGAAGAAGGTGGAGATATTGATGAAAATTTTGTTCGACAAGTTCTTAGAGGTGGTTTGTTCTACGAACTTGGCTGTGCAGTTTTAGCTTTTATTGGTAGTGCTTCACTTATTAGAAGACAAAATTACAATATGGTTTTGATTGGTTGTACAGCTGCCATCATAGGGCTAGGTGGTTTTTTATTATCGACTATTACCGGAGCAATTGCGCTTTATTTAACATTCCAATGTAAACATGAATTTGGCATAAATGAGCAAGATGAGAGCTGGTGAGGTTGCTAACTGAACTGCTAAATTATCTGAATATAAAAGAATTATATCCGCCTCAAAAAGAAGCAATTGATTTTGTTAATAAAGGAGACTCTGTCCTAATGTCTGTGCCTACTGCTGCAGGCAAAACATTAGTAGCCTATGCGGCTCTTATGAGGGCTGTAAAGGCCAACAAAAAAGGAATATATCTTGTACCACTAAGGGCCTTGGCTTGGGAAAAAGTTGGTGAATTAAGAGATATATGTAAAAATATTCTAAATGGTGCAAAAATTGGTGTTTCGGTAGGTGATTATGATAAAACAAGAGGACTATCAAAATATGATATTATCATATCAACTTCAGAAAGAGCCGATTCACTAATTAGACATAATCCATCCTGGTTATCTGAAGTTGAATGCTTGGTATCGGATGAAATACACCTGATTAACGACTCAGGAAGAGGGCCTACTCTTGAAGTGACTTTATCAAAATTCAGGGAAATAAATCCTTCCATACAAATTATAGGGCTATCTGCAACAGTATCAAATTCAAAAGAAATAGCAAGTTGGTTAAATGCAGAACTTGTTGAAAGTGACTTTAGACCTGTGCCTTTACGAAGGGGAATATCCATTGAGAAAAAAATCGAATGGGAAGATAAAAAAAAAGACATTATGGCTATAGAGGGGGTTGAAGGAATTGCTGTAGATAATTTACCTGAACAATGTTTAGTCTTTGTTAGTACAAGACGATCTGCAGAAGCACAGGCAAAAAAATTAAGTAAAATTATTGGTCAAAAACTGAATCCAGATGACTTAGAAAAATTAAAAACATTTGCTGACAAGATGGAACAAAGTGCAGATGAAGTTACTTCAGTAGATGTAACTCTTTCAAAACTTATAACAAGCGGAGTGGCGTATCACCACGCTGGATTGACAAACCGACACCGACAAATAATTGAAGCTGCATTCAGAGAAAAATCACTCAAGGCCTTATGCGCAACACCAACACTAGCTGCAGGTGTTAATTTACCAGCTAGAAGAGTTATTATTCGAGATTTAAGCAGATGGGATTCGACCTTTCAATCAAATCAACCTCTACCTGTTCTAGAAGTTCAACAAATGCTAGGGAGAGCAGGGAGGCCCGGATTTGATGTGGATGGACAGGGGATTCTTATTGCTAAAAATCAAGAACAGATTGACTTTTTTGTTGAAAACTATTTCAACGGAGAAACAGAACCTGTAATTTCACGATTGGGAAGTGAACCTGCTTTGAGAACTCATCTTCTATCATTAATTACATCAGGAACCATAAGTACCAGAAAGGGGCTACATAATTTTCTTGAAAAAACTTTATTTGGGGCTCAAGGAGAACTTTGGAGAACCCAACATCGATTAAACAAAGTCCTAGACTTTCTAGACAAAGAGAAATTAATTGAAATTGAAGGGAAAAATGAAGGAGACTTTGTAGCTGCTAATGAAGCACTGCAAGAAAAATTGAAACCAACGGAATTTGGAAGAAAAGTATCGCAGCTCTATATCGACCCCTTATCTGGAGTAATAATCAAGAACGCCTTAGAATCTGAAATAGAGGCGAATCCTCTAGGATTATTACATACCATTGCAAGAACTCCCGACATTTACTCGCTTTACGTTAGGAAAAATGAAATGGAGACTTACCTAACACATCTAATGCAAATGGAAGGAGACCTGATGTTACCTCCCCCTGTAGAACACATGGAACTAGAGTTTTACTTATGGGACCTAAAAACTGCATTATTACTAATGGATTGGATTGAAGAAACACCTGAAGAACATTTATTGAAAAGATACTCTACAACTCCTGGAGACATACGTGCTAAAGTTGAAACTGCAGGATGGATACTGTATGCTATGGGTGAATTGGCTGAACTAATAGCCCCTTCACACACTAAAATGATTACTGAATTACAGATTAGAGTGAGCAATGGTGTACGTAAAGAATTGTTACCCCTCTTAGAAATTGACTCTGTAGGAAGGGTTAGAGCAAGGTCATTATTTAATGCAGGATTTACAAGTCAAGGATCTATAAGAGACGCAAAACCCTCTGATTTGAGCAATATACCGGGAATTGGATCGAGACTGGCCGATAAGTTGGCCGGTCGGAAAGAACCCGAACAAATTCGTTTTGAGTTAGGCTAATTAATGGTCCTCCTATGGTATTGAAATGGTAAGGTTTGTTAAAGACCAGCCAGACGCATACATCTACAGCAGTTTTGGAGCTCGTATATTCATAGGTGGACTGCTTATGTCTTTACTTTACATTACAATAGGTATTATTGTTTATATGTATGCAGACATCATTCTATCGTGGTATACTAAACTATTCGGGATTCCAGATGTACCGCTAATTGGGCCCCTCATGGATAGCATATTGTTCGTTACAGTTATGTTTTTACCATTAGTTAGTATCACTGTAGTTATTTCTAGATTTATTTTAAGGAGAACATATAAGAAGTTAGAACAATTGGAAATTGATAGTAAAACTCCACAATTCCTACTTTCTTTAGCTAGATTCTTCTTTATTGGATGTGCTATAGCAACGTTTGCACCTTTAGCCATGGTTGCTGAAAGTGCTATGAATATGGAAATACCATCCTCCTCAATAAGCTACTTTCAATCAAGTTTCATGGCCATCTTTTTTACTCTACTAGGAATTCAATTGTTTTTGACCATGATATCACCTATTGTTCAATTATATGGAAGAACAAAAAGTAGAGGCCTACTCTTAGCCGGATTTTTGGCATTTATTGTAAGTTCGAGCTTGATATACATGGCAAATGGACAGTGGAACATTTCTATTTTTAATCTTGCAACAAGCGAATTCAAATCTTCGTTTGGAACTGTAATGATTATTTGCGGAATTTGTATTTTTTTATGCTTCTGGCTTGTATCAAGGGATGCAAAATCGATACTCCATTACCAAAAAATGCATTTTACTATGAAATTAGGTGAGTAATGGAATCTTGGGCTGAAAAATATAGGCCAAACAATCTCTCAGAAATTATTGGCAATACAAAAACAATAACGGAACTGAAGAATTGGGCCGCCTCATGGGGTGGTAAAATGACCAAAAAAGGTGTTATTCTTTCAGGACCACCGGGTTGTGGAAAAACGTCTGCTGCAATTGCACTAGCGAATGATATGAATTGGGAAATTATTGAATTGAATGCTTCTGATGCAAGATCTGGAAATGTAATAGAGGGGACGGCACTAAGAGCTGGATTATTCCAAACATTTGGAGAGAATGGTATTTCTGAAAGAAATTTGATATTGCTAGATGAAGCTGATAATTTGTATGAAAGAGCTCAGCAATCAAAAAACAAAACGAAGAACTACAGTGATAGAGGCGGAAAGAAAGCCATTTCTAAAACATTAGAACAGACAAAACAACCTGTAATAATTACTGTGAATGACCTTTATAATCTTACAAAAGGGACGGGGGCCAAAATTAAAAGATTGGCGCTTACACTGAAATTTCAGAGGCCTTCAGCAGTTTCAGTAGTCATGGTTCTGAACAAAGTTTGCGAAAAAGAAAATTTAGAAATCGAACAAGAGACAATCAAAACAATGGCTGAAAACGCCAAAGGAGATCTAAGAGGTGCAATAAATGATCTCCAATCTTTATCGGAAGGAAATACTAAAATAACTAACAAAGATTTGGAAAAATTAGGTTCAAGAGACAGAGAAACTGAGATGTTTGATGCGCTGAGTGTGATTTTTAACAGCGATAACTATGAGGATCCTCGAACTGCTATTTTTGATTTGAATGAACAACCGAGAGATGTTGCAACGTGGATTAGTGATAATATACCTATAATTTACAAGCATCCTAGTGATATTGAAAGAGCATATGACAAAGTTGCATACGCTGACTTACTTCTAGCTCGTGTTACAAGAACACAAAATTATGGACTTTGGGGATATGCTTCTGAGTTGATGTCTAGTGGAGTTGCACTATCAAAATCACACCCTACAAGTGGAAGAAGACTGCAATTCCCTTCATGGATTAGAAAAATGGGTGCCAGCCGTTTTCAGCGAGGATATAGGAATTCTTTAGCAAAAAAGATTGGGAAAGCAACACATCAATCTATCAAAGAATCAAAAATGGAACAATTAGCTGTGCTTTCAATAATTTGTAGAAGTGATCGGAAAGAAGCTGCAAGAATAACTGGAAAACTGGAGTTAGATGAAAATGAACTAGCTATTCTAATGGGTGTTTCTAAAAAAGAAAAAATAATAACCGAAATTATTGAAAAATCACAAGAATTTAGACAAGAAAGAGAAGTCGTAACCCTAGATTATAGGCCTCAAATAGATGAAGACAAAGAAGAACCAAAGAAAATAACTCCAAAAGCAGATAGTAAACAGAAAAGTCTATTCGAATTCTAAAGATAATTTTTGTTGATCTGAAACCCCAAATCGACTTGC
>LWDU01035474.1_pt1 | contig 27333 bp, 26 predicted proteins | sample 727161 | NCBI WGS metagenome assembly LWDU01 (sample SAMN04566230, study PRJNA314399) | hydrothermal vent metagenome | isolation source: deep sea hydrothermal plume seawater | place: Mexico: Gulf of California, Guaymas Basin | collected 2004-07-11
CCAAGCACTCTCTCAGAAATGATATTACGAAGAATTTGATCGGTACCTCCCTCAATCCGAACAGCAGGCGAACGCATCAACATCGCCTGCAGGCGAGCGGATCCAGCTGCAATCTCTGGATCGACAATCGCGCCGGACAATCCCTGGAGGTCGAGCGAAAACTTGGCAATATCCTGCATCATGCCACCGGCAACGAGTTTGCCGATGCTATTTTCAGGTCCTGGCGTTTCTCCCTTGGATAGTGCGGAGATCGCACGTGCTGCGGTATTTTTAAGACCAGCGCTCTTTGCGTACCAGTCAGCAAGCTTCGAGCGCACCGCGGGATCATTAATCGCGGTGCCCGATGCAACCCTGAGCTGATCAACCAACTCCTTGATCTCTGGAAACCCCGTAGTAATGCTGCCCCCAATCGCCAGGCGTTCGTTCATCAGCGTGGTCAGTGAGACTTTCCACCCTTCCCCGACCTCTCCGAGTCGCTGGGCATCAGGAATGCGTACGTTGTCGAAGTAAACCTCATTAAAACCGCTGTCGCCATTGGCCTGTTTAATCGGTCGGATGTCTATCCCGGCAGACTTCATGTCCAGAAAAAACATCGTCAACCCCCGATGTTTCGGCACCTCTGGATCCGTTCGCGTAATCAGGATACCAAAGTCACTATGCTGCGCACCGGACGTCCAGATCTTTTGGCCATTGATGACCCAGTCATCGCCATCTTTTTCGGCCCGGGTACGAAGTCCAGCCAAATCTGAACCGCTGTGTGGCTCAGAGAAAAGCTGGCACCAGACCTCTTCACCACTCGCCAGCTTCGGAAGATAGCGCTGTTTCTGGTCTTCACTGGCAAACGTCATCATCGTCGGTGCGCACATCCCCTGACCAATAATAAACATACGGCTAAGCTGGCCATAAACACCCTCTTCCTGGTTCCAGATCACACTCTCGATTGGGGTGGCGCCTCGACCTCCGTAATCTTTTGGCCACTGAAGGCAAGCCCAGCCGGCCTCTGCTTTCGTCTTCTGCCATTGCTTCGCCTCAGCCATGGGATCAAAGCCATCCATCTGAATAGACCCAAACCCGCTGGATGAAAGGGGTTCAAATAAATAGTCGGGTGCGTTGTTATCGATCCAGGTTCTGATTTCGACCCGGAAGGCTGCTTCTTCTTTTGTATCGCTAAATTCCATCATCTATCTCCTAATTTTTTGTTGCTCCCGTCATGATCAGACTCATGATCAGACAAGAGACTCATGCCGCATCTGGCAGGGCTGAAACCAATTTGTCTTCCCAGGCAGAAAGCCCCCCGAGCACCAGGGTCAGATAATTGGATCTGCGGTAATAAAGATGGCAGTCATACTCCCAGGTGAACCCCATACCTCCGTGGACCTGGATGTTGTCACGTGAACAAAGCTGGAATGCCTGGGTGGCTGAAACTCGCGCGGTTGCCGCTGCTAGCGCCAACTCATCCGCATCATTTTGAAGCGCCCAGGCAGCGTAGTAACAGTTCGATTCCGCCAGCTTCAGGGCAACATACATATCGGCCATCATATGTTTCAGTGCCTGAAAAGAGCCTATGGGTCGCCCAAACGCAAATCGTTCTTTGGCATATCCGACCGCCATGTCCAGGGCACGTTCCGCGCCCCCGAGCTGCTCAAACGCAAACATCACCGCCGCCCGGTTATAAACCGTAGACATAACTGACCAGCCATCATGGGGCTGGCCCAACAATTTTGCTGGCGAATCCTTAAACGTGATCGTGGCAGAACCCATGGTTGGGTCTACCGTATCAATCGACCTTCGCTCCACATCCGATAAAGGGGCAAGCACAAGAGACAGGCCATCATTGGTCCGGGCCAGCACCACCACCACGTCAGCCATCAAGCCATGAGGAACAACCAACTTGGTGCCATTCAATTTTCCATTCACAAAGGTCGTCGTGATGTCCTCCGGGACCGGTTCCTGAACAGTTTCAGTTACCGCTAGCGTGCCAATAGCCTGTCCGCTGGCTAGTTTGGGCAGCCATTCCTCTTTCTGGGCTTCTGAACCAGTACCTTGAATCGCCTCAGCCGCGAGGTATATTGAAGAGGAAAACGGGACCGGTGCCAGATGGGCACCCAATTCCCTCGCCGCAAGGCAAAGGCTCAGGTATCCGGCTTCAACCCCCCCATAGGCAGAAGGAATCGCGGTGCCCTGCACACCCATCTCGGACAGGCCACGCCACACGCTTTCTGAATAAGTGGCCTCTCCTTCAAGTACCGAGCGAAACTCCCCAAAACCGCAGTTGTCGCGAAGAAACCGGTTTATCTGGTCCTGAACCATCTTGTCATCATCGGAAAAATCGAAATTCAAGGGTCATATCCTGACTAAAAAGAAAGAAGGCAAGCTACCTGTTAGAGATTCCACAGTCAAACTGCGCCAGGCCATGCTTCTGGAACTATGGATACTTAAACGGAGATTCCCTAGTATTGGGTTCCTGATTGTAATCCAGCGCATCGAATGTCAGAGAACAACACGCCGAATACGGAAGAGAAACGGCCGCTAACCAACGCAGAAGCCCGCGCAAAATGGTCGATCGATGTAAATGTCGATCCATACGCCCTCTCATTGGATAAGCTGGACCCGGCACATCCCTCACTGTTTGAACATGACAAATTCTGGCCATACTTTGAGCGCCTGCGAGCTGAAGACCCCGTGCACTATTGCGCCGACAGCATGTCCGGGCCTTACTGGTCCGTCACCAGGTATCGGGACATCATGCATGTGGACACCCATCATGATGTATTTTCTTCAGACATCAACAACGGCGGAATTCGAATGGGTGGCCGGCCTGTTGAAAATCCAGACGAAAACTCGATGTTTCACCTGCCCATGTTCATCATGCAGGATCCGCCAAAACACGATGCGCAGCGAGCAGTTGTCGCGCCTTCGTTCACACCCACCCGGCTGCAGGAACTAGAGGAACTGATTCGGGAACGGGCCGCCAACATCCTGGACAATCTACCAAGGAACGAAGAATTCAACTGGGTACGGAAAGTATCTGTCGAACTCACCGGCCAGATGCTGGCCACCATTTTCGGAGTTCCCCAGGAAGACAGGCACAAATTAATTCACTGGTCAGATACCGTTGAGAACCTTGGCAACCCTGAGGTATTTGAAACCCCCGAAGAAGGCTTCCAGGAATTGTGGAAGTGCTTTGAGTATTTTGATGCCGTGTGGAAAGACCGCCAGAACAGTTCGGAACCCGGAACAGATTTGATCTCGACTCTGGTTCATGGCGAATCGACCAAAAACATGCCACCCAACGAGTTCCTGGGCAACATGCTCTTATTAATCGTCGGCGGGAATGACACAACCCGGAACTCGATTTCCGGTGGAGTTCTGGCATTGAACCAACACCAGGACGAATATTCGAAACTAAAATCCAACCCTGGACTCATATCAAAGATGGTGCCTGAGATCATTCGCTGGCAAAGCCCGGTGGCTCATATGTGTCGTACCGCGATGCAACCCGTGGAACTAGGTGGCAAACAGATTGCTGCGGGCGACAAGGTCGTCATGTGGTACATTTCCGGCAATAGAGATGAATCTGTTATCGAGAGACCAAATCAGTTTATCATCGACCGTATGAACCCCAGGCAACACCTGTCATTCGGGTTTGGCATACACCGCTGCGTCGGGAATCGCCTCGCAGAGATGCAGCTGAACGTACTATGGGAAGAAATTCTGAAACGTTTCGACAATATCGAGGTCGTGGCTGAACCCCGATACCTTCGATCCAACTTTATACACGGTATCACTGATCTGCCGGTACGAATTCCAGCTTAATAAAGGAGAAAACCATGAACTTTGAATTTTCAGAGGAACAGAACATGCTACGTGAACAGGCCCAGGGCTTTCTGGCCAGCAACTGTTCCATGGCAGTCGTCAGAAGAGTCCTCGATGGAGATGAGCCATATGATGCTGACCTCTGGAAGAAGGTTGCCGAGATGGGATGGACTGCCACTGTCATCCCGGAGGAATACGAAGGACTTGGTCTTTCTTATCTCGAGTTATCTGTAATCGCTGAAGAACTCGGTCGCGCCCTTGCGCCCATCCCGTTTTCTTCTTCTGTTTACCTGGCAACGGAAGCAATCCTGGCTGCCGGCTCAGAAGAACAAAAACAGGCTTATTTGCCTGGTCTGGCTGCCGGGACCTCTATCGGTTGTTTCGCCCTTGGCGAATCTGCAGGACAGACCAGCCCGGCATCACTGACAACAAAAGCAGACGGCTCATCAATCACCGGGGTAAAGATCCCAGTGGCCGATGGCGATATCGCAAACTTCGCGATTGTGGTCGCAACATCGGATAAAGGAGATGGCGCGAGTCTGTATATAGTGGACCTCGACCAGGGTGGGGTTTCTCGTGAAAGTATCACCACCATTGACCCGAGCCGCTCACATGCAAAATTGACCCTCAATGCTGCCGGTGCACAGTTACTGGGTAATGACGGCGAAGGCTGGTCGCATGTTCAATCAATACTCAATCGTGCCGCCGTGCTATTTGCCTGGGAACAGGTTGGCGGCTGTGAGACCGCACTGAACATGGCCAAGGAATACGCCATGGGCCGGTTCGCATTCGGTCGCCCGATTGCCACCTACCAGGCTATCAAGCACAAGCTTGCCAACATCTATGTGAAAAACACCCTTGCCCGATCTAACTGTTACTACGGCGCCTGGGCAATCAGCACTGATGCCGATGAGCTACCCATTGCTGCCGCCACGGCGAGGGTTTCTGCCATTCAGGCCTACTATTACGCTTCCAAGGAGAACGTCCAGACCCACGGAGGTATGGGATTCACCTGGGAATTCGATTGCCAGTTTCCATACCGGCGCTCCAAGCTGCTCGCAACAAATATCGGAAGCGAAGCAACCTGGCAGGACAAACTTATTACAGCCATCGAAAAGCAGCGCGCAGCTTAGTAACCGAGGACGGTTGCTGGATAAAAATTTTAGGAGAAGGACATGGATTTTAGCGACACAGCGGTAGAAGCGACATTCCGAGAGGAAGTCAGAACCTGGCTATCAGCAAACATCCCGACACCAGACGAACTGAAAGGCCTGGACTATATTGGCCGAGCCAAGCTCTGGCAGAAACGAAAATATGATGCGGGTTGGGCATGTATTCGCTGGCCAAAGGAGCATGGCGGACGTGATGCAAGCGCCATTGACCAGGTGATCTGGAATCAGGAAGAATCGAATTTTGATACGCCTGACAGCGTTTTTGGTATCGGTCACGGTATGTGCGCCCCAACCATGATGGCCTGGGCGACAGACGAACAAAATAAAAACTACATACCGAAACTAGCCAGTGGCGAAGACGTCTGGTGCCAGCTATTTAGTGAACCTGCAGGTGGTTCAGACCTCGCTGCACTTCGCACAAGAGCAGAAAAAGATGGCGACGACTGGATCATCAATGGCCAGAAGATCTGGACTTCGGGCGCACACTATTCGGATTATGGTGTCCTGGTACTTCGAACCGACCCCACTGTGCCAAAACACCAGGGACTGACTTACTTTTTCATAGATATGAAATCGGCAGGTATCGAAGTGAAGCCAATCAGACAGATTTCCGGCGGTGCGAACTTCAACGAGGTCTACTTCACTGACGTCCGTGTATCCGATTCCCAACGCCTGGGCGCTGTTGGCCAGGGCTGGCAGGTGGCACTAACTACCCTGATGAACGAGCGTGCTTCCATCGGTGGCGGCGGCGGTGGTGTCAACTTCGATTCCGTCTTTGATCTTGCAACAAGGGTGAACATTGACGATGCACCTGCCATTAAAGACAAGAATGTTCGAGCACAACTTGCCACCTGGTACGCGCAAGAGTCGGGCCTTAAGTTCAATGGGTATCGATCGATGACCGCACTGTCTCGCGGCGAAATTCCTGGGCCTGAAAACTCAATCGGCAAACTGGTTGGTGCGCCAAAACAACAGGACATGGCTTCTTTCGCACTGGACCTGCTGGAATCAGGCGGCGCTATCTGGGACCCGGAACTGTCCGACGCGGCAGGCATGTTCCAGGCAACCTACATGGCTTCACCCGGTTTACGAATCGCAGGTGGTACGGATGAAATCATGGCCAATATCATCGCCGAGCGAGTCCTGGGCTTGCCCCAGGATATTAGGGTCGATAAGGGCATACCCTTTAATGAGGTGCCTACCTCGAATTCCTGATGGAACTACCCTGGCAAGATTCAACCTGTGCAACGCTATAGCAGGGCAAAGCCATTTATCGCAGAGGTTGAACCGCAGCAGTTGGCGGCATTTGAAGAGCCATTCCGGACTCTTTGACCACCGGCAGGGCTAAACGTCAGGGTTCAACACCAGGCTGGAAGCAGTTTGGACTGCTATATTATTGGCAGCACAGATCAGCACGGCTTCAACTTAGCCTTTTAATCAACCCTGAAAAAAGTCGTTTCAGGTAGGCCAATAGCAGTGGCGTACTTTTATACCTGGCACGCATATAGGCGGCATCCGGAAAGAGTTGTTGCTTGATGAAGCCGAACTTCCTGAGCCCATCGAGCGCGCAAAAGCTCTGCCACTCACCTGACACCCGGCTTTCAAGGCTGTTCATCGAAAGTTGACCAGGTGCCTCCCGAAGATCACTCAGCACCCATTCCGGGACTTTCGTACCAAATAACAGGCAACTGCGCTCCAGGCCCGAAATCGCAAATTCAGAAAACCCCCGATTAATGACGATACCCGACCAGTACACCCACTCGGAATCTGAGAGCAATTCAGACAGCATGTGGATGTCGTAGAGCCATAAAGTACTGTCGGATTCGAGACGACTAAAGTCACCAATTTTATAAGCAACCTCGTCTAAATGCGCACCACGGTGGACACAGGCAATTAACAACGCAAATGGATTAGTGCAGGTCCAGGCATGTGAGCCAAGAGCCCGCAGCGGAATTCTGTCTCCCCAAAGTTCTTCAAAACCAGCGGCACCTGCCAGCATCCAGTTGTTATTAAACCGCCAGTGTAGATCAATCGAGTGCCCTGCACCGAACCGATCAGTTCGTTCAAAAGCACACTCACCACATGCAATCCGGCCTGGCATCGACACCTGCTGCTGGAAACCCGCGTCCCGCAGAGCAGAAAATGCAGCATCAACATCCCGCTCCCGAATCCACAAATCGGTATCAACACGGCTACGATGCCAGGGTTGCTCATAATGTGAATAGGCAAGTGCGGTACCCTTGAAGACGAGACAATCGATCCCGGTCTCACCCAGTTGATCCAACAGCTCGATGACAACTAGTTGGTGTGCCAGTTCCACTGCAACAATATGGGAATTCTCTTTCCAGTACTGATCCTTGAGCGCCGGCTCAAATTTTCGCGCCAGAGGGAGCAATCCTTCGCGCTGGCAACAATGATATTGTTCCTTCGTTAAGGTCTGTTCGCCAGTAATAATTCCAGCCAGATATTTATCCTGCGAAGAGATCATTTCCCACCTGTAACTATTGGGCTTCCGCCAAACTTCTGGGCAGTTTCATTGCCAACAAAAAAACCACGGTACCTGTCGCGCACCAGCCTAGCCAGTTCATCAAGGCGCAGCTGTTCATCGAAACTGCCTAACAGGAACTGAACAGCCCGGCCCTTGGATTTAAGCCACGGGCTGGCGTTGGCGAATATTCGTTCCCGTTCAGATTGCGTGAATAGCGTAGATAGAAGTGTCGAGGCCAGAGCGCACTCATAAAAAGCGTTAAACCCATCATCCAGATCGGCTGAGCACCGACTTACAGGTTGTTCATAACTCATTGTTAACGTTCGATATTGACATCAAGTAGTGGCGTAAATTCTTTCTGCTCATTCATTTGGCCGATCACAATTTTTCCCTCATGAAGCACCCAGGCGTGTGCTTCAACCGATTCGCCAGATTTGTAAATCCCCAGCCTGATCGTGCTGCTTGTTCCCATTACACCCAGCATCCACCAGACTGTAATCGCCTGTTCAAGACATCGCGCCTTGTAGGGACCTCGAACAGCTGCAATGCTGACCATTCTTGCTGCCTGGTCAACCCTTACCGGCGACGCTTCTGACTGAATACCCAGGCGACTAAACAGCGCCATGAATCGTTCAGTTTTGCGGAACCCGCGAAGTTTCAACAGCGCTGACACAACAGGAAGTGTCAGCACCGACACCACCAGCATCAGAAATTCAGAAAAGGAAAGTGCACGAAGTTTGTCGAGATTACTCACGTTGCTCCGAAATTGTCACCAGAGTTCGGCGGCTAATCACCTGGGTAATCACCTAGCCCAACCCCGACACATCAACATCCAGTATTGCTTCAATCAATCTTGGGCCTGGCTCTTTCATGGCACGCTCAAACATCAGGTTGAACTCATTCGCCGTAGTTGCCTTGTATCCGGCCACGCCCATGCTGTTAGCCAGGCCAACAAAATCAAGATCCGGATTGGACAGGTCCAGCATATCGAGGGTTTTCTTGTTCATCGACTGGGCGCCAACCCTGGCCAGCTCTATCTGAAGAATCTGGTACTTGCGGTTAGCAAAAATGACAATACAGATGTCGAGCTGCTCTCTCGCCATCGTCCACAAGGACTGGATCGTATACATGGCACCACCATCACCATGCAGACACACAACCTTGGCCTGGGGCCTCGCAACTGCCGCACCGATTGATGCTGGTAAGCCGTAACCGATCGACCCCCCAGTCAGCGACAACCAGTCGTGGGGTTCTGCGGTTTCAGTTAACGGGTAGGTTAAAAAACCAGCCGTTGCACTTTCATCAACTACAATCGCATCCGTGGGCAGGAACTCCGAAAACGCTCGAGCAATACTTTCTGGATTGATTTCACCACTCGACAAGCCAGGATGCCTGAGCGGGTTCAGCCTTAAGGTCTGGTTTTGTGCGCCCAGTTCGGCCACCAACCCTTGCAATGCAGCTTCAGCATCTTCATGCACATCCGCAAGGGCATGAATCTCACACCCCTCAGGATAGAACTCACTGACCTTGCCCGGATACGCAAAAAACCCAATAGGTGCTTTGGTGCCGACCGTAATCAGTTGCTCAGCGTGAGCAATCTGTACAGTCGCCTGCTCGGCAAAGTATGCAAGGCGCTCTACACTGCAGCGGCCTTCGCCCCGCGGCAACCTTGAAGTAAACGTATCGCAAAACACCCGGGCGTTTGAATGCTGCGCCACCTGGTCCGCGAATCGAAGCGATTGTTCTGTCAGGGCAAGGTTTGACATCAGGATTACCGTCGGCTTGCCATTACCAAGCATTTCAGACGCTTTAGTGATCGAATGCTCATTCACTCGAGGCGCCGACGGCATTTCCCTTTCAGCAATAGGATCAACCGATTCATCCCAGGCGCAATCAGCTGGCACGATCAGGGTCGCTATCTGTCCCGGTTTTACGTTTGCAGCAACGACTGCATCTGCCGCATCACCAGGCAAAGAAACAGCATCAGCAACGCTTCTAACCCAGTGCGAAACAGGCTTTGCCAGCCCAATAACATCCGAGTTAAGCGGCGCATCATATTTCTTATGGTAAGTTGCATGATCCCCAATCAGGTTGATCACCGGCGAATTAGCTTTCCTGGCATTGTGCAGATTAGCTGAACCGTTAGACAAACCAGGTCCAAGGTGCAAAAGGGTACAGGCCGGCTTGCCTGCAATACGCCCATAGCCATCGGCGGCACCTGTACAAACACCTTCGAACAAACTCAATATCGACCGCATTCCTCCGGTTTGTCCTATAGCCGCAACCATATGCATTTCGGAAGTCCCGGGATTGGTAAAACATACGTCAACACCATTGTTGGTCAACGTCTTAAGCAGACTCATCGCTCCATTCATTAAACTACCGTCAATAAACTGATATATACGCCGCCAAGTATACACCCACAAGCCCACGCCTGAGGCGATTGGCGAGTTTCACTATTCTTTCGTGAATCTGATTCAATTCGCCCCCCAGAATATTCAGGTGGTTAGCTGCCGAAGTAAAAGTTGGCATGGAAAGTGAACTAATTAGGCCAGGGACTACATAAAGCGTTAAGCAGTCAGCGGCTGACTGACGGTAAGTTGAACAACATGCCAACATGAGTACAGCCGCAAAACATTTCAGGCACAGGATGAACTGGATCTGAGCGGCGCTACTGACCATGTTCGTCGTTTCACCTGGCATATTTGCGGAGAATCATGTTCGTTCCGGTATCACAGTTCAGCAGATGGTAACGACGTTCGCGCTGATACAACGACCGACAAGAACCTGATTTTCGTGAGGTACCACTAGCGCACCATGACGACTAATGAATGCTTTATCAGTAACAATCCATTCGTCCACAGCAGGAAGAAGCAAAATGAAAAACATATTTAATGACAGGCAGGAAATTTATCTGAATGCCGACCACAGGAAACTCGGTGGAGTTTGCTCTGGCGTTGCAAGGTATCTTGACATCCCCCACTTCTGGGTAAGGTTAGCCGCAGTCATTGGTCTGCTCATTCACGCCCCAAGTGTCCTGATTGCTTGAAGACGAACCCACACACTACGACGAGATCACCCCTGGGTGATCCGGGCGCTGATTGGGCGTTATAATGACGCTTTAAACAGTGAAGTGCTGCGACTTGAAACAGGCATCTGACCGTATTGGTATTGATCTGGGAGGCACCAAAATAGAAGGTGTTCTGCTGGACTCGGCCGGAGACATAAAACGCAGGGAACGACTCCCAACTCCGCAGGAAGATTACCCAGGTATTCTGGACGCGATTTCGGCACTCATCGCACTGTTAACTGACGACAAGCACCTGCCGATTGGTATTGGCACGCCGGGGTCTGTTTCTCCCCTGTCACCTGTGATGCGAAACTCCAACAGCACCTGCCTTAATGGCAAACACCTACTGGGTGATCTGGAGCAACACCTGGATCGCGCCGTGAGATTAGCTAACGATGCAAATTGCTTTGCCCTTTCCGAGGCTTCTGATGGAGCAGGGAAAGATAGCCCTGTCGTCTTTGGCGTCATTCTCGGGACCGGCGTAGGGGGTGGAATTGTGGTTAATGGCAAGCTGATACAAGGCCCGAGTGGGGTCAGCGGCGAGTGGGGCCACAATACAATGCCGGAAGTGGAAGATCTGAAACGCGGCAGGGAATGTTTCTGCGGCCGCCTGGATTGTGTCGAAACCTGGATCTCTGGTCCAGGACTCGCAAAAACTTATGCAACTCATTCGCGGAAAACGCTTTCCGCCCTGGAGATCGCGGCTCTGGATGTCAGCGGTGAATCAATGGCAAGACAGGTATTGGACGGGTACTTTGAACAGCTCGCGGGGGCTCTCGCTGGTGTGATCAACATACTGGATCCGGACACCATTGTACTCGGTGGCGGAGTATCCAATATCGAAAGGCTCTATCAGGAAGTGCATTCCAGGCTCGGGAAGTATGTTTTCTCAGATCATGTTGGCACGCGCATCGTTAAGGCTCGACATGGAGACTCATCTGGTGTCCGGGGTGCAGCCTGGTTATGGCCCTGAACCAGAGTTATCCCGTTGCTGCTTTTCAATCAGCGCAGATGCCGCAATGATAAAGATAGTGAAAAACTCAAATACCTTGTTGGTGATTATCTCTGCAAATCGTGATTGCCAACTCATAGGATTCCTGCCGGTTATGCTGCAAAAAAGGCAGGATTATAAAGATCAATTAGCCGCAGGTTTACCTTTCATAAAGCGAATGATCCAGCGAGAAACCATCTCCCGCATCAGGGGTTTATCGAGAGACGCGACGCCCACGTTATAGGTTTCTGCACCAAGAATTTCCTGCCGCATGTCCATCAGGTCTCTTGAATACTCTTGCGTGAACTCAGGATGACCCTGCATGGTGAATATATGATCGCCAATGCAATACATACTGTTCGGGCACTGCTCTGCTGATGCCAGCAATTGAGCGCCTTCCGGTAATTGAATGACCTGATCCTTATGTGAAACGATCAGCGTGAACGGGTCCAGTTCTTCGTCGTCCATGAACCAGCGCGACTGGATAATTTCACTCTCATGGATACCAACACACCATCCTGCTTCTGCCCCAAGCGTCTTCCCTCCCAGCGCCTCAGCGACTAATTGGTGCCCGAAGCACAATCCAACCAGTTTTTTCTCTGCACCGTGCAACTCGCGCGTGTATTCTTTTAAGACAGCTATCCAGGGCTCATCGTCATACACACTCTTTTTGCTACCCGTGATGACATAGCCGTCGCATTCATCAATGGCATCAGGATAGATCCCGTGTTCAACGTCATAGTTCCTGAACTCTGTCTCCAGATTTAATTCGGTTGCCGCCTGACCCAGGATTCCCGCAATCATGCCCGGATAATTACCGTGATCTGGCTGGAACTGATCCATCACAGAGTCCGCCTGAAGTATTCCTATTTTCATTATCGAACGGAATATCCCTTAAATAATTTCAAAGTATCGACGCAGCTGCCAGTCATTTACAGCACGCTCGTATTCGCGAACCTCCCAGTCGCGTGAGGCCGCATAGTGATCCACGAAAGTATCGCCAAACATCCGAGTGGCAACCTCTGAATTCACAAATTCACGATTGGCATCTCTAAGATTGCCGCACAACTGGTAATGTTGTGGTAACTCATCCTGCAATTCATAGGCGTTGCCAACGACCGCACCACCTGGATCCTGTTTCTCGGAAATACCTGTAAGCCCGGCCGCCAGATTCGCTGCTGCAACCAGGTAGGGGTTCGCATCAGCTGACCCAACTCGAAACTCCACCCTCTGCGACTTATCAGATCCTTCAATTACCCGCAGGGCTACCGTTCTGTTCTCCACGCCCCAGGTTGCCGCAGTAGGCGCCCAGGCACCCTTAACAAGTCGCGTATAACTGTTGATTGTTGGCGAGGTCACCGCGAGTAGTGGCTTCATGTGACGGCGAAGCCCGCCAACATAATGGTGCATGGTCGCGCTCATTGAATGAGGTTCGTTTGCATCAAAGAAAACATTCCGGCCGTCTTCCCTCGACAGCAGCGACTGGTGAACGTGACCACTTTGGCCTGGATAATCCATAGACCACTTAGCCATAAAAGTCGCAATCATGCCCCTTTTCTGGAAGAAGGCTTTGGCGAAGGTCTTGAACAGGACAGCCTTATCAGCGGCAGCAAGCGCATCATCAACCGCAATGGCCGCCTCCCATACGCCCGGCCCTGTTTCACAGTGCAACGCTTCAAGCGGGAAATCATGTGCCAGACAATAATCCATAAACTCATTAAAGAGATCTGACAAGGTCATGGTTCTTAGAACAGAGTAGCCGAAATTTCCGGGAGACAACGGAACCAGATCCGTATAGTTTTTCTCTCGCACAGACTGGGCCGTCTCAATAAAAATAAAGAACTCGTACTCGAAGGCAAGCCTTGGAAGGTAGCCCATTGACTCGGCAACGCCCAGGATGTGCTTCAATCTGCTACGAGGGCATATCGGGTGCAGGCCGCCATCGTCGGCGACAAACTCAACCAGGAAGAATGGCAGGTTATTCTCATCCTGCAGGCGCCTTTCAGTCGCCAGGTCGACGCGAAACGCCGCATCCGGAAAAGCGGTATGCCAACCGGTGTATTTGGCGTTGTCGTACAGCTGGTCGTCCATGTCCCAACCCAGGACGCAGTCACAAAATCCTGCTGCACCCGCAGCGATACTCTTGAATTTATCAAGACTGATGTACTTGCCGCGAAGCACACCATCGATATCCGTAAATCCTAGCTTTACGCGATTTACGCCTTCACTCTCGTACTGACTGATCAGATTATCTGCTTCAATCATGGCCTGGCCTTCTTGTCATAAAATGGTTGGGAATAATTTTCTATGGAAACACCGCTGTCGCAAAAGATCAACGATAACGCTTAACAAGACTCACCTAAGAAGGCACTCTGATATTTTCAACCAGCGCCTGAATCTCGGCGGGTGGTGGTGGTGTGAACCTGCAAACAATCAATGACACCACAAAGTTAGCCAGCATCCCCAGCGTTCCAATGCCTTCAGGAGATATGCCAAACCACCAATGATCTGGATTGTTATCAGCAGGACTAACAAATTTGAAATAGGCGATATAAGCAAAGGTGAACACAAGGCCCGTAATCATGCCTGTAATGGCTGCTTCCTTGTTCATTCTCTTGGAGAAGACGCCAAGCAGCAGCACCGGGAAAAAGCTTGCGGCAGCCAATCCAAAGGCAAATGCCACAACCTCAGCAACAAACCCCGGAGGATAAATGCCAAACAAACCGGCGATACCTATCGCTACTGCAGCGGCAATTCGAGCAAACAGGAGCTCCTGACGTTCAGTGATCTGGGGCTTGAATGTCTTTTTCATCAGGTCATGGGATACCGCGGTGGAAATAACCAGGAGCAATCCAGCTGCAGTTGATAACGCCGCAGCAAGTCCGCCCGCTGCCACCAGGGCAATCACCCAATTCGGTAACTGCGCAATTTCCGGATGCGCCAGCACAATAATATCCCGGTCTATGTACAACTCGTTTTCGCTGGCTGAATCGCTGTTTCCAAGTAAACGTTCGCCACTGCTTCCGCGTTCACCGGTGAAGACAGGTTTCGCCGGCTGCAACGCATTGCCACCCCGGTACTGGACAACACCATCCTCATTCTTGTCACGCCAGGCGATTAGCCCCGAGTCTTCCCATTTGCTAAACCATGACGGGGCATCCTCATAGGGCATACCATCGACATTGTTAATGATGTTCATTCGGGCAAAGGCTGCGACTGCAGGAGCAGTCGTATAGAGCAGCGCGATGAATACCAGGGCGTATCCAGCCGAAATACGGGCATCCCTGACCCTGGGTACGGTAAAGAATCGAACAATCACGTGGGGCAACCCTGCGGTTCCTGCCATTAAGGCAGCCGTAATAAACAGCATATCAATGGTAGATTTGTTCCCTGACGTAAATGCGGCCATGCCCAGTTCAGTGGTCAGGCCATCGAGCCTATCCAGCAGGTAAACACCACTGCCATCGACCATCGTAGAACCCAGGCCAAACATTGGTAGTGGATTACCCGTCAGGGCAATAGAAATATAAATGGCAGGCACCAGGTAGGCAAAAATCAACACACAGTATTGAGCCACCTGGGTATAGGTAATGCCCTTCATGCCACCCAGCACAGCGTAGAAAAAAACGATGGCCATGCCGATGAGAACACCGGTATTGATGTCCACTTCAAGAAAGCGGCTGAACACTATTCCAACCCCTCTCATTTGTCCCGCGACATAGGTAAACGAGATAAAAATAACACACACCACCGCAACAAGCCGCGCGGTCTGTGAGTAATAACGATCTCCGACAAAGTCAGGCACCGTGAATTTAGAGAATTTCCTAAGGTAAGGTGCGAGCAACAATGCAAGTAATACGTACCCACCAGTCCAGCCCATCAGGTACCTGGCGCCATCGGCGCCCTCAAATGCAATGATCCCTGCCATTGAAAGAAATGAGGCCGCAGACATCCAGTCCGCTGCAGTCGCCGCCCCGTTTGCGATGGGGTTAACGTGACCACCAGCCACATAAAACTCTTTGGTGGAAGACGAGCGGCTCCAGATGGCAATACCGATGTAAAGTGTGAACGAAGCCCCGACAAACAGGTAAGTGAGCAATTGTGCGGACATCAACTACTCCTCATCTACGCCGAACTTTTTGTCCAGGGCATTCATACGCCAGGCGTAGACAAAGATCAGCAGAACGAAAAAGTAGATAGCACCTTGCTGCGAAAACCAGAAGCCAAGCTTGTAACCATACAGACGAAACTGGTTGAGGAAGTCTACAAAGATGATACCCGCCAGAAACGAGACACTGAACCAGATGACCAGCAATACCAGCATCAACCGCAGGTTTGCCTGCCAATAGGCGTGATTGTTTTTCTCAGACATTGTTTTCCTCAGACCTTTTTTTTCAACTGAAATTGCTTTCAACTAACACTGTTTGAAAGCGATAGGGACTCCCCTGGCATTGTCAGGTTATGTACGGGTTTCCTGGCCCTCGACCGATGAAATAGACCGAGGAGCCTCTCGTTCTGGTATTTCAACCAGGTCCCGGGGTAACGATTTACTGGCCTTCGCGCCCAGTGCTTTCATATCTTCCGCACGTTTTACCAGATTACCCCGGCCACTGGCGAGCTTGTTGTATGCGTCCTGGTAGGCACCCTGGGTGGATTCAAGCCTGCTGCCGATCAGTTCCAGATCAGCTACAAAGCTGACGAACTTGTCATACAGTTTGCCAGCCCTGTCTGCGATTTCTTCTGCATTCTTATTCTGTTGCTCGACACGCCACATATTCTGGATCGTACGCAGCGTAGCCAGCAATGTCGATGGGGTAACGATGGCGATATGCCTGGAAAGAGCATCGGAATAAAGCGTGGTATCTTCCTGGGTTGCCACCGAGAAGGCAGACTCAATTGGCACAAACAACAAGACATAATCCAGCGTCCGAATTCCTTCAAGGTTTTGGTAGTCCTTAGCCGCCAGCTCTTTGATATGCGACCTGATTGATTGTGTGTGTGCTTTCAGCGCCCCTATCCTCTCAATGTCATCTTCCGCTGAGCAGTAACGTTCATACGCGGTGAGCGAGACCTTGGAATCCACGACTACGTCTTTCCCTTCAGGAAGACGCACAATGGCATCAGGCTGGTATCTCTTGCCGTCATCCTGTTTGAGCGACACCTGGATTTCATACTCCCGGCCTTTTACTAAACCGGAATTTTCCAGCACTTTCTCAAGCACCATTTCACCCCAAACCCCCTGGGTCTTGTTCCCGCCTTTAAGAGCATTGGTTAAATTAACTGCATCCTGGGCAATCCTGCTATTAAGTTCCTGCAGGTTCTTCACTTCCTTGACGAGCGAGAAACGCTCTTTGGCTTCATCGTTGTAAGTCTGTTCAACTCGCTTTTCGAAGGATTTTATCCTTTCATGCAATGGATCCAGCACACCGCTGAGCTGTTCTTTACTCTGGGCTTTGAATTCCTTCTGCTTCGATTCAAAAATTTCGTTGGCGAGGTTTTTAAACCCATCATGAAGGGATTCTTTTGCCTCCTTAAGAAGGGTAAGTTTTTCTTCTGCCTGTTGCTGTTGCTCGCTCAGGGTGGTTTCGAGCCGCGAGATTTGGTCGCGGGTTGAGATGAGGTTAGTTCGTTCCTGTTCGAGCGTTCCACTGAGATTCGAAACCAGCAGTTCAAGTTGGCCAATCCTGGCCTCCCTGCCCTCAAGTCGCTCGCGCAAGGAAGCGTTTAGAACCTGCTGTTCGGTCAATTCTGTTAGGCTGACGGCAAGCTGGCTGCCTATGGCGTCTGCTTTTTCTGTCGCGGATTCCTTCTCAAATCTTGATACCAGGAAGTAAGTGAAAATGGCTGATAGGAAACAACCTGTTAGGAAAGCCGCAGCGAGCTCCGGTGTCATTTAACACACGCCTTATTTCAAGAACTTACCACTGGAAGTTTAGCAGATGCTGTATGGGTTTACAGATTTGCTGGGCGTGAAGAGTGGGGAGAAGTCACTGATTGTAGGCCTGGTAAATGCGAAGACCTCAGAAAATCTGAGATTACCGTCCCACACTAACTACTCAGTGTATTTACCCTGAGTAGTTAGTGCTACAACGGACTTGCATTAAGTTGGCGACGCCAACTTAATGCAAGTATGTAAACATTTTCCTTCTGTAGCTCGTGGCGAGCTCATTGCCTTTACCCAGCATATTAAACACCTTAATCATGGTGAGCCTTGCTTTCTCTTCACCCCAGGTTTTATCTACCTGCAGAATCGCAAGAAGCGCCTCCAGCCCGGTTTCAACCTGGTTATCTACAATCAGCTTGATCGCATAATCAAATCTGGCCTGGAGATCAGCCGGGTCAACTTCTGCTTTTGACCGCTGCTCATCGAGTGTTCCCAGGTCACCGGCCAGCTCGATAAACTCGAGACGGCTTTTAGGTTTGTCGATACCCTCGGCGTCAGCCGGAATACTCAACAGTACCTTGCGCGCGTCATCGACCTGGCCTTCCATAATAAGGAGGTCACAGAGCTCCACCTGTAAACCGAAATTTGCCGGCTCTTCGGCAATGACCTGCTGCAACATCTGGATCGCTTGTCCACGCTCACCCTGTTCAAGCAGAAGGTCAATCTGATCGCGAACGCGATCCATGGGGCTCATGGTTAACTGATCCAGCGCCTCACGGAGCTGTTGCTCCTCTGCGGGACCTTGGAAATCGCCTGCCATCTGGCCCTGGAAGATAATCTTGATACTCGGCAGCGCCCGAACCTGCAACTGTTGAACAAGCTGCTGGTTTTGCTGGATATCAACCCGTGCCAGTAAAAATTTACCCTGGTACTCGACGACCAGTTTTTGAAGCAGGGCAGTTGTAGGTGCGCACTGCTCTGCACCTTCCGCATAGAACTCCAGCAGTACTGGAACCTGCTGGGACTTTTCCGCGACCTCAGATTGAAAATTCTGGTCGTTGATTTCGACGGTATACGAGTCGATGCTCACCGATGCTTCTCCGAAAAACGGCTAGCCTAACAGAAGACGGGATTCAGGTTAAGAAAGGTCGATATTTTTAAGACGTTACGCCGCGCTTCGAACGCCTTCACGGCGCAGCGCACTTTGCATGATTCTTGTTGATCGCCAGGGATTCTCCTTGCCGCGATACAGCACGCGATTGCCCTTGCTCATCAGCCAGATGTCCAGTGACCTGATATGTCTTACTCTCATTACAATCTCCTCAATTGACCTGCCCGGTGTGCCTGGTCGCCAACCTCTAGTCGCTAGCCTCTATACGCTATACGCTAGCCTCTAATCGTTCACTGCTAGCGGTATGTACATCCAGATTTACTGTTAATTCATACAGTACTGTATGAAAACACAGTATTCAAGCCTTTTTCAAGATTAGTCCAAAGAGATCCAGCCAAAGCCTGCTTCCTGGCTGGCGACCACCAGCGAGCCAGCCCACCCTGATAACAAGGGCTGTACGGCATCTTGCGCCAGATTGGGAAGGTTATTTTTCGCCGAGATGTGAGAGATGACCAGGTGACGCAGCCGCTCGAGATTAATGGTATCCAACAGTCCTGCAGCCTGTACATTATTCAGGTGGCCATAGTCACCGCCCACCCTTTGCTTCAACTGATAAGGGTAAGGCCCATCCTGGAGCATCACCAGGTCGTGGTTGCATTCGAGCAACAACGCATCACATTCACGATACGTTTCTCTGACGTGCGGCGTGATATGACCGAGGTCCGTCAGCACTCCAACTGTTATCTCATTCGAGGTAACAAGATACTGACACGGCTCTTTGGCATCATGAGGTACTGCAACCGGAGTGATAGTGAGTGAACCGACTTCAAACGGACTGTGACAATTGATCTCGTTCAAAACCGGCAACTCACCCATTTTTTTGTGCTGGTAAGTACCTGGTGTCAGGTAAACCGGTGTGCCAAATTTTCTGGCAAAACCGGCAACACCGTGGATATGGTCTGCATGCTCATGGGTCACCAGAATGGCATCGACGTCTTGGGGCATCAAATCCAAGCGAGACAGTCTTCGGACAGTTTCCTTAATGGTGAAGCCAAGATCGATGACCACGCAGGTACTGCCGTTATCGATCAGGGTCGCGTTACCCTTGCTGCCACTTCCCAGGGAAGCGAATCTCACTGGCATGCGCTCTGGTCCTGAATCACTAGGTGGAGTATTCCTTGATCAGCTTTAGTAACCGCTCTTTCAGGATCAGGCTGTCGGTATCCGACGCCGCAAGTTCGCTGGCAACGCCAACCGTAACCCTGATTTCTTCACCTTCCGACTCCAGCTGAACCGTGAACCTGTGCCCTGGATCAGCATCTTCTTTACTATCACCACCATCGCCGCCACCAAAAATCTTTGAAAAGAACCCCGGGTCAGGATCATGTCGAGAGCTGTAGTAGACATAATAGACAGCAGAAGTACGGTCCAGGTCCTCTACACTGATTCGGGCATCTTCAAGCGCAGCCCCAACCGTTGCCCAGGCCCGATCGAAGTCGAGTTTGTATTTTAGAACCATACCCTCAGGTTCGGCCACCAGGAACGCCTTGCTTTCCTGCAGGCCGGCGGCCAGTAACGACACACTCGGACCCTGCGCAACCCGGTCACCCAGATAGTAAGCCAGTGTAGTCAGCATCTTTCCTTCAAGTTCAGGATTATCCGATTTGCCATCCCAATCCATCCGGTCATCGGGATCAAATCCACCCAGAGGACGCTCTGCCTGCTCGATATAAAGTTCTGTGCTGGAGGTCCTGACACCTGGCTCAACTCGCACAAAAAACTTGTACTGCTGGGCCATGGATTGCTCACCCCATGCTGAGCCACTGGTCAGGCTCTCGTAAATCTCATCAGGGTTGCCACTGGTACCAATGATCCAAGCTGTTTCCAGGGTGCCGTTTCTTGGATCCAGCTGCGCCACTGGCAGATGGTTTTCTTCCCAGAAAAGGACTACCTGGGGCCATATCGTCGCGGTGGGCAGGTCGAGGAATACCCACCTGGACTCACCCAGCTTTCGGATCACAATCTGCTCTACACCAAAGGTCGTGCTCAGCGCATCAGGAAGCCTCAGCTCAACCTCTTTGCCAGCCAGCCCCCTGTAGTCGATCACCTGGGGGATAGGCATCTGGTCATTAAAAGGAGGCTTGTCCAAGCTTCCAGGTATTTCCGTCGGGGCACTGGACCCCGTCTCAAGCGTCAGTTGTTCATCGCTCTTGCCAAACCAGCCAAGCCAACCGCAACCACCGAGTAGCAACACTCCACATACCAACAATCCACGTACGATCAATTAATTACCCCTGCATGGTGCATCGCTGCACGTAGTTCAACATGATATTTTTCCGAAAAAGGCGTCATCGGTAACCTGATGCCTGCCTCTATTCTACCCATTTGGGACAGTGCCCATTTAACGGGAATAGGATTCGACTCAAGAAACAATTTCTCGTGCAGTCCCTGCAACTCTTCGTCAATTGCCTTCGAGATTTCTGCGTCACCATTTACCGCGGCGACAGCCATCGCAGACAATTTAGCCGGCGCGATATTGGCCGTCACGCTGATCGTACCTCTGGCGCCTTCCAGCATCAGGTCACAGGACGTCGCATCGTCTCCCGAGTAAATCGGAATGTCGCACAGCTCACGAATTTGTTGCCCGCGTTTAAGGTCACCAGTTGCCTCTTTAATGCCAATAACCTGAGGAACTTCAGCCAGGCGGGCAACCGTTTCCGGCAACATATCGCACGCAGTTCGACCAGGAACATTGTAAAGAAACTGCGGCAGGTCAACCGCCTGGGCAATGGCTTGGTAGTGACGAAACAAGCCTTCCTGAGTAGGTTTGTTGTAATAGGGTGTCACCAGCAGGCAGGCATCAGCACCTAGCGCCTTCGCTGAAGACGTTAACTCGATCGCTTCCGCCGTGGAATTACCGCCGGTACCTGCAATGACGGGAACCCGCCCGGCAACCGTATCAACGGTGAACTTAACAATTTGGCAATGTTCATCGACTGTAACGGTCGCAGACTCACCGGTCGTGCCCACAGGCACGATTGCCGCTGTCCCCTGTTCAATATGCCACTCGAGCAGGTCACCAAGTTTCGCCCAGTCGATCTCACCATCTGCGTGCATGGGGGTGACCAGGGCGACGATACTTCCGGTGATCATGGTAGCGGCCTTTAGGAAAAGTGGCTCATATTACTGGCGTGCGAATAGCTTCACAAGCTCGGCGGTTTCGGCAATTAACTCAGGCTTTCTTCAGCCAGTGAGTATATTGGCCGTCAGATTCTTGCTGTCGCAACAACTCGTTGCCACTTTGTTTGGCAAAGACCTCAAAGTCTCGGACAGATCCGGGGTCTGTACAGACGACCTCGAGCACAAAACCGCTATCAAGACCGTTTAGCGCTTGTTTTGCTTTCAGCAACGGCAACGGACAGGTCAATCCACAGGCGTCCAGCTTTCGATCAATATCCATGGAAGAGATTATAACGGAAACTGACCGACCCTTGACCCTCTATAGGCGAAGATCTGAACGTAAAGTGAGATAATCTGTCCAAATACGCTGGCACACCCTAACCTGAACCTGAAAAATGATTCGTATTTCTCTAATCCTGAGTAGCGTCCTCTGGTGCCTGACCTTGTCAGCCAACCAGGACCTGCCGACGTTCGGGGACAGCACGTCAGGCATTATTTCGCTCGAGCAGGAGCACAGGCTCGGACAACAGTTTTTACGCTCGATCAGGGCCCAGGCACCTACACTGGATGACCCCGTCCTCCAGGACTTTTTAGAGCATCTCATCTATCGCCTTGCCTCACACAGCCAACTTGAAGATCGCCGACTCGACATTGTGATTATCCGGAATAAGTCGCTGAACGCTTTCGCGGCGCCGGGCGGGATAGTTGGTGTTCACCACGGCCTGTTCCGCTACGCGCAAACGGAACATGAAATGTCGGCGATCCTCTCCCACGAACTGGCTCACCTGAGTCAACGCCACTTCGCCAGAAGAGTGGCCGAGGGCAAAAAAAGCGCAGCCATTAACATTGCCGGTTTGCTGGCCGGGGTCATTCTTGCAGCAACTGCCGGTGGGGATGCTGCGCTTGCGGCATTGACCGGAAGCCGTGGGCTGGCACAGAACCAGTCCCTCAAGTATTCCCGCGAACGAGAAGCAGAAGCTGACAGAATCGGTATTTATACACTGGATGAGGCCAGCATGGACCCACGCGCTATGGCTTATATGTTCGAGCGATTGCAGCGCGCCAGCCGTTACAGCACAGGCAACAATATCCCGGAATTCCTGCGAACCCACCCTGTAACCAACGACCGAGTGGCGGATTCGTATAACCAAACCCAGAATTACCCCAAAAAGCAATTCCCCGCCAACCTGGAGTATCAATTGATGCGCATCCGCGCTCGCGCGGTCACCAGCGGGAACCAGCCACAGGAGATAAAGCATTTCGAAGCCGCATTTAAGGAAAGCAGTAATACCATCCAGAAAACTGCAAACCAGTATGGCCTGGTCATCTCGCTTACCAATTCATTAGCCTTCGACAAAGCCCGCACACATATCCGGGAACTTCGTGAACAGCACCCATTGAATATCCCCTTTCGAATAGCCGAGGCTGCGATCTACACCAGTGCCCAGCAACCGGAAATTGCGCTCGACCTTTTGGAGGAAGCTTTGGAAGTGTCACCCAACAACTACCCTTTATCCGCCACTTACGCGCAGGCACTCCTTGCCGCACGCAAACCCCACGCAGCGCTGGAAGTGTTGACCAATCTAAGCGTTAAACGACCTAACGATGAATATGTCTGGTACCTGCTGGCGGAAGCTTATGGTCTTGCCAACAATATTCCTGGGGTGCACGAAGCTCGAGCAGAATTTTTCGTGCTCAACGCCAATTACGACCAGGCGATCAAACAGCTCGGTTACGCACTACCCCTGGTACGGCATAACTTTCAGCAAACCGCACGCATTAAACAAAGACTGGAGGATATCTGGATGATGAAGGATGGAGGCTGAATCTCTTAGATACCAATAGTGCCTCGCCTTCATTTCAGGTTTCAGCTCTTCGAAAGCCGACACCACAAACCCAGCAGGCTTTTCAATCCCGGACTGGCGCCCGGCCGGGCATGCTCTGATGCCCGGGTCCGATAGCAGGGTCGTGTGCCAGATCAGTCGCGGACGAATCACCACTCTGCAGGTAGACCTGCCTGAGACAGTGGAACCCATAACAACGACAAGTTAAATTTTCACGCCGGGACGTCATTGGTTAAGTGCGGTCATACCATCGATCGCAGACCTTTTTCAGCTTCCTATGCGGATTTCCCCACTAGCCTGAAAGGCGACCATACGCTGAAGTGGTACCAGTGCTTTGTGCCTGAGCTCTTCATCAATCAAAACTTCATTACTCGCTTCAACCAGGGATGACTCAAGGTTTTCCAGCACATTCATTCCCATCCAGGGACAATGCGCGCAACTCCTGCATGTTGCACCACTGCCTGCCGTTGGGGCTTCAATAAATATCTTGTCGGGTGCGAGTGACCGCATCTTGTAAAAAATACCCTTGTCCGTCGCGACAATAAACTTCTCATTCGGCAGTTCCTGCGAAGCGCGAATGATTTGCGTGGTCGAACCCACCACATCAGCAAGATCGATCACTGAGGATGGCGACTCCGGATGCACAAGTACCGCAGCCTCAGGATAGACATGCATCAAGTCCTGAAGACCTTTCGCCTTGAACTCTTCATGCACAATGCAACTGCCGTTCCATAGCACCATATCGGCGCCGGTCTGCTTGTTGATATACGAGCCAAGATACCTGTCCGGCGCCCAGATGATCGGTTTACCCTCGTCCATCAGATGCTCGACAACCTCCAGTGCGATACCGGACGTCACCACCCAATCTGCGCGCGCTTTCACGGCAGCCGATGTATTCGCATAAACGACAACGGTATGGTCAGGGTGGTCATCGCAGAAAGCAGAAAACTCATCAATGGGACAACCCAGGTCAAGTGAACAAGTTGCCTCAAGGGTCGGCATCAAGACTCTTTTTTTCGGAGAAAGAATCTTGGCAGTCTCGCCCATGAACTTAACACCGGCTACTACCAGAGTATCGGCGTTACACTCCGCACCGAATCGCGCCATTTCAAGCGAGTCTGAGACACAGCCCCCGGTTTCTTCCGCCAGTTCCTGGATCGCATCGTCGGTATAGTAATGAGCCACGATCGCGGCGTTTTCGCGTTTAAGCAGAGCTTTAATTCGATCCTTATAGGCACGAACTTCACCATCACTCAGCAGATGGCTCTGATGAAGTGGTACGTCGAATGCAATGTTGGACATCAGTCTTATCGTTAACCGGGATAAATGGAGAAGCTATTATAGCGCAGCCAAAGCCGGTAAAGTCACCTCTGCTTTATTCAGAACGCATAGCTTTCATTCCATGGCACGCATCGCACTGCTGATACAGGAGACGCCGACACTAGAGGATGGTAATTATCTCAGGTTCGCCCGTGAACTGGATAAGTCAGGCCATAGCCTCGACATTCTGTTTGTCGATTCCCTGAGGCTGCTTGCGGGTCGGGTTACGGCTGACGCATTCTCCTGGCGCTCACACCTGAAGTCAGGCTCACCGCTGCCGACGAGTGCTGAATGTAAAATCGATCACGATGTTATCTGGATTCTTGGCCTGGGTGATCGAGAGAACTTCCTCGATAAATACCAACTGCTCTACTCCCTGCCCGAAAGATGCAAAATCGTTAACTCACTTGACGCCATCATGCATCTTAAGAGCAAGTATTATCTTGCCAGCCAGGGCGATCAGTTTCCGAGTCCGGAAACCTACGCATCAACCTCCGCTGAAGAACTGATCAGTATTGTTCAGGCTAATGAAGGAAAGTGGATTGTAAAACCGCCTGCAGGGAGCCTTGGTAGAGATGTCTACCTCACTCACGCCGGGGACAGTCAACTGACCGTGATTATCAAGAAGCTCTGTGGCGCGGATAACAGCAGCTATACGATGCTCCAGAGGTACATCCCTGAGATTGAGCAAGGCGAGAAACGGGTTTTATTGGCCGGTGGCCAGGTGATCGGTCAATACCTGCGTCACCCCCTGGACGATCACCGCACCAATATCACTGCCGGTGCCAAAACTGAGCCCTGTGACCTCTCTGAGGCAGAACGCGACTATTGCACCAAATTGGCCCAACAGATCCTGTCGAAAGGCGCCTGGTTCGCAGGGGTGGATCTCGTTTACCCGTGGCTTATCGAGGTCAATGTGATTAATCCAGGCGGAATTACCACCATTGATAAACTGACCGGTTGTGACCTGAGCGCAAAAGTCGTCGAAGCCGTAATGGCTAGCCTCGATCAAATCCGAGTTCCTTGAACTTTGGGCGGGAATCGGTATGATAGCCGCCTTTCCTTTCGGGCCGTTAGCTCAGTCGGTAGAGCAGTTGGCTTTTAACCAATTGGTCCCGCGTTCGAGTCGCGGACGGCCCACCAAAAATGGGGGCTCTCAGAGAGGGCCTTTATTTTTCTTTCCCACAAACGTCGAGTTTTCCCACTATAAACCCTTTCGCAGGCTTCGCCAGGGCCCGCAAACAATAATCCTAAGTTAAGGCATTAGCTGAATATTGCGTTCAATTGTGCATCGCCTGTATTGCATCTAACTCAGTAAAACTCGGGGGATCTGGTTTTTCTATAGATTGCCATAGCCATGCAGGTGACCGACTGGACCGCCCGCAAGGCTGTCGCCCAGCACCTTTGCAGACATTGGTTGACACCACAAAAGATAGCATCAGATGACATAGGAGTTACCTTTGTAAGTAGTTAATTACATTACAAAAAATCGACTTTAAGACAACAAACGCATCACCATTGTACGCAGTATTTTACGTTTGGATTCATATACTGGTTGGTTCAAGAATTACTTTATTTTATTGGCTGTCGAAAACTGAAAACCTGGAAAGAATCGAATTTATATAAGCGCAACTTCGAAAGTAAAGTGCGCGGAAATTGGTTCACAACCATTTTATAACGGGAAGATGATTATGTTAGGCACCAACAAATTACGCAAAATACTACTAGCCATTGCTGCGGTTCTTACGCTGGTCGTGGCACAGGCCCAGGCCCAGATTCTCTGTCCGGCGCCTGGCGTTTATGTAAACGGGTGAACAACATGTACAAGACTGTCCTGGCTTTCTTACTCATCGCACTGACCACAGGTTGCTCTACTTATAGCGGCACACAATCTACTGCTGAAATGGAATTCTGCTGGGAAAGAGGCATGAACTTTCTGCGTTGACCCGACTGCCCAGTCTACAGCAACCCGGATTGCTAAAATAAAGTGGTTAGAAAAGAACTCGGGCACATCGATCGGAGTGTAAACCTCAGTGTTCGAGCGACAAAGTTTACGGTGACTGGTATGGGAAGAGCAATTAGGCGCATCGGGCCCTGACATTGGGCTGGGATATCGTCTACAGCCCTTATATAACGGGGACTTATGTCTATATCTGCATTACATCTGAAGGTCTGAAAAATAAATTTCAGATATGACGCTGCCAGTCCTCACAGACTAGATTTTGGCGTCTGGTGGCCAGATTTCCCCACCGACTCCCGCAAGATACACTTCATTAACTTACGGAGTTAGAACAATGAAACTACGACTAACAACAGTACTGGAAAACGGTGAGCTTTTGGAGCGAGATGGTCTCTTGTATAAGCCAAATAGCACCGAACCGCTTACGGCGAAGGTTGAGCAATTCGATGAAAATGGTCAGCTAACGATTATGTACACGGCTATTGATGGCAAGAAAG
>LWDU01039135.1_pt2 | contig 27331 bp, 27 predicted proteins | sample 727161 | NCBI WGS metagenome assembly LWDU01 (sample SAMN04566230, study PRJNA314399) | hydrothermal vent metagenome | isolation source: deep sea hydrothermal plume seawater | place: Mexico: Gulf of California, Guaymas Basin | collected 2004-07-11
TGGTGCCGGTGATCCGGGACGTGGAGACCAAGGGGATCTTCGAACTCGCTGGGGAACTGTCGGATCTCGCCGAGCGCGCGCGTACGAGAAAGCTCGGCCCCGCCGATCTCCAGGGAGCCTGTTTCAGCCTCTCAAGCCTGGGCGGGATCGGAGGAACGGCGTTCACGCCCATTGTGAACGTGCCCGAGGTGGCAATTCTCGGGCTGTCCAAGCTCCGGGTACAGCCGCGCTGGTCCGGAGGAAACGATCCCCTGTCTCCAGGGGAGTTCGAAGGCCGCGCGGTCCTGCCGCTATCCCTTTCCTACGATCACCGGGTAATCGACGGCGCAGCCGCGGCGCGTTTTACCACACGCCTGGCCACGGTTCTGGCTCATCCCGGGCACCTTCTTCTGTAGGGTCCAACGCGCGGGTGTCTTCGACAAGTTCCAAAGCTACAAGGTCCAAAGCGCAAGTGCCTCCGCGGGCTTGCCTTCCGAAAGCCCCGGAGGTCGGCGTAGACTTTCTGACTTACTCGGGGTCGTCGAATTTCGGTGCGCGTTTTTCCATGTTGGCCCGGACGGCTTCGATTTGATTGGGCTTGCCTATCAAACCGCCTTGGAGCCGAGCTTCCAGACGCAGTCCTTCCTCAAGGCTGACCAGGGAGGCGGCGTTGAGCAGTTCCTTGTCGGCACGGATAGCGCTAGGGGATTTCGAAGCGATTTCCATGGCCATTTCGTAGGCGGCCTGTTGCGGATTCTCGTCCACCTGGGTGGCCAGACCCAATTCCCGAGCCTCCAATCCTGAGATGATTCGCCCGGTGTAGGTGAGTTCCCGGGCGACGTCGTCGCGCACTAGATGACGCAGGGTCTGAGTCCCGGTCATATCCGGAACCAGCCCCCATTTGATTTCCATGATGGAGAGCCGGGCGTCCGGGGACACGATGCGCATGTCGGCGGCCAGAGCGATCTGCAGTCCGGCCCCGTAGGCGACACCATGAAGCCCGGCGATGACCGGCACCGGAAGGGTCCGCCAGACCCAAGCCGCGTTCTGGGCCACGGTGGCGGGGCTTTCATCCGACTTGGCGAGGAGTCCGCCGTCGTTGCCCGACGATTCGGGTTCATCTCGGCGAGGCTTGCGTTCCCCCGAAGCCATGCCGGCGAAACTCGCCATGTCCAGGCCGGCGCAGAAGCCTCGGCCTTCGCCGGTGAGCACGACCGCGCGTACGCTCGGCTCCTTGGCGAGTTGCTGTCCGGCTTCGGTCAGGGCCTCAAACATGGCCGAGTCGATGGCGTTCATTTTTTCGGGTCGGTTGAGACGGACATCGGCGACACCGGCCTTAAGATCGATGGTCACGCGGTCGGACACGAGAAATCTCCTTTGGGCAGAGGGGGAGGGCAGAGAGCAAAGAGCAAAAGACAAGAGGCTCGTAAACGCGGAGGATCAAGTCTAGCGAAGGTTTGTGTGGACTTTGTCGCGGCTCCGAGTGGCAAGGCGCGCTTAGGCGGGCGGGATGTTTGCGACCTCGCGCGCGAGGAAATCCAGGACCGCTCGGGTGAAGTGGTCGTTGCGGTCACCCGCCACCATATGGCCGGCGCCGGAAATGTCGACGAACTGTGAATGGGGAACCTGGGCGAGGAATTCGTCGGCGCCCTCTTGGGAAAGCAGGTCGCTCATACGGCCACGCACCAGGAGCGTCGGAATCGAGAGTCCCCGAGCCGCATCGTCGAGGGAGTCAAGGATCTTCATGGAGCTTGGAGTGAGCCGTCCGTTGACGAAGGCCGGATCCCAGTGCCACCGGTAGCGACCGTCTTCCTTGAGACGAAGGTTTTTCTTGAGTCCTTCGAGATCCCGAGAGCGAGGCCGATGGGGGTTGTAGGTCGCGATGGCTTCGGCGGCTTCTTCCAGGCTGGAAAATCCCTGGGGCATCTGGCTCATGAACTTGAGAATGCGCCGGGCGCCATCGATCTCCATCCGCGTGGCGATATCCACGAGTACCAGGGCCGAGGCGGGCGTGGGGCGGTTCTCTCTTTGAGCTCGGCCGAGGGCGAAGAGTGATGACATTCCGCCCAGGGAAGCGCCTACCAGAACGGGCGCTCGTTCGAAGACTTCGCTCACCGCGGTGACATCGGCTGCGAAGGCCTCGTGGTTGTAGTCGCCCCTCGGGCACCAGTCGCTGTCGCCGTGCCCCCGCGCATCCAGGGAAACCGCGTACCAGCCCTCTGCTGCCAGGGCGGCGGCGGTCCCCGCCCAGGCATGGCGGGTCTGCCCCCCTCCGTGCAGGAGCAGAACAGGGGCCGCTTGGGGATTTCCCCAGGCGTCGGCACGCAGGGTCAGCCCATCGGGGCTTTTGAAACTGATCCCTTGGCGGGTCGAGGAGACCTCGTCGCGGTTCACAGGATCGCCTTGACGAGTTCGCACTCGTTCAACTCGGTATAGAGCCGGTCGAGTTGGCCGCGACTGGTCGCCGTGAAGCGGAATGTATAGGAGACATAGCGTCCCTCTCGACTCGGCCGGGTTTCGATCTCTGATCCGTCGATGTCGGGGACGTGGCGCCGGACGATTTCGATCGCCCTAGCCTGGAACTCGCTCCCGGCGGCTCCCATGACCCTTAGGGGGTAGGCACACGGAAACTCCAGGAGGCTCGAGAGGCCATCGACATTTTTTCCTTTGTTGCTCTCTGGACTGGCGCTCTCCATGTTTCTTCCTAATTCACTCGGTAGTGCGCGCCGTGCTTGACCCGCTCGGCGTTGATGCCTTTTAGGGTTTGTGTGCGACTTCATCGTCCTCGGCGCTGAGTTCGGCCATGTCTACCCACTGCGCGTAGATCGGGCGGGTGCGCTCGGTAATGATTCCGGCTTTAAGGAGCGTTTTGATCAAAACACGGAACACGTTGGTTCCGTTCGTCATGTCCTGGCGCCGATCCTGATCGCTGAACGCTTCGAGCACGGCTCCGCGGACCCACTGCCAATCCAAGCCGAATTCCTGATAGATCTCCTGCTTCTGTTCGGAGTTGACCAGATTGAAGAGAAGAACCTCAAAGCACTCGGCTGCCCAGGTTTCGACCTGTTCGTGCTCTTCCTCGGTCAACAGGGGAATCGTTCGGTCGGCCCAGATTTTCCCGAACTTGTGATGCGCGGCTTCGTCGGCCATGGTGAAGCGAATCAATCGGCGCAGGACGGGATCCCGGGTGTCTTTTTGAAAGGTGGCGAAGGCCCCCATTGCCAGCCCTTCGATGAGCATTTGCATGCCCACGAGTTTCTTGTAGACCGCGTCGGAGCGGACGATCTGGCCAAGAAGGGATCGCAGGGTGGGTCCAGAGGCCAGGGGGGTCCCCCAGCGGCTGCCGATGTAGTTGGAAAAGCCGGTCACGTGCCGGGCCTCTTCTCGAGTCTGGTTGGCTGCATACTCCTGGGCCCCGGGATCGCGCAGGATCGAGGTCAGGCTGGCCGAGAGTGAGAGGGCTCCCTGCTCGCCGTGGAGGATGCTCGAAAGCACGAACCGCGTGTTCTGGTTGGCCAATCGGATCTTCTGAGATTCGTCCAACTTGTCCGCCACCTCGGTGTGGAGTTCAATACAGAACTCCCGGGGCATGATGGTCTCCTCGGCAAGGTTGAAGGGTTCGGCCTTGAAATCCACGTAGCGCGGGTCCTGGGGATCCCAGAAGTGTTCCTCAGTGGCGGAGATGATCGAGTCAAAGGCGTCACTTCGATCCGCGTACCGGTCCACGTCCACGAGTGCTTCGAAATCGTCGCGATTCACCGTGTTGTAGACAGGATCGTAGTTGATCGTGCGGTCTGCCATGGGATATCTCCTGGGGCTAGCGGGGTTTGAGAGGCTCGGGGTGGGTGCCGTGCAATTGGATCTGGGTCAGGGTTTCGATTACGACCTCGCGGGGTGCGCGTGAAGTGTCTTCGGCCCACCAGGCCACAACACGCGCCCACATGCCGATCAGTGCCTGGGCAAAGACGTCGGGGTCGATTTCGGCGGGCATTCGTCGTTCGTCCACGAGTTGGCGGCGAACGATGCTGGCGCGATTGGCCATGAGTTGCAGAACGTCGGTCTGCACCACTGTGGCATCGGATTCCCTGCTGAAGAGAATGCGGATCAGGTCTCGGTTTTCGGCGGCGAAGCCGACCAGGGCGGTGGCTTGGAGCCGGACGGCCTTTCGGTAATCTCGGGTTGAATCGCTGACTGCGTCCAAACGCCCGGTCAAGCCGGCGAGGGCTTGATCGGTGATCTCGCGGAAGAGGGCGGCCTTGTCGTTGAAGTGGTTATAGAAAGTGCCGGCGGCCACGCCAGCATGGGCGGCGATATCGTGGGTCGTTATCCCATGGAGTCCCTGTTCGGCGAAGAGGGTCTTGCCGCTTTCGAGCAACCGGGCCCGGGTCGCAGCGCGCGCCCGCTCGCCGGCGGTCGAGCGGGAAGCAGTCGAGCCAGTGTTCATCGGCGTAGGGGGAGTGACAGGCATGTCAGTCAGTGACAATACCGTCAAGTGTGATTCGGGGCAAATCTCGGTCCGCGGAGGTTTCTCGGGATCCGGTAGGCTGCCATCGGCGTTGTCCCGGGACGCGGAGAATCGACCCGGACGCCAGGGAGGAACTCGGGATGGGTGCAATCCGGACTGCGGCGCGTGCGCTGATCGTGCGGGACGCGCGGTTGCTGCTCACGCACTGTCGCAGCGCCAAGGGCGAATGGTATACCGCTCCCGGGGGCGGTCAGGTCGAGGGTGAACGCCTACCCGAAACCCTGGCGCGGGAGTGCAGGGAAGAAATTGGCGCCGAAGTCCAGGTGGGCAGACTCCGGTATGTGCGGGACTACATCGTTCGGCATCACGATTTCTCGTATCTCGAGGAATCGGCCCACCAACTGGAGCTCTTCTTCGAGTGCCGTGTGCCGGCGAGCTACCGCGCCCAGAACGGCCCCAGTCCCGATGCACACCAGGTCGGGGTGATCTGGGCGGATGCCCAGGCGCTCGAATCTTTGAGGGTCTTCCCGACGCGTCTCCGCGACGTGGTGGCCCCGGATGCGGACTCCCGGCTCTCCGTCTACTGGGGCGATGGGACATAGGGGCGATAGGAATAGGGGCGATAGGAATAGGGGCGATAGGAATAGGGGCGAAGGGAATAGGGGCGATGAAAATTAGCGCGATGAAAGTTGGCTCCATGAAAACCAGCTCCATGAAAACCAGCGGAACGGCGGCTGGGGTCAGGCCGATTCCTCAGTCGGGCCCTTGGATGGCGGTCTCCATGCGGACGAGCACCTGCTCCAGAATCTCTCGTGAGGTGGCGAAGTTGAGACGCACGAAATTTTCGAAGCCCGCGCCAAAATTAATGCCGTCTGAGAGGGCCACCTTTCCGCGATCCAGAAAGCGTGTGGAGGGTGAGCCCGGCCAACCCAGGGCGCTGCAATCGAGCCAAGCCAGGTAGGTTCCCTCGGCGGGCGTGCATCGAATGTCGGGAAAGCGCGTCTCCAGTTCACCCATCAGGTAATTTCGGTTGGCCTCGAGGTAGGCAACGGCCTCGTCGAGCCAGGGCTGACCCTCCCGCCAGGCCGCAATGGTCGCGTAGAGGCCCTGGATTCCCAGGCCGCCTCTTTGGTGCCGGGAGGAGTGCCCATCGAAGCGCTTGCGTAGGGCGTCGCTCCCAAAGTGGCCGACCGCGCACCGGAGCCCGGCGATATTGAACGATTTGCTCGCGGAATTGAGTGTGAGGGTGCGGGCTTCGATCTCCGGGGCCAGAGAGGCGAAGGGAATGTGCTGACCTCCGTTGAAAACCAGGTCGGCATGGATTTCATCGGACACCACCGTCAGGTCCTTCTCGAGCACGAGTTCGGCCAGTCTCTCGAGTTCGGTTCGGGTCAGGACCCGGCCCGAAGGGTTGTGGGGGTTGCAGAGCAGAAAGAGTTTGGTGGTGGGGTCGATGCTCCCAGCGAGAGCATCGAAATCGATCTCCCACCCTCCCGGCTGTTGGACCAGTGGGTTCTCGACCAGTCGCCTACCGCTTTCCTTGACGCCCAAGAGGAAGGGCGGGTAGATCGGGGGTTGCACCACGACGCTTTCGCCCGGCGAAGTGAAAGCGCCGATGGCCAGATAGAGGCCTTGGACCACTTCGCTTAAAACCTCGATCTGCCGAGGATTGACGGACCAGCCGAAACGTTCCTCCATGCGGTCGGCGAACGCTTCGCGTATCCCCGTGTTGCCCGGAGCGATGGGGTAGCCCACATCCCAAGAATCCAGTGCCCGCTTCAGCGCCTGCTGGATCGGCGTCGCGATGGGGAAGTCCATTTCGGCCACCCAGGCGGGGAGGACATCCGCGGGATAGGCGTGCCATTTTTCGCTCTTACGGCTTCGCAGGATTTCGATGTCGAGTCCGTCGAATCGGGCTCCAGCCATGGTGATTTCCTCGAGTCGGTTAAAGGGGTGGGGCATCGGGAAGCACCCCGGCGCCGGCGGACCATAGCCGATCAGCAGGATCCTTCGTAGAGAAGGCGCGGGTTGGGGCAGGGTGCTACGCAATGGCGAAGCAAGTCGGCACCGGGTCCTGAGCCCTTTCGGCGCCGATTTTTTTGGACTCGATCGGCAAACCGGACCAAGCGAGGGGAGAGATGGCGGGAGCATCGTATGACGTCGTAGTGATCGGGGGCGGTCCCGGAGGCTATCCAGCGGCGATCCGCGCCCGGCAACTCGGGCTCAGCGTGGCGCTGGTGGAGCGCGAACACCTGGGCGGAATCTGTCTCAACTGGGGATGCATTCCTACCAAGGCCCTGCTGCGTTCCAGCGAGGTCGGACACCTCCTCTCCCGGTTGAGTGAATTCGGATACTCGGCCAGTGAGATTCATTTCGACATCGATGCTGTGGTCAAGCGTTCGCGAAAGATTTCCAAGCGCCTGGCCACGGGCATCAAGGCTCTGCTCAAGAAGAACAAGGTCGATGTGTTCGAGGGCTCGGCGCGTTTGGCGGCGGCGGGAAACGTCCTGGTTGAAAAGGACGGCCAGCTTTCGGCGGAACTCGAGGCGCGAAACGTGGTTCTTGCCACGGGTGCACGTGCTCGTTCTTTGCCGGGTCTTGAACCCGACGGGAAGATCGTCTGGACCTACAAGGAAGCCATGGTCCCCGAGTCGATGCCGGCTTCCTTGCTGGTGGTGGGGGCGGGGGCGATCGGGATGGAGTTCGCCAGTTTCTACCGGGATCTGGGAGCTGAAGTGACGGTCGTGGAGGCGCTGCCAAGGGTCCTGCCCGTAGAGGACGCGGAGATTTCGGCGCACGCCCACAAGCGGTTCGAGCGCCAAGGCATTCGCATTCATGTCGATTCGGTGGTCAAGCAACTCGATCGCCGGGAGGATGGAGCCAGCGTGCTGATCGAGTCGGCCGGAGGGGAGACGCTCAGTGTTGAGGCCGAACGCGTGATTCTGGCTGTGGGGATTGAAGGCAATTTCGAAGACCTCGGGCTGGAGGGCACTGCGGTGAAAATTGACCGCACCCACGTGGTCACCAACGAGTGGATGGAAACCGGCGAGCCCGGAATCTATGCGGTCGGTGATCTGGCCGGCCCGCCTTGGCTTGCCCACAAGGCGACCCACGAGGGCATTCTGGTCGCCGAGAGAATTGCGGGTGCGCCTGGTGCCCATCCCTTGAACAAGAGTCGAATTCCGGGGTGCACCTATTGCCGCCCCCAGGTGGCGAGCGTGGGGTTGACCGAAGAAGCCGCTCGCGCCGAGGGGTACGCCCTGAAAGTTGGACGTTTCCCGTTTGTGGGCAATGGCAAAGCCATCGCCCTCGGCGAATCCGACGGGCTCGTCAAGACGATTTTCGATGAAGCCACGGGTGAGCTGCTGGGGGCCCACATGATCGGCGCCGAGGTCACCGAGCTGATTCAGGGCTTTGTCCTTGCCATGAATCTGGAAACCACCGAAGCCGAATTGATGCAGACAGTTTTCGCTCACCCAACCCTCTCGGAAATGATGCACGAGTCTGTTCTCGAAGCCTGGGACCAGGCGATCCACATCTGAAAGTCGGCTGGAGAAGCCCAGGCTATGGAATATTCGACTTTGAGTCCCGGGACCGGGCGAACCCCGAAGCCGCCCTGGCTGAAGATACAGCTGCGTTCTTCGCCAATCGTCGAGGAAACCCGAAAATTGGTTCGGGCCAGTGGGCTGAATACTGTTTGTGAAGAGGCCGCCTGTCCGAACCTTGTGGACTGCTGGTCAAAACGCCACGCCACGGTGATGATCCTCGGCCGGGTCTGCACCCGGGCTTGCGCGTTCTGTAATGTGGCCACGGGTCGCCCGGATCCGGTGGATGCGGACGAGCCCGCTCGTCTGGCCGATGCCGTGGCCCAGTTGCGGCTCGCCCATGTGGTGGTGACATCGGTGGATCGAGATGATCTGGAGGACGGAGGGGCGGGCCATTTCGTCGCGTGCATGGAGGCGCTTCGCAGTCGTTCCCCGGAGACTTCCCTCGAGATTCTCACGCCGGATTTTCGCCACAAGCGGGGAGCGGTGGAAACGGTGATGTCCGGGGGCCCCGATGTTTTCAATCACAATCTAGAAACCGTACCGAGCCTTTACCGCCGAATTCGCCCGGGTGCCGACTATGCGCACTCGCTCTCCGTGCTGGCCCGGGCGAAAGCCCAATTGTCCACGGTTTTTACCAAGTCCGGGATCATGCTGGGCTTGGGGGAAACCGAACGCGAGGTGCTGGCACTCATGGACGATCTGCGCGGGGCGGACGTCGACTTCTTGACCTTGGGCCAATACCTGCGTCCGACCCCGAGTCACGCGCCTGTGGCACGCTATGTCGAACCCGAAGCGTTTACCGCATATGGAGAGGCTGCCCGGGAGAAGGGGTTCCTCCTGGTGGCGTCCTCTCCTCTCACACGTTCATCCCACCATGCCGGTGAGGATTTTGCTCGTCTGAGAGCCGCTCGCCGGACAAGGGTCTAACTCCCCGGGTCCGGCTCCTTCTTTTTCAGGGCGCTCCGCTCCATGTACCAGCCGATGGTCTCGCTGACTTCGTCCCGTTCGGCCCTCAGAAACTGCCCGACGGCGTCCGCCAGGCGCGGCTCGCGCAGGAAGTGGGCGCTTCGGGTGGGTTGAGGATCGAAGCCGCGTAACTGCTTGTAATTTCCGCCCGCACCGGGTTCGAAACGTCCAAGGCCGGCGTTGATGCAGTGCTCGATGGCCGCGTAATAGCAGACATTGAAGTGGAGGTATCGCAAGGATCGGGTGGCGCCCCAGTAGCGGCCGTAGAGAACGTCACCCTTGGCGACGTTGAACGTTCCGCCGATGAGTTGCTCGCCTTGCCGGGCGACGATAAAGACGAGACGTTCCCGAAAGTGGTCGCGGAGGAGTTCGAAGAGGGGGAAGTTCAGGTACTGGCGCCCGTAGAAGTGCTCCTGGACGGTGGTTTTGTAGAACTCGTACATGGGCGAGAAGAGATCGTCCGGGATGTCGCTGCCGACGTGAGTTTCGATTACGACACCCTGGTGCTCGAGTTCCCGTCGCTCCCGTCTAATCTGGTTGCGGCGCTTGCTACGGAATCGGGCCAGATAGTCTTCAAAGCAGCCATAGCCGTCGTTGAGCCAGTGGTACTGGAGGCCGAATCGGACCTGGAAGTCCAACTTCTCCAGCGCGTCGAGTTCTTCGTCCTGGCAGAAGTTGACGTGGACGCCGGAGATCTCGTTGGCGATGCAAGTGTCGCGCAGCGCTTCGCCCAGAAGGGCGATCCAGTGGCCTCGATCCTGTCCGGGGGCGGCGAGAAAACGCGCCCCGGTGACAGGCGTGAACGGCACTCCTACCAGAATTTTTGGGTAGTAGGGGATGCCCGCCCGCTGGGAGGCATCCGCCCAACCCCAGTCGAAGACGAACTCACCCTCGCTATGGAGTTTCAGGTAGAGGGGGCAAGCGGCAACCAATCGACCGTTTTCCCGGGCAACCAGCGGTCTGGATCCCCAGCCGGTCTTACCGCCCACGGCACCCGCTTTCTCGAGGGAAGCAAGCCAATCCCATTCGAGGAAGGGAGACTCGTCGCCCACCAGAGCGTTCCATTCATCGGCAGGGAGCGAGGCCACGCCTTCTGCCATTTCAAGATCGGCCATTGTCGTTCAGTCTAACCTCTTGGGGCGTGAACAGGGGCGGGCCGAATGTGCCGGTGGGGGCTAAGGTTGGGTCTGGGATTATTGGGAAAGCTGCTGGGTCTATTGGCAGAGCTTGAGCGGGACGATGAAGAGGCAGACGGTGACCATTGGTTCGGGTTCGGACGGGAATCCGCCCGATGATCCCAGGGGAGAGGGAGGGCTCGCGACCGAGATCCGAAAAAAGGTCGCCAGGCCCGACAAGTACAAGGTCCTCCTTTACAACGATGATTTTACACCCATGGAGTTCGTGGTGATGGTTCTCGAGAAGATTTTCGGAAAAGGTCCCTCTGCAGCGACCCAGATCATGTTGCAGATTCATCGTTCGGGGCTCGGGGTCGCAGGGGTCTATCTTCTCGAGGTGGCCGAGACCAAGGTGGCCGCGGTTCACAAAGCCGCCGAATCGCGCGGATTCCCCCTCCGGGCAGGGGTGGAGAAAGAATGAGCGCAATCGGTCGAGTGCTTCAGTTGACCCTGCAGGCGGCCCACAACGAAGCCGTCGCCCGCCGGCATGCCTACCTCACGGTGGAGCATCTCCTTTATGCGCTGCTCTTCTCCGACGAAGGCCTGGACATCCTGGGGAAGTCGGGCGCGGATGTCGACGCACTTCAACGCGATCTGGAACGCTTTTTTGACGAGGATCTGGAGAGGGTGCCCGGGAACGAGCCCGTGGATACGCTCCAGACCCTTGCCTTCCATCGGGTGATTCAGCACGCCCTGGATCACGCAGAAAGCGCCGAGAAGGACGAGGTGGAAATTTCCGATCTGGCGGTTTCGCTCTTTCAAGAGCCCGACTCCCACGCGCTTACCCTGTTGCGGGGGCAGGACGTCTCGCGCATGGACGTCATGCGTTACATCGCTCACGGCGAAGTGAAGCGCGGTGCCGGCGGCGGCCCCCTGGGCGCCAATGGCGAGGGGGTGGGTGCCGAGGGCGAGGGCGGGGAGGGCCTGCCCGCCGATCCCCTCGCGGCCTTTGCGACGAACCTGACCGATCGAGCAGCCCGGGCTGAACTTGACCCCATGATTGGGCGAGGCGCGGAACTCGACAGGGCGGTTCATATCCTGGCCCGGCGGCGCAAGAACAATCCCATCTTCGTGGGCGAGACCGGAGTGGGAAAGACCGCCATTGCCGAAGGCCTTGCCATGCGGATTCATGAGGGACGCGTGCCCGAGGACCTGATCGGCGCCGAAATATTCTCCCTGGATATTGGTTCGTTGTTGGCGGGGACGCGTTATCGCGGGGATTTCGAAGAGCGCTTCAAGGCTTTGCTCGCCGCCCTGGGAGCCAAAGAAAAGTCCATCCTCTTTATCGATGAAATTCATACGGTGCTCGGTGCCGGGTCGGCGCAGGGCACCACCATGGACGCTTCGAACATGCTCAAGCCGGGGCTGGCCGATGGGTCGTTGCGCTGCATGGGTTCCACGACCTATCAGGAGTACCGGCATTTTGAGCGCGACCGGGCTCTCGCCCGGCGATTCCAGAAGGTCGATATCGAGGAACCCTCGGCGGGGGAGTGTGTCCGCATCCTCCAAGGCCTCGCTCCCCGTTATGAGGATCATCACGGGGTTCGCTACACGTCGGCCGCACTCAAAGCCTGTGTGGATCTGTCCGTTCGACACATCAACGAGCGCTTTCTGCCGGACAAGGCCATCGACGTGATGGACGAAACGGGAGCCACGGTCCGGCTGCGGCCCACGGCGCGCAAGCGCAAGACCGTTGGATTGCGAGATGTGGAAATGGTCGTTTCCCGCATGGCGCGGGTTCCGCTCGAGAGGACGGCCAGCAAGGAGAGTCGTCAGTTGGCCGAACTCGAAGGAGACCTGCTGAAGGCCGTCTTCGGTCAGCCAGCGGCGGTTCGCTCGGTGGCCCAGGCGGTGAAGCGATCGCGCGCGGGACTCGGCGGCATGGATCGGCCAGTGGGTTCGTTTTTGTTCGCCGGACCCACCGGCGTGGGCAAGACGGAACTGAGCAAGCAACTGGCGAATTGCCTGGGCGTCCCATTCCTGCGCTTCGATATGAGTGAGTACATGGAGAAGCACGCGGTGTCCCGTTTGATCGGCGCTCCGCCGGGTTACGTGGGGTACGACCAGGGGGGAGTGCTTATCGAGCAAGTCCGCAAGCACCCCTACGCGGTCTTGCTGCTCGATGAGATCGAGAAGGCCCACTCCGACATTTTCGACATCCTTCTTCAGGTGATGGATCACGCGACGCTCACCGATAATCAGGGCAGGGAGGCTGATTTCCGGCACGTGACCCTGATCATGACCTCGAACGCCGGCGCTCGGGAGATGGCATCCCAGGCCATTGGCTTCCGGGGCGATCGGGCGGGCGACGGAACCAAGGCGGTGGAGAAACTCTTTAGTCCTGAGTTCAGGAATCGTTTGGATGAAGTCGTTCAGTTCGATCCCCTTGCTCCTGAGGTCATGGGCCTGATCGTCGACAAGTTCATCGCCGAGTTGGATGCCCAGTTGCTCGAACGCAAAATCAAGGTAGAACTGAGCTCTGCGGCCAAGGTTCGCTTGGCAGAAAAAGGCTACGACAAGGATTTTGGAGCACGGCCACTCGCGCGACTGATCCAGCGGGAAATCAAGGATCCTCTTTCGGACGAGGTGCTTTTTGGCCGCTTGGTCAAAGGGGGCAAGGTGCGGGTGGACGCGTCCGAGGACGGCTTCGCATTCGATTTTTCCGAGCCGGTCAAAGTTTCCAGCTGAAGAGGCCTGCTTCGGAGCGCCGCTCGGAGCCTCAGTCCCGGAGTTCCGGGGGGAGCTTGAAGTGCATGCCCTCGTCGATCACCGGCAGGGATTCGATGGTGCTGTCGTCGCCAGCAAGCGCGCAGAGGTGCTCCACGACCTGGGCCACCAGGAATTCCGGAGTGGATGCACCGGCGCTGACGCCCACGCAGTCGAGTCCCTCTATCCAGGCCGCGTCGATATCGGCAGCCTCGGTGATGAGATAGCTGGGCACCCCGAGTTTCGTGGCGACTTCAACGAGACGGTTGCTGTTGGAGGATGCCGGGGCGCCGACAATCAGGACCAATTCCGCCTGGGCGGCGAGTTCCTTGACCGCGTTCTGTCGGTTCTGGGTGGCGTAACAGATGTCGTCTCGTCGGGGCAGTTCTATGGAGGGGAAGCGGGCCTTCAGGGCGTTCATGACCTCGCGAGTATCGTCCACTGAAAGGGTGGTTTGGGTGACGCAGCCCAGTCGCGAGGCGTCCCGTACCTCGAGCCCCGCGACGTCTCCTGGCTTTTCCACCAAATACATGGCGCCGGGTGCCTGGCCCATGGTGCCCTCGACCTCGACGTGGCCCGCATGCCCGATCATCACAATGTCAAGGCCCTCGCGCCGCATGCGGTGGACTTCCCGGTGGACTTTCGTGACCAGAGGGCAGGTGGCGTCGATCGGGCGCAGACCACGTTTTTCCGTGACCCGTCGAACGGCCGGCGAGACGCCGTGGGCACTGTAAATCAACTGGGCACCCGTTGGAGCCTGATCCGGTTCCTCGACGAACACGGCTCCCTTGGCGTGAAGGTCATCGACCACCCGGCGATTGTGGACAATTTCGTGGCGCACGTAGACGGGTTCATCGGTGCGGGCCAGGGCGCGTTGGACGATTTCGATGGCCCGGTCCACGCCCGCGCAAAACCCTCTTGGATTGGCGAGAACAACCTTCATGGCGAGCAGACTAGCGGTCCTTGGGGAAGAGGGCAGTCGACGAAGTGTTTCCCGCGGGCGGAAAGAGGTGGTGGGGGTACACTCAGCTTCGCAAAGAAACGGTATCCACCGGTGAAGTGGCCGTAGTCGGGCGTAGTCGGCGATGATGAGATCGGGGTGGAGCACGCTGAAGCTTCGAAGCAGAGGGCAGAAGAAGGGGAAAGATGGCCGAATTGACCGCCGAGGATCGTTTTTTGCGCAGTTGTCGCGGGCAAGAGGTGGATCGACCTCCGGTCTGGCTGATGCGACAGGCCGGTCGTTACCTGCCCGAGTATCGCGCTGTCCGCAAAGGCGTGAGCTTCCTCGAGATGTGCCGGGATATCGAGCGCGCGGTGACGGTTTCGCTCCAGCCCATTGACCTGGTAGGGAGCGAGGCGGTGATCCTCTTCCAGGATATCTTCACTCCGATTCCGGCAATGGGGGTCGACTTCGATTTCGCACCGGGTCCGGTGATGGCCGACCCCCTGCGCAGCGCCGAGCAAGTGGCCGCCCTTCGCGTGCCCGATCCCCGGGAATCGGTGCCCTTTGTGTTCGAAATCATCCGAACCCTGCGCAAGGCTCTTGAGAGTCGGAGCATTCCCTTGCTGGGCTTCGCCGGTGCGCCGTTCACGCTGGCCGCCTACATGGTAGAGGGAAGCGGATCCAAGGATTTCGCGAGCCTGAAGACGATGCTTCACCGCGAACCCGAGCTGCTACGGGAATTGCTGGCGACCCTGACCGAGATGACCGTCGGCTATATCGATGCCCAGATCGAGGCGGGTGCTCAGGCGGTGCAGCTCTTCGATACATGGGCGGGGCTGCTCTCGCCCGCGGAGTATCGCGAGTGGATTGCGCCGACCCACAAGGAAATTATTCGACGCATTCGAAACGACGACACGCCGTTCATTCTCTACGTGAATAACGGCGCGCACTTGGTAGATCAAATGGCCGACTCTGGGGCCGATGTGATCTCTTTGGATTGGCGGGCCCCCCTGGCCGACGCGGCGGAGCGCTTCGGCGACCGGGTGTCGCTCCAGGGGAATCTCGACCCCTGCGCCTTGGCGGCGGACCCCGATTCGATTCGCAAGCGGGTGCAGGAGATGGCTCGGGATGCGGGCCCCGCCCGGGGCTTTATCGCCAACCTTGGCCATGGCTGCCTTCCGAGCACGCCGGTGGAGGGCGTCCGCGCCTTCACTTCGGCGGTGCGCTCACTGGGATAGGCGATCAGGGATAGGCGATCAGGGGTAGGCGATTAGGGGAATGGGCGGCGCGTTCAATTTCCCAGATGAGACGCGACCCACGCCGAGACGGCCTCCACAAAGCCTGGAGAGTCGTTGACACAGGGCGCCAGGGCGAAGTGCTCTCCTCCGAGTTCTTCCCACTGTTGGCGGAGCCTTATCCCCACCTCTTCGAGGGTCTCGAGGTTGTCGGCGGTAAACGCGGGACAAACCACCAGCAGGGATCGCTTCCCCCCCGCGTAGAGTTCGGGGAGCACGAAGTCGGTATACGGCTTGATCCAGGGGTCTCGTGTCAGCCTTGATTGGAAGGAACTGCTGTAACCGCCCTCCTGGAGATGCAGCGCGCGGCTCAACTCGCGAGTCGTGGCGAAGCACTGAGCGCGGTAGCAACGCCGTCCTGGAGCGCCGGGCTCATCGCAGCAATTTTCGTCGGATAGGCAACCCGGAATCGGCCGTAGTTGGGATTCGGGTAACCCGTGGTAGCTGAAGAGCACATGCTCCCAATTCCGGTCGGCCAGCAGGGGACGCATGGTGTCCGCTTGCGCCTCGATGAATCCCGGATCTGCATAAAAATCGCCGTGGGTGATGAGTTTGAAAGGACTTCCCAAGCGAATGGCTTCCTCTTGCACCCGAGCCACCGCCGAACCCGTAGCAGCCTCGGCATACTGGGGGAACTGCGGAAATACCAGCACACGCCGAACGCCTGCGGCCTGCAGTCGCTTCAGGGCGGATGCGATATCGGGCTGCTGGTAGCGCATGGCAAGCTCCACGCGAAAGCCCTCGCCCAGGTGAGTGCCAAGGGCCTCGGCCAGGGCGCGCGAGTGGATCAACAGGGGCGAACCCGCCTCGCGCCAGATTTTCGAGTACGCCTGGGCGGTCTTGCCCGGCCGGAAGGGCAGGATGATCAGGTTCAAGAGCAGCCAGCGGCTCAGGGGGGCCATGGTCAAGACCCTTGGGTCGCTCAGGAATTCGCGAAGGTAGCGCCGAACGTCGGACACCGAAGGGGAGTCCGGCGTCCCCAGATTAACGAGGAGGATGCCAACGGGCGACACGGGACTGGGAGGGGTCTGCATGAGGACCTGGGTGTCGTCTACGGAGGACGGGGCGAGACACATCAACCGCGATGGAGTCCGCCAAGTTTGAAGGAGAGGCCAAGGTAGAGCGCCGGGTAGGCAAGGCTCAACTCGGCCACATGATATTGGCTGGCCGTAGCCGGATTGAGGGCGGTCCATCCCAGGACAATCGCCCACAGGAGTCCCGAGTAGCTCGTGAAGTAGCGCAGGGCATGATTAGAGAGCCGGCTGGGGTAGACGTACTTGTAGGGGATGAATACCGCGATTCCCAGGCCGACGATCCAGAGCGTGCCGGCCAGGGGGGAGAATTCGAAGAGCCAGAGGTAGAAGGCAAGCACGTTCCAATAGGAAGGGAAGCCAAGAAAGAAGTTGTCATCGGTTTTGGCCTCCTTCTGGGAAAAGCCGAATGCACTCGCGAGGACGGGGATGGCGAGCCAGGCCGGGCCCAGGACGTTCCCCGCCTGCCATATGAATACGCAGGGCACGATAACGAAATTGAGGTAGTCGACGATGTCGTCGAGGCGACGGCCATCGACCCAGGGCGCGAACTCCTCCACCGCCAGGCGACGGGCGAAGAAGCCGTCGATCGAATCGATCGCCAGGGCAACAAGCATGTAGATCATGGCTGCGGGCAGGTCGTCGCGCAGAATTTCAATGAGGGCGAAGAGTCCGAGAACTGCTCCGCTCGCGGTGAACAGATGAACCGCCAAGGCGGCGATTCTATGGCCGGTTAGGCTCATCTCTCGGAGCGAATCGTCCGCTGAATGGTTCTGTTCCATGAGCATTTGGATTCTTGTTCGGGAGTAAGGGCATGGGTTCAGTTGATTCGGAGAGCATAACAAAGCCGCTATTGTCTGGGTGGCGGGAGCCCGTTCCGGATTCCGAGTTCGGGATGCAGGGGTGTCTAGAGATGAGGGGAAGGGAGAGGCAGTTGGGAGCGGACGAGGCGGCGACCCAATGGGCTGAGCGGGAACTCGCGTTGCCCCAGGCCGCAGGTTGGACCACCCGGCTGGAGAGCGCTTTGAATTGGTCCAGGAGTCACTCGCTGACGCCGATCTTTCTGACCGGAGGTTGCTGTGGGGCAGCGGGGATGGAGACGGGTATCGGCCCACGGCCCGATCTCGACGAACTGGGGAGCGGAATTCCCCACTACGCGCCCCGCCATGCGGATCTCCTAATCGTGAGCGGCCCGGTGACAGCGAAAAGAGCCTCCGCGATTCGCCGTCTCCACAGGCAAATGGCGGATCCCAAATGGGTAGTTGCCTTCGGGAATTGTGCCTGTTCGGGGGGGGGCAGTGATAATTATGCGGTGAGCCCAGGACTCGGAACGCTCCTGCCTGTGGATATATTTATCCCGGGTTGCCCGCCCCGTGCCGAGGCGTTACTCGATGGTCTGAGGAAATTGAGAGCGCAGATCCGTGGGTCGATCAACAAGTCGCCGTGAGGCGTCCGGCGGGGTTCGATTCTTCGGGAAGAGGTCCGCGGGCGTAGAAACCGGCGTAACATCCGCACCCGGGCGCTCCTCCAAAAGCTGAGGGGGAACCCGGGGTGCGGACTGCGCGGTGATTGGGCGATGGAGGCCCGGTGAGATGAGGGCTAGGGCGTTCAGGGGAGCAAGGAAATGAGAACAGGGGTCGAACTTCCCGCGCTTGGGGAAAGCGTGGTCGAGGGGACGGTTTCCAGATGGCTGGTTGCGGCGGGGGACCGCGTCGAAGTCGACCAACCCCTGGTCGAGGTGACCACCGACAAGGTGGATGCGGAGATTCCGTCGCCGGTGGCAGGGATCGTGGTGGAGATTCTCGCCGCTGAGGGCGATGTGGTGCCGGTGGGGGCCCGCTTGGCCGAGATTGATCCGGAAGCGAGCGGGGCGCAGACCGGGGTATCTCCGGCGTCCCCCTCCGCTCCTCTAGCCCCTTCGGCCCCGGTTGCAGGGGCTCCCGGAATTCGCCCGGAGTCCAAAACGGCGCCGGCGCCCGCGCCGAGCGCCGCTCGGGCCACGCCCGTGGCTCGCCGTTTGGCGGACGAAAGTCAGGTTTCCCTCGATGGGATCACAGGCAGCGGCAGCGCCGGGCGGATTACCAAGCAGGATGTTTTGCGCCATACCCAGACCCAGACCCAGACCCATACCCATCCCGGCCCGAAGGCCGACGAGGGCTGGGCGGCAAGCGGGCAACCGGCCGCTCCGCCGGTGGGTTCTGGTCCGGTCGCCCCAACTTCGGGACAGTCCTCCAAATCGCGGCCTTCCGGCAGCCGGGCTTCAAGGCCGGCGTATACGCCGGTCGAGGGCGATCGAGTGATTCCCATGTCGCCCATGCGCCGCATTATCGCCGAGCACATGGTCTATTCGAAGCACATCAGTCCCCATGTGGGAACCGTGACCGAAGTCGACATGTCCGGGGTGGTGGCTCTGCGTGCGGCACGGCGGGTGGCCTTTGAGGCGGCGAACGGCTTTGGTCTTACGTTCTTGCCCTTCATCGTTTACGCGGTGGTGCGCGCGTTGAAGGAATTTCCGGCCTTGAACGCCTCGGTGATCGAGGGAGCCATCGTCGAAAAGAAAAATATCAACGTGGGGCTGGCAGTAGAGACCGAGAAAGGTCTCGTGGTGCCCGTGGTGCGAAACGCGGATCGACTCTCCCTGTCCGGGTTGGCCGCGGCCATCGACGAAGTGGCCCAGAGGGCACGGACGAAAAAGCTGTCCGCCGATGATTTGCAAGGGGGGACATTCACGGTCTCGAATCCCGGCAGAAAGGGAAATCTCTACGGTTTCGCGATCATCAATCAGCCCCAGGTGGGCATTGTCCGCATGGGAGAGATGGTGAAAAAGCCCGTGGTTCGGACACTGGCAGGGGAGGACGCCATCGTGATTCGCCCGATGATGCACATTGCGCTCTCCTACGATCACCGCGCGGTGGACGGCGCTCCCGCGAACGGTTTCTTGTACAGGATTCGTGAAGGGCTCGAGCAAGCCGAGTACGACCTTTGATTCGAGCCCTCCGGTGAACCCTGTGGAGTCGCGCCTGAGCGTCGAATGGCTGGGCCGAGTCGCTTATTCGGAGGGGCTTGAAGTTCAGGCCAAGGCCGTCGAAGGTCGCCAGAATAGTGTCTCGGGCGACAGGCTCCTCCTCTTGGAGCATCCGCCGGTGATCACCCTGGGCAGGAACACTCGGGAAGCGAATCTCCTGGTCTCCCGCGAGATCCTGGCGGCTCGGGGGATCGGTCTCCACGAGGTTTCGCGCGGGGGAGACGTGACCTATCACGCTCCTGGGCAGTTGGTGGGCTACTTGATCGTTGACCTCGCGGCGAGAGGAGAACTCGACGTTCATCACTTTCTTCGCAGGATGGAGTCGGCATTGATCGAAGCCCTGGAGCGACTCGGGCTGCGAGGTCGATCGGTGGTCGGCCGAACGGGAGTATTCATGGCTGAAGAACGGGAGGGGGAGGGGCTTGCCCAACGCAAGATCGCTTCTATCGGAATTGGTCTCCAGCGCTGGGTCACGTATCACGGCTTTGCGCTGAACGTGACCCTGGATCTCTCGGGCTTTGACGGGATTGTTCCTTGCGGTCTCAAGGACGTGGAAATGACTTCGGTTGGCCGGGAGCTGGGGTGTGGGCCACTGGGTCTCGATGAAAGGGTTCGCCAAGAAATTGCCCGAACCTTCGGCCGGGCATTCGCATGACGGGCGGCGCCGTTCTACATTGCTCCCAATGCCCGGTGGCGTAATCGAAGTTCGGCGAAGTGAGCGGCTCAGCCTGCTTGAGCGACTCTGGTTGCCGGGGTTCTTGGTCGGCTTGTGGATAGCTGGCCGACGCTTCTCTCGCGGACGCCGGGATGCTGCCCGAGACCCGCGTCTCCTTCAGCCCTACCAACGTCCGGCGTTCATGCGTGGAATGCCGATTCTCGTGGCGGACGGCGGCCGTCCGCGTTGTGTGGGTTGTGGGCTTTGCGAGGAAATTTGTCCTGCTCGGTGCATTCGCGTCGAGGCGGGTGCCGAGCAGGGCACCCTTGAAGCAGACGAGGATCCGGTGCCCATGTCTCCGGCGACTGGGATCGACCGCTTTGAGATTGACATGGGTCGTTGTTTTCAGTGTGGCCTCTGCGAGGAGGTCTGCCCCGCCGATGCCCTGGTGATGAGTCCCCTGGTGGAAATCGCGGCTTCGGATCCAGGGAGCCTGATTTTCGATATGGACGCGCTCTCTGTGCCGGCCGCCTTGCTGAAGGGCCGGCTCAGGGATGACGACCGTTGAGTGATGCCCCCGGTAACTCCCCCGTGTTGAGCCGGCTCAAGGTGCTGGCACCCGATGCCTTCGAAAGTTTCGTCGAGGAGGTCAAGAGCGAGCATCGAGTGGTTGTCGAAAAGGACAATCTGAAACGGCTGATGGGGCGGCTGCTGAACGACGAAGTCTTGGGGACGGCGGTCCTGTGGGACCTGACGGCTCTCGTGCCCAGTCCCCAAAGTCCGCGCCTTGAAATTCGCTATTCGCTTGTGTGGCCCGAATGGCACTACCGCCTGCTCGTCTGCGTCGATTTGCCAGATCGGGCACCCCGTGTCGATTCCATGACGGGCATCTGGCCTAGCGCGGACTGGCTTGAGCGGGAGGTGTGGGATCTTTACGGGGTCTCCTTCGAGGGGCATCCTGATCTTCGTCGGATTCTTCTGCCTGAGGATTTTTCGGGTCATCCGCATCGAGGTGAAGCACCGGGTCTTCCCGACGAGCCGGGGCTCTGATGGCGGACGCAGCCCAACGGACGCCCCGTTCGCGTCGGGAGCAGAATCGCTCAGAGGCCTTGGCGGGGACAGCCCACCTGGATCTGAATCGCGAGCCCTATTCGCTCGAACTCGGCCCCCATCACCCGGCGATCCGAGGCGCTCTGGGTCTGAGGGTGGAACTCGACGGGGAGAGGATTCTTGCCCTGGAGGTCAGCCTCGGGTACGGGCATCAGGGCTTCGAGGCTCAGGTGCAGGACCGTCGTTGGCACCAAGCGATTCCCTATGTGGAGCGGTTGCAGTCGCACTCATCGATGATGGTGTCCACCGCCTACTGCTTGGCGGTGGAAAAAATGCTCAGCTGGGAAGCACCGCTGCGCTCGGACTGGCTGCGTGTATTGGGGGGGGAACTGGGCCGGGCGGCCGACCACCTTGGACGGATTGCCACGGTTGCCCGGGTTCTCGGCGCCGATGCGCAGGGGGCATGGGCTTTGGATGCTCGCGCGAGACTCTGGAGCCTCCTTGAACGACTCTCCGGTGCGCCCACGATGCACCACTATGTACGCCTGGGCGGGGTCTCATCCGGGCTTCCCCCAGAATTCGGAGCTCTCTCCCGCCTTGAGCTTGAGCGTGTGCTGCATGACCTAGAGGAACTGGATACATCCCTGGGCCAGAACCGAGTCTTTATCGACCGACTTGGGGGACGAGGCAAGCTGTCGGCCGAGGAGTGTCTCGCCTTCGCAGTGACCGGTCCGATACTCCGAGCGGCTGGGGTCGCTTCGGACTTGCGGCGAAGCGAGCCCTACCTCGTCTATGACGAGTTAGTCTTCGATTTGCCCGTGGGGCTGGTGGGCGACAATCTCGACCGCTACCGCGTTTGCGTGGAGGAGATTCGCCAGAGTCTCTCTATGGTGGCCCAGTGCGTGACTCGTTTGGAGGCTTTGGGTCCCGGCGAATTCAGGCTTCGCGACCCTTGGCTCGACCGCAACGACGCCCACCAAGGGACTGGGGCGCTCGCCGATCGGGTCGAGTTGGCTTCGGCCTATGCGCGAGGGCCAAGCGTGCCTCCGGGCGAGGGGAGTACGCGGGTGGAGTCGGCCAACGGAGAGTTCGGGTTCTCGCTGATCTCCGACGGGGGCAGTACGCCCAGGCGGGTGCGCTGCCGGGCGCCGAGCTTCTTTCACGCTCAGGCTCTGCCGGCGATGCTCGTCGGGCAGACGCTCGAGGATGTTGCACCGACCCTGGCCCTGGTGAATATCGAGGGCGCGGAGTGCGATCGTTGAGCAAAGAAAGCGTGTCTCTGGAAGAGAAGGTCGGTGCCGGAAGTCCGCCCGGGCCGCCCCCTCTCGAGCCCTTCGGGCTGGTACTCCATCACGACGCCCGCTGGAGTCACGAGGGGCAGCCGATTCTGAATCGAAAGCTGCGGGAGAAATTTGACCGCTCGGTGGTTTATTTGCCCGGGGAAGCCAAGTACGTGGTCCGGATCGGCCATTTTCGTGGCGAGATTGAACTGGAGGAGGCGGGCTTCTTTGTGCGGGATCTCGAAATGGAGACGGGCGAGGTGCTCCTTTCGGATGGGAGCCGGGAGATCCTTTTGGTCGAATCCCTACGTTTGTCTCCCCGGGATGGGGCGCTGCTTTGCCAGGTCAAGGCGAATCTAGTCGCGGGCGGCTTGACTGCGCGATTCTCTCATAGCGCCCAGGCAGAATTCCTGGGTGGGGTGGAGCCCGAGGCAGGAGGCTTCTTCCTGGTTTTAGGGGCTCGGAGGGTGCGGCTACCCGGGACAATGGGGCCGGCTCCGCCCTGGGACGATTGACGCCGGCCGGCCGGCTTGGTAACTCCTTGATCCCTCTTTTATTCAGGCCTTTTCCACGGCGTAGCCGGAAGGGGGAGGCCAGAAGGCGGCGTAGCCAAGTGGTAAGGCGCGGGCCTGCAAAGCCCTGATCACCGGTTCGAATCCGGTCGCCGCCTCCAAAACCCGCTCCCGGCCCCTCGGCAGAGCGAAGTGTGAAGGCTTTTCTAAGATTTTCGGTATTTCGAAATTGATATTGCTTTTCAAATTTAATACGCCAGAATGGGCCCAATCGGTTGGGGCGTGAATCGGGTCGAGGGAACGAGGAGCCGAAGCAATGCTGGTTTGCCAGTGCAGTGGAGTGTCGGATCGAACCATTCGTCGGGTGGTACGCGGAGGCGCGTCCACGGTGGGCCAGGTGGCTCGAGGATGCGGAGCCGGGGCCTATTGCGGCGGTTGCACTTCGGCTATTCGCGAACTGATCCAGTCCGATGTTGCCGAGAATCGGCCGGAAACGAGCAGTTCGGTCTCGGGCCCAGTGAACCCCTCCGCGTGAGACCCAGGCCGACCCGGCCGGCGGCTTAGCCCTAGCAGTGCGAGTCCTGGTCGCCCTCTGGTCAGGGCGTGGTCGTGGGATGGTCGTGGCGTGGAGCGTGTCTCAGATCGGGTTCCCTCGGGCCTCTGCGGACCCGGTTTCAATCCCTCTCTGTGGGTGCGAGATTGGCCGTGAGTTCGTCGATTCTCGCAGGGCAGGATCCAAGTCGTCGCCCCCTCTCGTCGAATATCGGCGACGATCGCCAGCCCCGGCGCTGTGCGAAAAATTGTAGCGACGTCAAAAGGACACCCAGTCCGTAGCGGACCGAGCGCTTGAAGTTGATCGACGACGCATCTTCGAAGTAGGCCGCGGGGCATGAGATTTCACCGATCTCGAACTCGTGGAAGAGTGCTTGGGCAAGCATCTGGTTGTCAAAAACGAAGTCATCGGAGTTTTCGAGTAAGGCCAGTTTTTCAAGGACGGGCCGCGTGAAGGCGCGATAGCCGCTGTGGTACTCCGAAAGCTTGGCGCCGCAAAGCAGGTTCTGGATGGCGGTGAGCGTGCGATTGGCGAGGTACTTATAAAGGGGCATGCCGCCCTTGCGCGCGGCGCCGCCCAGGATGCGAGAGCCCAGCACGACGTCGAAGGGGCCGTCGGTGAGCATGCTGATCATCGCGGGCAGCAACTTGGGAGTGTACTGATAGTCGGGATGAAGCATAACGACAACGTCGGCTCCTAGCTCCAGGGCCGCGGTGTAGCAGGTCTTCTGGTTGGCCCCGTAGCCGCGATTTTTTCGGTGCACGAGGGTCTTGAGGCCCAGCCTTCGGGCCTCTTGGACGGTTTCGTCGGAACTGGCATCATCGGTGACGACAACCTCATCGACGAGATCCAGGGGGATTTCGCGATAGGTCCGTTCGAGGGTACGAGCCGCGTTGTACGCGGGCATGACAACGACGATTCGTTTTCCGTGGAACAAGGCGACTCCCGGCGGCTAGAATAGATCCCTCGGCGCCGAGAGGCGATATTCGGCGCTAGGCTGATGTCGCTGGTCAGTATAGACTTGCGATGATGGGCAGCGCCCGGGTGGCGGAATGGGTAGACGCGGACGACTTAAAATCGTCTGGCCTTAGTGCCGTGCAGGTTCGAGTCCTGCCCCGGGCACCATCCGGATTAGGCCTGGCCCAAGCACAGAACCAACTGCAGGCCTCCTGCCAGCGATGATAGGCGCTTCGGAGTTCGGAGATAGGCGCTTCGGAGATAGGCGCTTCGGAGATAGGCGCTTCGAAGATAGGCGCTTCGAAGATAGGCGCTGCAGAGCCTCAGGGTTCCTTCCCATCGAGGATTCTCTCCCGGACCCCTTCCGTTTCCAGGAGGTCCTCCAGGGCGTTTCGATCCAGTAATGTGGTTCGGTAGTAGTGAAGAGCGGATTCCTCAATCTCCAAGCGAAAAATTTCCCGAGGCGTCGAAAAAACCCGACGGACCCGGAGAGACTGCTCGGGGCCGCCATCGAGGATCTGGCAGCGTAGGGAGTCTACGATGCGCTGACAGCGACCGAGCCCAGTCCCGAAGGGATCGAGTAGGGAGGGCGTCGGCGCGGGGTTTCGATAGCTGAGTTTGTATGTGCCGTGGCGTTTCATTGATATGCCAGCATACCGACTCGCTGGGTTCCGAATCAACCGGGCGAGGGTCTGGCCGCTCCGGAAAGTCCGCTTTCGACGGGCGAAAAACTGCCGAACCGCTCTCCCGGCAGTTCGCGCTACAGTCGCGCCCCTCGCCGAAAGGCTCTACCTCCGAGTCGAAGGATTCCCATGGCCCATCGAAGTGAGCGGCAGCGAAAATCCGCGACCGGGGGCATAGAACGTCTTCACGGCCGGCATGTCATCGAGGAGGCCCTTCGCGCGGGCCGCCGGCGCTTCCACCGGCTTCTGGTTAAAAAGGGAGGGGTGGGGCCCGATCTGGAGAGGCTGATCGGCCTGGCCCGGGATGTGGGATTGCCGGTGGTGGAGACCGATTCGGCTCGGTTGGTTGAAATCGGGCAGTTGGGGGACACGGGGCTCCAGGGAGCCATTCTTGAGGCGGGTCCGCTCCCCGAACTGGGCGGCGTGGCAGAGTTGTGCGAAGCCGTTGGGGGGAAGCGGGGGACGCGACGTTTCGTGATCCTGGACGGCGTTGAGGACCCGCAGAACGTGGGGGGGATCGCCCGGGTTTTGGATGCGGCCGGTGCAGGTGGCCTGATTATGACGCACCGCCGCTCTCCTCCCCTCAGCCCCGCCTTGACCCGAGCCAGTGCGGGTGCCATAGAGTGGCTTCCCGTGGCTCGGGTGACCAATCTGGTTCGAGCTCTTGAACAGCTGAAAAGCGAGGGATTCTGGATAGTTGCAGCTGACCCGGAAGCGGGCATGGACCTGTTCACCTTGCCCGATCGGTTATTGGAGGGCGACCTCGGGGTGGTTCTGGGCGCCGAGGGGAAGGGCTTGCGTCGAGGAGTCCAGACCGCGGTCGATCATCCGATTCGGATCCCCATGCAGGGGAATGTAGCCTCGCTCAACGTGGCGACGGCGGGAGCCGTTCTTCTATATGAGATTCTGCGGCGAACATCGGCGCGAGCCGGGGAGGTGGGACCTGGCTGATCGGGCCTCGTTGGGNNNCCGATTTCTGTGTATATTCGGGCCGATAAGAGCATTTGGCCGACCCATGGAGGTTGCCGGACGGGGCCGCTCCGTTATAGTTCCCCCTTGGGTCGTGGCTGGCGTAGCTCAACTGGTAGAGCACCGGATTTGTAATCCGAAGGTTAAGGGTTCGAGTCCCCTCGCCAGCTCCGCCAAGGGTGGAGTCACGCGGGACGCGGGTAAGTGGTTTTGAGAGGGCTTTTTTAGAGATTTTTGAGAGGTCTAGGGCGGCAGCCCGATTCTTGTCAGTCGTTCCACGAAAAATAGTCAGTCGCTCCAACGAAATAGCTCCAACGAAATAGCTCCAACGAAATAAAAGGCGAATAAGCGAAGCACTCCCTTTGGGTTCGGGTAAACCATCAGCCGATCATGAACTTTCGATCTTTCGATGATGGACCTTGAGCGTAGTGGTCTGTCTCGCTCTGATTACGGCGCACGGCGCGCGATCTGGGTTCTGAATTCTGAGCAGGTTTTCCGAGCAGGGACATCCGAGTGGGGTGAGACGGCGAGTGTTTCGAGTCGAGGGTTAGGTCGGTCGGAGCGAAACCCAAGAAACGAAATGAAAATAAATCGAAGAGGACCCATGTAGAGTCGGTAGAGCGGCGGCATCACCGGCAAATATGGCATCCATCGCTGAGGATTTTAGGGGGTTCGGTGCGAAGGTTGGCCGGCCAGTTAGGCGCTCCAACCACTGAATGCGACGCCTACACGCCCCTCGAGGCAGTAAAAGGGAGAGGTACCGAAGCGGCCAACCGGGGCAGACTGTAAATCTGCTGGCATATGCCTACGGAGGTTCGAATCCTCCCCTCTCCACCATCCCACATCAACCACCGGCTGAAAGAACTAGGCAACCGCCAGACAGCGCACAGACAATTCACAGGCAAACGACGCTCAGCCAGGGCCGGTTTGCGGATCAAGACTTCGCACCGACGCGGCTCGCATCGGCGGGAAGAAGACTGGGGCCAGAGAAAAGACAATTACTCGCGGGAATAGCTCAGATGGCTAGAGCACGAGCCTTCCAAGCTCGGGGTCGCGGGTTCGAGCCCCGTTTCCCGCTCCAAATATAAGAACTATAAGAATCATGAAAATCAATTGTGAGAATCAATCGCTCCGGTACATGTAATCGATTGATCCAGCCAAGAACATTCGAAGGATTCACAGGATTCAAAGAAAGAGAAGTTGGTACCTGGCAGGAAAGGTTCAAGCCGGCGGAATCAAGTGGGCGCAATCACTGTTGAGAGAGGTGGCAGAAACCCCGGATTCGTGAGGCGAAACCAAAGACCAAAGTAAAAAGCAAGAGGGTGCCCACTCAGGGAGACGGTTAGCGGGATCTGCTCACGTAGCTCAGGTGGTAGAGCACGTCCTTGGTAAGGACGAGGTCAGCGGTTCGAGCCCGCTCGTGAGCTCCAGAATGACAGATCCAAAATAACAGCTCCAAAATAACAGCTCCAAAATAACAGCTCCAAAATAACAGCTCCAAAATAACAATGGGTGCTCCGGTTGGGCGCGAGACTGCTG
>LWDU01000081.1_pt1 | contig 27314 bp, 25 predicted proteins | sample 727161 | NCBI WGS metagenome assembly LWDU01 (sample SAMN04566230, study PRJNA314399) | hydrothermal vent metagenome | isolation source: deep sea hydrothermal plume seawater | place: Mexico: Gulf of California, Guaymas Basin | collected 2004-07-11
TTGGATTTTCACCAGCTAATAATTGAATTTGTTCAAATCCACCTCCGTTAGTTTCAACTCTATCCCAGCAATTCATTTTTATTATTGGCTCAGCAACTTTTACTAATTGATCAACCCTTGGCATATACTTCCCCGAAGATTGCCACATGTCTCTATAAAGTAAACAAAACTTGATTTCTTTTGGCATCTTTAATGCAATTTTGTGATTTTCAATACACGTCCTTTACCATTAGTTAGATTATTTATTTTATTTTCAATTTTGTTCTTTACATCTAATGATGCTTCATTCACATTAATAATATTTGAAAAATATATTAAAATTTTACCCAATACATAAACTAAAGAAAGAACTATAAAAACAATAAACATCCCAATTAAAAGCAGGTTTATTAAAACAGATATATTAGATATAGCATTCATACAATAATATTTAAAAGGTTATATGTTGTTTATAAAATAATGAACTAAATTATTGAAAGAATTGTTTTTATGAAACACAAATTAAATATAAATGAAGTTATTTCATGTAAATGATAAAAAAATTGAAAAAAAATTTATAAATGTAGCATTAAATATCTATTCTAATGAAAAACATTGGATACGTCCATTAGATAAAGACATAAATTCAGTATTTAATAATAAAGAAAACAAAACATTCAGACACGGTAAAGTTTCAAGATGGATACTTGTATCAGAAAATAGATTGATAGGTAGGATTGCAGCATTCTATAACAATAAAAGTTCAAAAAATAACAAATTATTATCAGGAGGATGCGGCTTTTTTGAATGCATAAATGATCAAAATGCTGCAAATCTGCTTTTTAATAAAGCTAAAGAATGGCTTATTAATGAAGGCTATCAATCTATGGATGGTCCTATAAATTTTGGGGAAAGAGATAAATGGTGGGGTTGTCTAGCAAAAGGATTTGATATCGAACCAAATTATCTTCAGAATTATGGAAAAAAATATTACACTAGTCTATTTGAAAATTATGGATTTAAAATTTTATTTAAACAATTCACGTTTTTAAAAAAAATTAAAACTCCACTCTCTAAAAATTTTCAATATAAAGCAGATAGAGTAAAGCATAATCCTAATTATAATTTTAAAATGCTAGAAAAGAGATACATCAATAATTATATTGAAGATTTTACGAAAATTTATAATGAAGCATGGGCAAAATATCCTGGTGTTTCTAGTTTAAAATTAGCTCAAGCTCAAGCCATTTTTAAGCAACTTAAACCAATACTAGATGAAAAAATATTGTGGTTTGCTTATGATAAAAAAGAACCTATTGGTTTTATGATTTGCATACCTGAAATGAATCAGATTTTCAAACATGTGAATGGAAAATTGAATTTAATTGGTAAAATTAAAACTTTCTATCATTTAAAAATTAAAAAATCATGTAAAAAAATAATAGGTCTGGTTTTTGGAATTGTACCAAAACATCAGGGAAAAGGAATTGATGGAGCATTAATAATGGCAAGTAGTGAAATGATACAAAAAAAACTTGCTTATACAGATATAGAATTAAATTGGATTCCAGATTTTAACAAGGCAATGATAAAAGTAGCACAACAAATTCAAGCAACAGATGAAATAAATCCAGGAAAAATTCACCACACTTATAGATATAACTTTGATAGATCTATACCCGTTGAAAGAATTACAAACAAATAAATTAATTATTAAGAGCTTCAGCTCCCCCTACAATCTCTAAAATTTCTTTAGTTATAGCAGCTTGTCTTGTTCTATTATAAGTTAATTTTAATTCTTTAAGCAATTCACCAGCATTATCAGTTGCCTGACTCATTGCAATCATTCTTGAACCTTGTTCAGAAGCGTTAGACTCCAAAACAGATTTAAAAAATTGTGTTTTTAAAGTTTGAGGAATTAATTCAGAAATAATTTTTGTTTTATCTGGCTCAAAAATATAATTTAAATTATACTCACTTTCTTTTTGAGTTTCTTCAACTGGCAAAAAATTTTCAGCAATTGTATTTTGCACCGCAACATTTTTAAATTCATTATATATTATATCTATACTATCATATTTAAATGATTCATATAATTTTAATATAACATCAGTTATATGAGAAGCTTTTTCATAATTAAAATCCCCTAAAGATTGCCAATAATCATCTATTAAAGAAAAATTTGTTTTTTTAAAATAATCATTTGTTTTTTTCCCTATTGGCAAAACAGTAATGGATTTATTTTTATAAGAAGCAGAAATAAAGGCATTAAATTCTTTATAAAGATTACTATTAAAACTTCCACACAATCCTCTATCTGATCCTATAACTACAATTAACACATTTTTAATTTTTCTTCTTACAAAATACTTATTTTCGACACCTCCACTAGAAAATAAATTAGATAATATTACGGTTAACTTGTTAGAAAAAGGGCGTAATTGAATTACTTTATCTTGAGCTCGTTTTAATTTTGCGGCCGCCACCATTTTCATGGCTTTAGTTAACTGCTGAGTAGATGTTACAGAACCTATCCTGTTTTTTACTTCTTTTATGCTTGGCATAAATATTTATTTATAATTAACAGCAATTTTTTTAGCTGAATCTTCAATAATTTTTAAACTTTTATCATTTAAAATACCTTTTGATAATTCATCCAAAACATTTTTACAATTTGTATTCATATATTGTAGAAATTCTTCTTCTAATGAAGAAATCTTAGTCAATTCAACACCATCAAAAAATCCTTTTGTTGATGAATAAATAACTGCACATTGCTCTTCAACTCTTAAAGGTGAATACTGAGCTTGTTTTAATATTTCTTGATTTATTTTACCTCTATCTATAATAAGTTGAGTTGCTGCATCTAAATCTGAACCGAATTTAGAAAAAGCTTCTAACTCTTTAAAGGCTGCTTGGTCTAATTTTAAACTTCCAGCAATTTTTTTCATTGGCTTTATTTGAGCTTGCCCACCAACTCTTGACACAGAAATACCAACATTAATTGCGGGTCTAATTCCTGAATTAAATAAATTAGACTCTAAAAATATTTGACCATCTGTTATAGAAATAACATTAGTAGGAATATAAGCTGAAACATCACCCTCTTGAGTTTCAATTATTGGCAACGCTGTTAAAGAACCTCCCCCTTTAACTTCTTTTTTCAAAGAATCAGGCAAATCATTCATTTCTGATGCTAATTTATCATCATTAATTATTTTGGCTGACCTTTCAAGTAATCTTGAATGCAAATAAAAAACATCACCAGGATAAGCTTCTCTTCCTGGAGGTCTTCTTAATAATAATGAAACTTCTCTATAGGAAACAGCTTGCTTTGATAAATCATCAAAAATAACTAATGCAGATCTTCCAGTATCTCTAAAATATTCACCAATTGCTGCACCAGTAAAAGGAGCAAAAAATTGCATTGGTGCTGGAATTGAAGATGGAGCGGCAACAATAATAGTATAAGGAAGAGCTCCATTTTTTTCTAATATAGATGTTACTTGAGCAATCGTTGAAGCTTTTTGTCCAACCGCAACATATATACAATACACGGGTTTTCCTTTATCATAAAATTCTTTTTGATTTATTATTGTATCAATTGCAACCGCTGTTTTACCAGTCTGTCTGTCTCCAATTAATAACTCTCTTTGACCCCTTCCTATTGGAATCATTGAATCAATTGCTTTAATACCTGTTTGAAGTGGCTCAGTTACTGGTTGTCTATAAATAACGCCTGGTGCTTTTCTTTCTAAAGGCATAGTATATAATTTTCCCTTAATATCTCCTTTACCATCAATTGGATTTCCAAGGGTATCTACAACTCTCCCACACATTTCATCTCCAACTTCAATTGAAGCAATTTCTCCAGATCTACTAACATTATCTCCTTCTTTTATATTTCTAGAATCTCCCATTAAAACAACGCCCACATTATCTTCCTCCAAATTAAGAACCAAACCCTTAATTCCATTTTCAAATTGAAGTAATTCGCCTGACTGAGCATTTGAAAGTCCATATATTCTCGCAACACCATCACCAACTTGTAAAATAGTTCCTGTTTCTTGTAACTCAGACTCTGATTTAAAATTGGATAATTGTTCTCTAATTATGGCTGAAACTTCATCCGGTCTAATATCTGACATATTTTTATATTTAGTTGTTAATTAATATTTTTTTTATTTCTTTTATTTTTTTTGACACAGTACAATCATACATTTTATCACCAACTTTTAGATTAAATCCTCCAATTATATTATTGTCTATTTTTTCCTTTAAGGAAATGCTTTTCTTTGTAATTTTTTTAGCAAAACTTTTAATATATTCAAGATTCTCATCATCAAGTTTTGATGTTGTGATAACTTCAGATTCAACTATATTATTATAATCATTATATATTTCATTAAATTTTAACAATATATTTTCAATAAGATTATCTCTTTTTCTATATATAACATATAGCATCATTCTTAGAGTTAAATCATTTATTTTTCCTTCAAAAATTTTATTAGTAATCTCAATTTTATGATAAATTGGAATAATGGGATTAATATATAATTGAGAAATCTCTCTTGAACTAGAAAAAAGTTTTTTCAAATAATCTATATCTGACTTAACATCATTCAACAAATTATCTTTTATTGATAACTGAAAAAGAGATTTTGCATATCTCTCAGACGCACGATTATTTCTCATAGTTTAAAATTATTCGCTTCTTTAATTAAATCATTAATATATTTTTTTTGTGATGCATCACTTTCTAAATCCTTTTTAAGAATTTTCTCAGCAATTTCTAATGACAAATTAGCAACTGTATTTTTGACATCCTTTAATGCATTTTGTTTTTCGGTCTCAATTACTTTTTTAGCATCTTGAATTATCGAATCAGCCATCTCTTTTGATTTAGATTTAGCTTCATCTTGCATTAAATTAGACAATTTTTTAGCTTCAATTATAATCTGTTCTCTTTCTTTTCTCGCCTTTGACAATAACTCTTCACTATTTTTATTAATATTAATTAAATCTTCTTCTGCTTTTTTAGCTGAATTTAAAGAGTCTCTTATAAATTTTTCTCTTTCCTTTAAAGACTTGATTATAGGTTTCCATGCAAATTTTGCTAAAACAAATAATAAAATAGCAAAAATTAATAGTTGCCAAAATATCAAACCTGAACCTGGAGTTAATAAATCCATAATATATTTAAATCATTAAGATTATAAGTATGTTTCAGGAATAGCTCCAAATAGTATCAATAAAGCAACAAGAGATCCTACTAAAGCAATAACCTCGCATAATGCTGCTATAATAAACATAGTTGAAAAAATTCTACCAAATTCTTCAGGTTGTCTAGCTATTGCTTGCAAAGCATTACCTCCAATAATACCTATACCAATACCTGCTCCAACTGCAGATAAACCTGCACCTATCGCAGCCCCTAAAAGAGCATTACTCATGTCTAATATCAATAATCCAATCATAATTAATTAATTTAAAAGTTTAACATAATTTTTTTTAATGTTGCTGTTCAACTGCCAAGCCAATGTAAAATGAAGAAAACATTGTAAATACATAAGCTTGAATAACAGCAACTACTATTTCTATAATATTTAATAATACCGCAAATAAGGCACTTAAAAGTCCTACAAAATAACTTTCAAAAATAAATGTCATTCCTATAAAACTCAACAAAACAATATGACCAGCAGTTATTGCAACAAAAAGTCTTATCATTAAAGAAAATGGTTTAGTAAAAACATTAATTATTTCAATGGGTAAAATAATTATTCTCATAACATGAGGAACATTTGGTGTCCAAAAAATATGCTTCCAATAATTCATGTTACCAGACAAATTTGTTATTAAAAATGTTAATAAAGCTAAAACCATAGTAACAGCTATATTTCCAGTCAAATTTGCAGCAGCTGGTAATAATCCTAACAAATTACCAAAAAATACAAAAAAGAAAAGAGTGAGCATATAGGGTAAATACTTTTCAAAATTTTTACCAATATTAGGTTTTACTACATCATCTCTAATAAAAATTATCACCGGTTCTACAATAGATTGAATGCCTCTTGGAGCATGATTTTTTGATTTGTAACCTCTTGCCGCAAGCAGAAAAATTGATAACATTAAAAATGCATTTATAAATAAAAACAAAACGTTCTTTGTTACAGAAAGGTCTATAAATGAATTATTTGAGTCTATTGTTTTTAAATGACCATGATCATACAGATACCCCATATAACCATCTTTTTTAGGATTATGACTCTCATCAAAAAGATTTGAAGATGAAAATATTTTTAAACCATCAGTTTTTGAATAAACTATTATCGGCAACGGAATCACTAATCCTTCAGTTATTTCATATTGATAATCATCCAAAATATGATGCATTATCATTGGACCTATCTCAATTTTTTCTTTTTTATCTTCAGAAAAAGCAAAAACGAAATTTGAAAAACACACACAAACAATAAAAGTAAAATAAATAATAAAGGATTTCTGTTTCAAATGCATATTTCGTCTAAATATGTTGCAAATTACTTAATAGAATTGTTATTTCAAATATTACAAATAACAAAAAAACAATTAAAAAATTTAAAACAAAAATAAAATAATTTTCTGGTGATAAAAGTCCAAAAAGAAAAAGAAAAAGAAAAGATAACACCAACCTCAAAACACTACTTAATAATACAACAAAAACACCTTTTTCTTTTTTTAATAAAGCATTTTTATATAAGGTTATAAATAAAATATCAAGTGAAATATTAAACATTATAATAATCAAAAAATACTTATGAAAATATATTGAATCAACAAAATACATAAGTATTCCAAAGGATATAATAAACGTATAAAAGATCCAACTAATTTTCTTTACATTGATCACTTATCAACATTTTTATAAATTTTATACAATGAGTAAAAAAAGGAAACGATTGGAAGGGTCATTGTAAAAATATAAAACTGAATTTCAAAAAAATAATCAATAGAATATCCAGCAATTACTGATATCAATAAAATAAAAAAAAATTCGAAACTAAGATTAAGGTATTTTAAAAAATATCTTTTACTAGTCATTATTAGTGTCAGATGGTTCATTATCTGGAATAGTCTCTTCTTCTACTGCCCCCATATTACAAGCTCCATTAAAAGTTGCTCCCGATTCAATAATTAAATTTTTACTTGAGATATCACCCTGTATTACTGCTGATGATTTTAAAATAAGCAATTCAGTAACATTTACTTTTCCAGTGATTTTTCCAGCAATTTCTGCATTTTCAGCAATAACATTTCCATCTACAATTGAGGTTTCTCCGCAAGCAATTTTTGAAGATGATTTAATATCGCCAATAACCTTCCCTTCTAGTCTAATATTACCAGCAGTACTAAGATTACCTTTTAATTTACTTCCTTCACCAATTATATTATTTGTTCCATTTGAATTATCCACTTTTTAAATATTTGGTTTTTTAATAATATTACAAATTTAGTTATAATGAAATAAATTCTGAAGGATTTATAGATTTACCATCTAACCATAATTCAAAATGCAAATGTGGTCCAGAAGATAATTCTCCCGTATCTCCTATAATTGAAATCACATCCCCTGTTTTAACTGACTGACCAGGTTGAACAAATATTTTAGAATTATGCTTATACATAGAAATGATATTATTAGGATGAACTATTGAAATAACAAAACCATTATCCTTTGTCCATGAAGAAAATATTACAATACCATCAAAAACTGATTTCACTGGTTCATCTTTCTTACAAACATAATCTACTCCAAAATGCTTTTGAGATGGATTATAAACACTTGATACAATACCAGAAGAAACTGGAGAAATAAGGTTTAAAAAAATATTTTCATCATAAGATGAATAATCATTAATCTCAGAATAATTAATATTTTTTTCAAATTCTTTCCTAAAAAAAGAATCAACAGTAGCATAATTAGATTTAATATCATTTCCTAAAATAGATTCTTCTTCAATTTCTAATTCTAATTTTCTGTTTTCTTCTCCTGATATAATAACCATAATATTTTCAATAAATTGATCCTTAACTTCAACTGAACTAATTAATGAATCAATAGAAGTAGATAAATCAATTATTTGCTCATTAGCTTTTTGTTCAGCATATCTAGGATCAAACCATTTTTTTAATATTGTAGTTGATAAAAAAAAAGAAAATGAAAATATTATAAAGAAAAATAAAATCGCATAAATGATTAAATTGAAATTTGAAAAATCAAATAAAATTATGTCTTTAAAATCTCTTTCATTTCTAAAAATTATTTGAAGTTTAAACTTAAACCACTTAATGATTTTATGTCTCATATTAAAAGAATAATTAATACAAATTTATTTATAAAAATAATTATTAAAAAGTATCGTTTTCTAAAATGTTAAATTAAATGTATGATTAATTGCACAAATAAAATTAGGTTATATACATCAATCTTTGTTTTAATAACTTTAAATGGATGTAATTCTATTATAAATAAAATCTATGATGATACCACAGCTAAATACAATGCGTATTTTGTTGCTAATGAAATTATAAATGATATTGAACTAAATCTTGAAAATAATACAGTCATTAATTATGATAGCTTAATTCCAATAAATTATGCTATTGATTCTTCTATAGTCAGCCAACATAGTGAAAAAACGAAAAAAAGCATAGAAAAACTTTCTATACTTATTCAAAGGCATCCCGAATCAAAATATGTGTATCCTAGTTATGTCTTAATAGGAAAATCAAGATTACTTGATTTAAACTTAAAACAATCTATTATTACTTTCAAATATGTTAATTCTAAATCCAATATAAAAAAAGCCAAAGATTTAGCTTTAATAAATTTAATGCGCTCATATACTAAAAACAAACAGCTTAATGAAGCTGAAGAAGTATATAACTATCTTAAAAATAAAACTATATATAATGATTATCAAATAGATTTCTATAAGTATTCTGTCTATTTATTTAAGCAATTAAAAAAGAATAATGAACTGCTTATTAACTTAAAAAAAATAGAAAATCTTACAAAAGACAGAACATTAAAAAATAAAGTCTATTTCTTAATCGGTCAAATACATTTAAATAATAATAATTATGATGAAGCCCAAAAATATTTTGAAAGATGTATTAAAAATAATCCTAAATTAGAAATTGAACTTTTCGCAAAATTATACTATGTTAGGTCATCAACAAAATCATCAGATGAAGAGACTATAAATAAATATTTTAAAAAATTAATAAGAGATAAAAAAAATTATGACTATTTAAATAGAATTTATTTCGAATTAGGACAATATTATTATGAAAAAGATTTTTTAAATAAAGCGCTTGACAATTATAAAACATCAATTCAAAAAACAATTAACAATAAAAATCTTTTATTTAAAGCACATCTAGAAATAGCAAATATTAATTATTATAAATACAATAATTATTCCATATCAAAACTATATTATGATAGCGCTTTACAAAATATTAATAGAGAAAATGTGCTTTATAAACAATTAAAAGACAAAAGTGATGTGCTAAATAAATTAGTAAATAATTTATTAACTATCAATAAAAATGATAGTTTAATATCATTAACAACACTATCAATAAATGAACTAGAGAATATATTAAATGATTATATAAACAAACTAAAAAAAGAAAAGAAAAAGAAAAAAGTTGAACTAAAGGAAAATTTAAATTTTTATAATGAAGACTCTAAAATCATAAAAACAAATAATAATCCAGTTTGGTATTTTAATAATATGTCAATTGTTAATAGAGGAAAAGATGAATTCTATAGTAAATGGGGAGATAGAAAACTAACCGATAACTGGAGAGTACAGTCAAAAATCATATTCATTTCAAATAATGAAAAAGAAATAGAAATAGAAAAAAAATCAATCATAACTTCAGAAGAAAAAAATAGTGAAACTATTAATAAAGAATCTTTAATCTTACTATTGCCATTTAAAATTGAGGATAAACAAATTCTATTAAATGAAATTGAAAAATCCTTATATGAGCTAGGTAAAATTTATATTCAAAATCTAAATGAAATTAACAAAGGAATAAAAACATATACTCAATTAATAAATAGGTTTTCTGAATCAGAATTTTTACCAGATGTATTATATCAACTGTATCTACTTTCTGAAGAAAAAAATTATTATAAAAATTATATAATAGAAAAATTTCCTGAATCAATTTTTGCTAAGCTAATTATTAATCCTAATTATGAAATAGATGAATTTGAAGAGTACAATTTATTACTTGACTTGTATAAAATATTATATGAAAAATTATTGTCAGAAAAAAATGATTATGTAATCAAACAAATTGATTCTTTGGAAATACTTTACAAGAAAAATGAATACTTTGAAAACTTATCACTTCTAAAATCAATAGCTAAAGGTAAAAAATATGGAAATTTTACACTTCAATATGAATTAAAAAAATTTTTAAAAAATTCATTACTTACAAACACATCAGAATATGCTAATTCATTATTAAACTCTGCTAAAAATGTGCAGAAAAAATTTATTTTTTCCGGATTACCAAAGATTATAAAAGAAAACGACTATAAATTTTATTATATAATAATAAACAATCATAAATCAGATCTTATTTTTACTATAATCAATAAAATCACAAAAGAATTAAACTTACAAAACATCGTCTATATCGATGAATTTATATTAAAAGAAAATTTTTCATTTTATGCTATATCCGAAACAAATTGGAAAGATTTAAAAAAAATAGAAAAAAAATTCAATGATTATATTTTAAACAAAGAGTCAAAAGTAAATGCTAATTTTGTAATAGGAGAGACAAATATTAATATTCTATTTGAAGCAAAGAATTTTAATCATTTTATAAAAATTTATAAAAAATGAGTTCACTAAAAAAAATTGTAAAAACAATATGGGCTATATCTACATTATCAATTATTATTTTTGTATTTGGACTTTATGCAATAAAATTCGACTTATTTGAATTATTTGGTGGAATGCCTAGTTTACAAGATCTAGAAAAACCACAATCAGAATTATCTTCAGAACTTTATTCCAACGATACAATCTTACTTGGAAAATATTTTAGATATAATAGATCTCCTGTTAAATATCACGAATTATCAAATGAACTCATCACAACTTTATTAGTAACAGAAGATATAAGATTTTACAACCATTCTGGAATAGATTTTAAAGGTCTAGTAAGAGCAACCTATGGAGTATTTAAAAACATAATTACTTTAGGGAGTAGTGAATTAGAAGGTGGAGGAAGTACTATCACACAACAATTAGCAAAAAATTTATTTAAAATAAGAAAGGAAAAGAAAGGAAAATTAAGCAATGTGCCTTTCATAGGATTAATTATATCAAAAATAAAAGAATGGATTGTGGCAGTTAAACTAGAAGAATTTTATACTAAAAATGAAATACTCTCTATGTACTTAAATACTGCTGAATACGGTAGTAATTCCTATGGAATAAAAGTGGCTTCAAAAACTTATTTTAATAAGCTTCCATCACAAATTAATTACAATGAAGCTTCTATTATTGTAGGATTATTAAACAAGCCCACAAAATATAATCCATTTTATAATCCAGGAAATGCTATAAATAAAAAAACAGAAATTCTATATAATCTTTATAAATATTCTAAAATTTCAAAAATGAATTTTGATTCATTAAGTGTATTAGGTTTAAACTTAACATATAAAGTTGAAAATCAAAATGCAGGACAAGCTACTTATTTTCGAACCGTAGTAAAAAATTATCTTATTAATTGGGCTAAAAACAATAATTATGATCTTTTCTCAGATGGACTAAAAATATACACTACTATTAATAGTAAAATGCAATCTCATGCAGAAAATGCAGTTGCAGAACAAATGAAAAGACTTCAAAATGTATTTAATAAACATTGGGATGGTAAAAATCCATGGATAGATGAAAAGGGATATGAAATAAAAGATTTTTTAAAAAATTCAATAAAAAGAACTAAGCGTTATAAAGATCTTTTAAAAAATAATAATGGAGATACCACAAGGGTATTCAATATCCTTAATGAAAAAAAAGAAATGAAAGTATTTAGTTGGAATCAAGAAATTGATACTATTTTCAGTGCAATAGACTCTTTAAAATATTATAAAAATTTCCTTCAAGCAGGATTCATTTCTATAGAACCAAAAACAGGTCATATAAAAGCTTGGGTTGGTGGCATAAACCATAAATATTTTAAATATGATCACGTTAAACAGGGTAAAAGACAACCAGGATCCACTATAAAACCAATAGTTTATGCTGCTGCGATAGATAATGGTTATTCTCCTTGCTATCCAGTTGTTGATGCTCCTGTTGTTTTTGAATTACCTGGACAAGATCCTCCTTATTGGAGACCCGATAATCATAATGGTAAATGGACAGGGGAAACTATGACTTTAAGAAAAGCTATGGCAAAATCTGTAAATTCTATTACAGCATTCATAACTAAAAAAATTTCTCCAAAAACAGTAGTAGATTACGCTAAAAAACTTGGCATTAAAAGTAAATTAGAGGCTGTTCCTGCTGTTTGTTTAGGCGCAGGAGGGGATGTTTCGTTATTTGATTTAGTTGGTTCTTACAGCACATTTATTAATAAAGGAATATGGACTGAACCATTTTTTATTTCTAGAATTGAAGATAAATATGGAAATTTAATTCAAAAATTTGTTCCAACTAAAAATGAAGCTTTAAGTGAAGAAACAGCATTTCTAATGCTACATATGTTAAAAGGATCAAAAGAAGAAGAAGGAGGAACGGCAAGAGGATTAAATCCTGAATTAACCATAAACAATGATGTTGGAGCAAAAACAGGTACAACACAAAATGCTTCCGATGGATGGTTTATAGGAGTAACTCATAACTTAGTATCAGGAGCATGGGTAGGAGGAGATGACAGAAGCATTCATTTTAAAAATTGGACTTATGGGCAAGGTGCAAGAACTGCAATGCCTATATGGCAACAATACATGTTAAGTATTTACAATGACTCTACAACAAATATTCATAAAGGTAAATTTGACAAACCATCAAAAAAAATAAGCATAGAAATAGATTGTTCTGTATATAATAATGATTTGAAAGACGATTCATTAAATGTTTTCATTGATAAAATAGATGCATCAGACATCTTCTAAACAATGAAAGAAAATATTAATAAAAACATCCCTAAACTACCAGGCATTTATAAATTTATAAACCAGCAAAACAAAATTATTTATGTAGGAAAATCTAAAAATTTACATGATAGGGTAAGAAGTTATTTTAATAAAAGTCAAAAAAATAGAAAAGTTTCTAAAATGGTAAATGAAATAAACCAAATTTCTTACATTATTTCTGAAAATGAACATGATGCCTTACTATTAGAGAACAACTTAATCAAGGAAATTAAACCAAAATATAATATTTTATTAAGAGACGATAAAACCTTTCCCTATATAGTCATTTCAAAAGAGCCTTATCCAAAAATATATAGTTCAAGAAAAATTAATCCAACAAAAGAAGAAGTATTCGGTCCTTATACTAATGTTAAAGGAATGAAAAAAACACTTTCAATTATTAATAAACTTTATAAAATTAGAAATTGCAATCTACTTCTAAATAAAAGTAATATTGAAAAGAAAAAATTTCAAGTATGTTTAGAGTATCATATTGGTAATTGCAAAGGCCCATGTGTTGGTCATCAAAAAGAAAAAGATTATACTCAAGATATTCAAGAAATAAAATCTATTCTTCTTGGAAAGAATAACAATCTTATTAAAAATCTAAAAGAAAAAATGAAATCTTGTTCCCATAATTTAGATTTCGAAAATGCACAAAAAATAAAAGAAAAAATTAACACTTTAGAATCATATAACAATAAATCTATAGTCGTAAATCATAAATTAAAAAATTTAGATGTGTTCGGTATAGATACAGACGACTTCAACTACTATATAAATTATATGAAAATAAATAACGGTATTATATTAAGTAGTGAAACATTTAAAACGAAAAGAAAATTAGAAAATGAATCTGATAGCTTAAGTCAAATTATTTTTAATGTGAGAAAAAAACATAATACTTATCAAAATGATATCATAACAAATCTTAAATTAAATTATTCAGAATACGATGGAATGAAAATATACTATCCCAAAGCAGGAGATAAGAAAAAATTAATTGACATGAGTTTAAAAAATGTTCTTTTTTATAAAAAAGATTCAATCAATAAAAATGTAATTAAAAAATCAAGAACAACAAATTTATTGCTAGAAATCAAAAAAAAATTAAATTTAAAAACTACCCCATCAACCATTGAATGTTTTGATGTTTCAAATATGCAAAATTCTAATATTGTTGCTTCTATGGTTTCATTTCTAAACGGTAAACCAAATAAAAAAGAATATAGAAAATATAAACTTAAAAATATAAATAAACCAAACGACTATGAATCAATAAAACAAATTGTATATAGAAGATATAAAAGGATATTAAAAGAAAAAACCTCATTACCAAATTTAATTATTATAGATGGTGGTAAAGGACAATTAAACTCAGCTATTACTGCATTAAAAAAACTAAACCTATACAACAAAATAAATATTATAGGTATAGCAAAGAAGTTAGAAGAAATATATTTTCCAAATGATTCTATACCAATTTTACTAAATAAAAAATCTGAACATCTTAAATTCATTCAAAAAATTAGAAATGAGGCACATAGATTTGCAATCTCTTATCACAAAAATTTAAGAAGCAAAAATTTTATAAAATCTGAGTTAGACAATATTTTTGGAATAGGAGAAAAAACTAAATTTAAACTTTTAAAAAAGTACACCTCCATAGAAAAAATTAAAAAAATTAAATTTGAATATCTTACAAAAGAAATTGGAAATAAAAAAGCAAAAAGTATTATAAAATATTTAAAAGAAAAAAATTAATATTCCCAGAGATTAGACTCCCATTCCATAAGCATCAAAAGATATTCACGGCTTTTATGCAACCCTGATGCCATACCATCATTTGAATAAAACGATGTTAGATTTTTATTTTCAAAATTTGAAAATTTGACAATATTCCCACTAAATAACCTTAGTAAGAAGGCATCTCCCATATTTTTATGTTGAGCAGTGTTATGTTCATTAAACCATATAGAATATTTATAATAAGGCAGATTCTTATCCTTAAAAAGATTATATAAATCAATAAATCTAAATGTTGCAATCTGTTTATCTGCTCCTTGAGTAAGTAGCCCAGTATTATACATAGAATTGGCAGGTAACAACATAGTTATAGTTTGTATATCAAAATAAAGTCTTGAGTGTATCCTATCAAAATAAACATTCTCTCTTATTCTGAATGCACTAAATGCATTATCTGGAATATAGTCAACTTCTTCCTCAGCACAAGGTTCAAAAAAAACATCTCCTGGGCACCCAGAATCATTACACCCAGCAGCATCAGATTCACACTTCTCTTCATCTATTGATTCTTGTTCTAAATTAACAAGAAAATCAGTTGGAATCATTATGTTGGTTGCTGAATCATAATATTCTCCTTGGTCAGGCCAATAAGCTATAAGATCATTTGCTTCTACAGCATCAATTATTATTTTAGATAACTCTTTATTAACTGAAAAAAAAGGTCTATTTATTTTTTCTTTCATTTCTATTCTTTGCCAAATTGTTCTGTTCCACATCACATAATCCTTGTGAACCTGTCTTAATGACAAAGGGTTATATCCTTCATCCATTTCTGCTTCTTGAGAATATGAGGTTTGGTTAACAAAAAAATTTGTTAAAACGACTAATAAGAAGAAAGAAAACATCTTTTTCATATACTATTTATTGCAGTGTTATTGAAAAAAAGTTAGGAGCATAATTAGTAACATCCTCAACATTATCTTGAAAGTTTGCCCTTTTAACCTCTATAACTTGTACCCTTAACTGATCGTTTCTTTTTCTATCTGGATACAAACTAGATAAATTAACAGTCCTACTATTTACTCTTCTAACAGCGCCAAGTGGCTGCCCATTCCTATATAATAAAACCTCTAACTTTACAACTCTATATTGACCCTCATCTGGTAAAGCAGAAAAAAAATCCTTATCAGGTATAACATCTATATTAATTTTAGATTCAGCTGCAGGGAGACCATCCTTTAAACTAACTAACCTATTACTACCACATGCATTTTTAGGGTTTGCACACCCAGGGCCTTTTGTAACAACTATTTTTGGTGAAGGTATATCTCTAACATTAAACTTTTCAGTTCCTAATGGAAGACCACTATTACTAACCCTCAAACTCACAGAATTACCTGTTGGAACAACAGTAACTTTTCCTCCACGGCCTCCTATCAAAGAAGCTCCAGTAGCGGTAAAAGTTGGATTATATTCCGCGCCAAGAGCAGGAACGTTTATCTGTAGTGGATTTCCACAATTTCTATATAAAGCTTGTACTGCACCAGACTGAACCTGAATTACCGGTCTTGCAACATAATATGTAATAGTATCTTGAAATGTGGTATCCATACCACCAGGTAAAGTGACACTAATAGAGCCAATATAACGTTGTTGAGACAATCCCTCTCTATCATATCCACTTGCTTTAGCTGTAAACTCATAATTACCCCTTCCATTAGTAACATCTAATGTGTCTATTTTCGGTATGTCGTCATCGCCAAGGGCTATTTCCCATGTTTTTCCTCCATCTTTAGAAACTAGAGGAGCAGCACTCATTTCCGGAGTTATAGAAGAAGAGGCAGCCGATAAGAATAGTTGTGTTCTGTACTTAGCACCAGCTGCAACAACTTTTTGGTCAGGCAATGCTGTCAACGTAACAACATCAAACTTTAAATCTGCAGCTCCAACTGCAGCTGCTAATTTTTCTAATGCTTTCACTTCAAGGTTTATTAAATCGCTCTGAAGTTGACTAATACTTGCCAAACCACCAACCATTGGAGTATTATATCCAAAATTCAACTCTTTAAATGGTAAATGTCCAAAACTTTCATCATCTCTATAAATATCAATTTCAGAAGCATCTCTAGCAAGGTTATGGACACTAGAAGTATCCTCAAAAATTTCATCAGCAATAAAAGATGAATAATTATTTAATCTTATTTTTAAAGTATCTCCATTGCCTAATTTTACCATAAACCTAGAAATTGCATCTGTATCTGTATAGCCCTTATATTTTCCATTCTTATCTTTACCACCTGTCATATTAGCTATAGAATCTTTAATTTGATTCATATACGTTAAAATTACACGAGCATCGGCTCTAACTTGTTCTGCTTTTTCTAAAACTTTTAAATCTTCAGATCGATTTCCAGAATCTTCTACAGCAGCTCGAATAGCCTCTACCTTATCTATATTATCCGTTACTTTTTCAGCATTAGTATTCTCGAAACTTTGGTTTATTAACACAAACTTCTCAAGAACAGCAGTATCAACATTAAGAGCCAACATGGCAATTAATACCAGATACATCAAATTGATCATCTTCTGTCTTGGACTCATTTGACCACCCGCCATAATTATTTGGTTTTAATTTATTTTATAACTAAAATTTTATTTATGCATAGCATCATACATGCCACCATAAACCTTATTAAGCTTATTCAAATTAGTTGTAAGTGCTTCTAACTCAGCACTAAGCTTATCTGCCTGAGCAGGAGTTGATGCCATTCCCTTAGCAGAATCTATTATTGCACTCGATGAAGAAACAATAGCTTTCAAAGATTCTGATGCAGACTGTAAATTATTTTTGTATTGATCAGTTAATTTAACAGCTTCTTTTAAATTATTGGATGAACTAGCCATATCCTTAGCTGCAGATGAAATTGTTCCATATGAAGTATTTACAGATTTTAAAGATTCACTAGCACCTTTAATACTTTCAGCATAATCTTTGGTAGCTACAGATGCTTCAGCAAGATCATTTACATTTTTAGTCTGTGCTGCAAGTTTCTTTAAACCATCACCAACACTTCTTAAAATCTCTGGTTCGATTTTTGCTTCTTTCATTAGAGCATCCATATTTGCAGTTGGAGATCCAGATTTACCACCTGGAGCTAATTGAGGATAAACTTTACTCCAGTCATACTCATGTTTAGTTGGTGGGTCAAATGCACTAATAGTAAATATTAATGCTTCGGCAGATAAACCTATTATCAACATGTGATTTGCAAAAGGCCAATGTTGAAGTTTAAATAAAGCACCTAATATTACAATAGCTGCACCAAATCCATAAACGAAGTTCATGTTATCTTCATTCTGAATCCATGCTAAAACTGGATTATTTGATTTTTCTTTTGTTATCATCTTATTTAATTAATTAATTATATACTTAAATCTAATATTTTTTTACTAAAAACCATCCAAATTTCTTCCTAAGTGAGGCAAAGCGGTTCTAAATCCAATAAAAGCTCTAGTGGAATCTTTATATTCAAAAGTTCTTGTAGAAACTTCAATAAAAAAAGCAATATCTTTCCATGAACCACCACGAATAACTTTTTTATCAGGAATTACATCTGGATTCCCATCTCCATTAGTATCTTCACCAATATATATTGGATTTAAATCCCATACAGTAGGATTATAGGTATCAATGTAAGAATCCCTACACCACTCAGCAACATTTCCAGACATATCATACAAACCAAAATCATTGGGGAAAAATGTTCCTGATGGTGAAGTGTAAGCATATCCATCATCAACATAGTTTCCTCTTCCAGGTTTAAAATTAGCAAGAACACAACCTCTTGAATTTCTTGTGTATGGATTTCCCCATGGATATTTTACATTATCTCTACCTCCCCTTGCAGCATATTCCCATTCTGCTTCAGTTGGCAATCTAAATGAAGGAAAATCAAGAAGATCATTTTCTGCTCTTTCAGCATTTAAAAACTTTGTTCTCCACTTTGTAAATTCTCTTGCAGCAGACCATGAGACACCAACAACTGGATACGCATCAAATGCTGGATGAGACCAATAATAATCCATTAAAGGGTCTCCATAATGGTGAGTAAAATCACTATTCCATACTGTTGTATCAGGATATACATTTCCAACACTTCCAGGAACATCTTTATCTATAGTCATACCGTCAGAAAGATCATAATCTGGATTATCCTCCAAGTAATAAATAAATTGTCTATACTCATCATTAGTAATTTCGGTATCATCCATATAAAATGCGCTAATAGTAACTTGTCGATTAGAATTACTTTGATCAGCTTGAATATTTTCATCTGCCTGTCCCATGTAAAACCTACCCGTTGGAACATATACCATACCATACTGAGCTGACATCTCAAACCCTTCTCTATCCTTTGTTCCAACTAATTGTCCACGAGGATTTTTTTTACTTGCTCCTCCTCCAAATAAACTACATCCTCCAATTGCTATTACAAGAAGAAAATATAAAAAAGAATAGATGCTATTTTTATTGTTTATCATATAATGACTGCAAAGTTATGATTTAACTTTAAAATATCGAAATTATTGTTCGAATGATAAATATTTAGTTTGGTGCTGGACAAATATAATAAAAGTTAGATTTAATTATAAAAAATCTGTTTTTATAAAAAAAAGGACTAATATATAAATCTAGGGGTTCGAATTGGTTTCTTAAGCTGTGGTGTAGGTAAGTCATATCTAAATACAATCTCATGTGATGTTGCTGACTTTGCACTAACATTATTTGTTACATAATCAAAGGCATAACCAACAAATAACTTATTTTTCTTTAAAAACTTATATCCCAAGAACATCACAACAGCTTCTTCATAACGATATGAAGTTCCAAAATTAAATTTTTCTTTATAAGTTGCAAGAGCGCTCACATCAAATGTATAAGAAATTAAATCCGTTCTTAATAACAAATAGGGCTCAACAAATAAATCTCTATCTACAGAAATAGTATATTTTCCAAGAAATGTAAGATTTGTAAATTCTTTATTAACTAAATCTTTTAACCCAAAATTAAATGATGGCTGAGATATGTTTTTTAGTCCTACACTTAATAATAATTTATCACTAAAATATGAAATCCCAAATGCTACATCTGGTTTTGATTGTGTTTCTTTGCCACCCACATTAAAAGGATCTGAAGAATCAACAAATATTAATGAACCAAAATCAAGGGTAGTACTCTTAAAAGATGGAGATAAACTAAAACTTATAAATGAATTTCCTATTTTTTTCTTAAGACCAAAATAAGGCGAAAAATTAAATGATGATTTTGGTCCCAAATCATCAGAAATAAGATTCAACCCAAAAGAATACACTTTATCTCTACTTTTCATATTAAGTGATAATATTTGTGTATTTGGAGAATTTCCATTAGTTCCCATTTCCCAAGTAGATGAATAATTAAGCCATTGATTTCTGTATATAAGAACAACATTATTATTTGTATTTACAGAAGATAAACTTGTATTAACAATTGAGGGATTAATTAAGTAAGTGCTGAAATATGGATCCTGTTGAGCATAAATAGGATTAAAAACACTAAAAAAAAGTGTTGTAATAAATATTTTTTTTAATAACAAATTCTTTTTCAAAATTATTTATTGGATTGTTTAATATATAATTCAATAGCTCTTGACATCGAAGGAACATCCTTCATTGGAGCCTTAATATCTAATTTTAATTTATTTTTTTTAATTGCTTTAGCAGTATTGCCACCAAAACCAGCAATTCGAGTCTTATTTTGTTCAAAATCAGGAAAATTTTGAATCAAAGAATTTATTCCAGAGGGAGTATAAAAAACCAAAATATCATAAAAAACTTTTTTAAGTCTTTTTAAATTCCTTGGTACTGTATTATATATAATAGCTTCTGAATAAACACAATTTTTATCTTTAAGAAATTGAGATATCGTATCTTTAGTAATATTAGAACAAGGAAATAAATATTTTTCATCAGGAAATTTCTTCATTATGTCTTTCATAGAGGAAATTAATTCTGCAATAGTTCTGGTTCCAATAAAAATCTTTCTTTTTCTAATAACGATATATTTTTGCAAATAGTTTGCGGTTTGTTCTGAAATACAAAAGTATTTCATATCTGTAGGTATGTTAAGATTCATCCCTTCAGCAATTCTAAAAAAATGATCAACAGCATTTCTACTAGTAAAAATAATTGCTGTATGATTTAAAATATTAATTTTTTGTTTTCTAAATTCTTTTATTGTAACTGGTTCTATTTGAATAAAAGGAACGAAATCTACTTTTAAATTATATTTTTCTGCTAATCTATGAAATGGAGTATTATCTACTTTAGGTTTAGGTTGAGTTACTAAAATTGTTTTTACCTCATTTAATCTTTTCATGTCGTATTTTATTTCATTCATATGTAGGGGTTTAAATATTCGCAAATTTAATTAATTAATTATTTAATGAGATAATATTAAGCTCCTATAATAGAAATTATTTCTTTACTCAAATCAAAATAATAAGAAACAAAAAGAAAAAATAATAATGGTAATAAATCAGAAAATAAGATAAAAAAAATAAACTTGGTACTTCCGGAAGTATAAAACTTTTTAATATTATAAAACAACAATACTGGTCTGAATAAAATTATAAATAATCCTAAAAATATAAATAATGAATAGGCTATATCAAATGAAAACAACATATAAAAAAGATAAGAAAAAAATATATTTATCAATGAAAAAAAAATAGTTATTCTAATAAAATTAATAAGAAAAATAATTTTGAATTTTTCTGCTTCATTAATAAATAAAAAAAATAATTTAATAATTGAAATTCTTAGGGGAATATAAAATAGATATAAAAAAAATGAAATAATCCATACTACAAAAAGACTAAATTCAAATTCTATCAAAAAAGTAGAAATTTCATCTTTTGCAAAAATATAAACATAAAAAAATGAAATAATTAATGAATATATAATTATAGGAATTATATGAGCAGAACTTAACAAAGAAGATCTATATAAATAATCCTCCTCATAACTAGAATACAAAATATATTTAAGATGAAAGTATTTTTTAAAGAAAAAAGGATAGTTTGTTTTATAATAAGTAAAAACAAATATTATTATCAAAACAGAAATCAAAATTGTATCGAAATCATATACTGATTTCTTCAAAATTTGTAATAAATAAATAAACAAATGGCAGGAATATATATTCATATCCCATTCTGCAAACAAGCTTGTTATTATTGTAATTTTCATTTCAGCACTACAAAAAACTATAAAATCTTAATAAAATCTATTCAAGATGAAATTTATTTAAAAAAAAAATTTTTAAATAAAGAAAAAATAGAAAGTATTTATTTTGGAGGAGGAACACCTTCATTAATTAAATCAGAATATATCAAACAAATAATTAAAACCTTAAAAGCACATTTTAAAATAAAAAATAATTGTGAAATTACTTTTGAAGCAAATCCCGATGACATTAACAATCAAAAATTAAAAATTTGGAAAAAGCTCGGAATAAATAGATTAAGTATAGGAATTCAAACATTTGATAATGCAATATTAAAAAGTATGAACAGAAGTCATAATTCACTTTTAGCAAAAAAAGCATTAAAAAAAATTAAAAAACAATTTAGCAATTACTCTATAGACTTAATTTATGGCGCACCAAAATCTACAATAAAAACACTAAAAAAAGATTTAAAAATTATTAAAGATATAAATCCTCCACATGTTTCTATTTATAATATGACTATCGAAAAAAATACCGTTTTTTATAATTTAAAGAAATTAGGAAAATTAAAATTTCCAAATATTTCATCAGTTCTAAAACAATATCAAATTATACATAAATCAATGATTGAATTAAAATACATAAATTATGAGATATCTAATTTTTCTAAAAACAATTTTATATCTATTCATAATTCTAATTATTGGAAATCTAAAAAATATATTGGATTTGGACCAAGTGCTCATTCGTATGACTTAAAATACCGGTATTGGAATGTCTCTAATAATCAAAAATATATTAATGAAATTAACAAGAAAAAACTTCCTGAAAAAAAAGAAAAACTCTCAAAAAATAATATTATTAATGAACATATTATGACAAGATTAAGAACTATATGGGGTTTGAATTTAAAAGAAATTAAAGAAAAATTTCAAATAGACTTGTATAGCATAAAAAAAAATGAATTGAATTTATTTAAAAAAGAAAAACACATTGAAATTAAAAACAACACAATCATATTAAACAAAAAAGGTAAAATTATTTCCGACTATATAACAGAAAAAATTATGCTTTAGAAAATTCTAAATTCAAAAAGTGACCAGTATAACTTAGCTTAGATTTTGCTAATTCTTCTGGAGTTCCCACACATATAATTTTTCCACCTTCATCTCCCCCCTCAAGTCCTAAGTCTATAACATAATCTGAAGATTTAATAACATCAATATTATGTTCAATAATAAGAACAGTATTTCCTCTTTCAACTAATCTGTTTAATACCAACATTAAATTTTTTATGTCTTGAAAATGAAGTCCCGTAGTTGGTTCATCAAGTAAAAAAAGTGTGTTTCCTGTATCTTTTTTATTCAATTCCGAAGCTAATTTCACTCTTTGAGCTTCTCCTCCTGAAAGAGTTGTGGCATATTGGCCTAATGAGATATACCCCAAACCAACATCATTTAATGCTATTAATTTATTTGAAATTTTTGGTTGTTTATTAAAAAAATCTACAGCTAAAGAAACGGTCATATTTAATACATCTGAAATAGATTTTCCCTTAAATCTAACCTCTAAAGTATCTCGATTATACCTTTTCCCTTCACATACTTCACAATTAACAAATACACTTGGTAAAAAGTCCATTTCCACTAATCTTAATCCTGCTCCTCTACAACTTTCGCATCTTCCTCCTTTTACATTAAATGAAAAAGCACCTTGTTTTAATCCTCTAATTTTAGATTCTGGTAATGAGGCAAATAAATTTCTTATATCAGTAAAAACTCCCGTATAAGTTGCAGGATTTGATCTAGGTGTTCTTCCAATTGGAGACTGATCTACTTCAATTATTTTATTCAAATATTCAATTCCTTCACACGAAAAATATTTAAGTGGAATTTTTCTTGATTTATTTATATGAGATTTTAATATTGGAGAAATTGTTTCATGAATTAATGTTGATTTCCCACTACCCGAAACTCCTGTTAAGGATATCATAAGTCCCAGAGGAATAGAACAATTTATTTTTTTTAAATTATTTCCCTCAGCTCCAAAAATTTTTAAAAATTTTCCATTTCCTTTTCTTCTAATTATAGGAGTTTTTATATCTAATTCTCTCTTCAAAAACTTAGAAGTAAGAGATTTTAAATTTAAAAATTCTTTTGGATTTCCCTTAGCTACAATTTTACCTCCATCCACACCTGGTCCGGGGCCTATATCAATTATATTATCTGCTTGTAGCATCATATCTCTATCATGTTCCACAACTATAATAGTATTTCCTAAATCTCTTAACTCTTTCAATGACTTAATGAGTTTATTATTATCTCTTTGATGTAAACCTATACTAGGTTCGTCTAAAATATATAACACACCTACTAACTGGGTTCCTATTTGAGTTGCAAGTCTAATTCTTTGAGCTTCACCACCCGAAAGAGATTTAAGAGGTCTATTAAGACTTAAATATGTTAGGCCTAAATTTAATAATAAATTTATTCTCTGAGATATTTCTTTAAATATAGGTTTAGCAATAATTTTTTGTTTTCCATTTAATTTTTTCTCAGTATTATTTAACCAACCTGAAAAAGTTTTAATGTCCATCTGATTTAATTCAGAAATATTTTTGTTATTAATTTTAAAATGTAAAGACTCTTTTTTTAATCTATCTCCATTGCATACAGAACATTTCTTTTTTAAAAAAAAATCATCCATAAATTCTTTAATTTTTTTAGATTTTACATCTTTACTTTTTTTCATAAAATCAATTACACCATGGTACTTTACATACCATAATGTTCCAGGATATTTTTTTGAATTAACAGCCACATCATGATCATCTCCATATAAAATAATATCTAAAACTTTTTCTGGTATTTCTTTTATAGGACTAGAGATATCTAGCTTATGTTGTTTTAAAATAGATTGTATTTTTTTAAAAATCCATACATCCTTATATTGACCTAGCGGAATAATACCTCCTCTACTTATACTTTTATCATAATCTTCAATAATAAGATCTTTTAAAACTTCATCGACAATTCCTAGTCCCTTACAGGATTCACACCAGCCATATGGTGAATTAAATGAAAAACTATTTGGTGAAGGATCATCAAAAGATAATCCTGTACTTGGATCTACTAAATTTTTTGAATAAAAATTAGAGTTATTATTATCTAAAATATACATCGTACCATCTCCACTTTTTAGTGCTATAGATATAGAATTTAAAAGTCTCCGATTATTATTTTCTTCTATTACCAACTTATCTATTACAATTTCAATATCATGAATTGAATATCTATCCAATTGTAGATTTTTTGTTATTTCAACAATCTTTCCATCTATTCTAACATTAGCAAAACCCTTTTTTCTAATTTTTTGAAATAATTCCTTATAATGTCCCTTTCTACTTTTAACAACAGGAGCTAAAATTGAAATTGTTTTATTTAAAAAATCTTTTTTTACACTATCAATTATTTGTTCTTTATTTTGTTTTATCATTCGTTTACCAGACAAATAAGAATAAGCTATAGAAGCTCTAGCATATAAAAGTCTTAAAAAATCATATATCTCAGTTAAAGTTCCAACGGTTGATCTTGGATTTTTTGAAGTCGTTTTTTGCTCTATCGAAATAACAGGTGAAAGACCATTAATTTTGTCAAGGTCTGGCCTTTGAATTTCTCCAATAAAAGATCTTGCATAAGCAGAAAAGCTTTCCATATACCTTCTTTGACCCTCGGCATAAATAGTATTAAATGCTAATGAACTCTTTCCACTACCAGATACTCCGGTAATAACTATAAGATTATTTTTTTTAAACTTTAAATCTATATTCTTAAGATTATTTTCTCTAGCACCTAATATTTCTATATGATTTTTCATTAAAAAATTACTTTTTACAATAAAAGCCTATTAATGCATCATCTAAATTTTTATACAAAAATTGAAATTTTAAATTTTCAATTTTTTTAGAAGATACATTTTTGCCATTAAAAATTAAATTAGCTACTTCACCAAATAAAATTTTAATAATTATAGCTGGCGCTTTAACAAATGAAGGATATCTAATTACACCTAATTTTTTAGACAAACAATTGGTAAAATAACTATTACTAACTGGAATGGGAGAAACTGCATTTATAAATCCTCTAATATTATGATATTTTTGACAAAATAATATCATTCTAACCAAATCATCTATATGAATCCAACTCATTATCTGATTCCCACTTCCTAAAGGAACTCCTAATCTTAATTTAAAGATCGGAAATAATTTTTTTAAAATACCTCCATGCGGAGACAATACAATTCCTATTCTTAAAATTACTGTTCTTATTCCTAAAGATTTAAATTTAATGTTTTCTTCTTCCCAATCCTTAACAACCCGAGCTAAATAATCATCTTCAAATACACTCTCTTCCTTTTGGGGTTCTTTTGTATTTGATTTATAAATTGCTATGGCTGAAGCTGAGATAATATGCTTAGGTAGAATTTCTAATTCTTTAATTTTACTAAATAATAATTGGGTGGTTTTAATTCTACTATTATAAATATTTAATTTTTGTTTTTTTGTCCATCTGTTTTTATCAATAGACTCTCCTACTAAATTGATAATTGTATCTAAATCATTTATTTGACTTAAATCCAATTTATTATTATCAGGATCCCAATTCATAAAACGAATTCCTTCTTTTATATGGGATTTTCTCCTAGTAAGAACAATGATGTTATATAAATCAAAATCTAATTGAGATATAAATTTTTTTCCAATCAATCCAGTACCACCAGTAATTAAAATAGATTTCATATTATTGCAAATATTTATAATACGTAGCTGTAAATTTAATGATGCAATTAAATTCTTTTTTTAGAAATACAATTTTTTTAATTATTCTACCTTTAATTTCATTTAGTGAAAAAATTAAAATACCAAATATACTTTTTTCAGAAATAGGAATATCTAAACAAGAATTTAATGATGCAAAATATAATTCACAATCTTTTTCATGTCTAATACCATTAAAAATTATAAACTATGAAGTAGAAAAATTTTACTCAGAATTAGGTTCATTAACAAAAGAAAAAAAAATATTAATG